>ERZ1047821.1416-NODE-1416-length-15556-cov-4.725308_pt1 | contig 15556 bp, 9 predicted proteins | sample MGYA00383096_ERZ1047821 | MGnify/ENA primary metagenome ERZ1047821 (study PRJEB29581, sample SAMEA5548366) | metagenome | biome: marine; feature: coastal; material: water | depth 25 m | study: Short-term variability in the microbial, nano- and picoplankton... | reverse complement strand
AGGGAAGGAATACTGTCCAGTCGTTACTGGGCTTCATTGTTGCGGGGTTTGTGTCAAGAGTGGGCATAGTGTCTCTAATTATAGTTGTTGGACTGGAAACGCCCGTGTGCTGGGCCCATAATCAAACCATACCAGATTATTCACATTGGCGGGTCTGGCGCTTTTGGGGCGACGAGAGGAATAGTCATCAGTGTCTGAGCTATTGTCAGTGGACTGCGATTCCACGGTATTTCATCTTGTCTGGTCTGACGGCACTCATGCGGCGTACCCGTATATCTGGTTACGGGACAACGATCCAGGAGAGTTACATCCTCATACTCGTGAGCGACTTTTTGACCTGACATCGGTCTCCCTGGATATCTCACCGGAGTCGTGGCAGCAAGCGTCTGCTCACTTGCTGGTGAAATGGCACGACAAGTCGTCTGAGTCGATTTACCCACTGGACTGGCTGCTGGAAAACCGGCCGGGAAAGCATCGTGCTGACCCCGCCGTGGTCAGTCTCAATTATTGGTCTGCAGCAGACCTACCGGCGATTCCACGTTTTGATGCGAGGCTGTGCCGGGAGTCAGGCAGTACCTTGGTTGACGCGCTGCAGGAAGCCAAACGTCATGGCCTGGTTATTTTTGAAGGCCTTGAGGATGACGATCAGGCAGGGGAGAACCTGGGTGAGTTGATCGGCTTCAAGCGCCAAACCAACTTTGGAACGACCTTCGAAGTTGTGAATAAACCATCGCCAAATAATCTCGCTTACACCGCTCTACCTCTGCCACTGCACACTGACTTACCCAATCAGGAGCAGGTACCCGGGTATCAGTTTCTGCATTGCCTGCGCAACAGCGTTACCGGTGGTGCCTCCGTATTTGCTGACGGGTTTCGCATATGCACTGACTTACGCGCACAGGCACCGGATGATTTCAATCTCTTGAGTGGCTTGCCAATACCCTGGCGGTTCCATGATGAAAATGACGATGTGCGTTTTCGCCGCAGCATCATAGAGCTGGATTCAATGGGTGATTTGTCGGGCCTGGCCTTTAATGCACATATCGCTGATGTTGCGGATTTGCCGAGCTCCCAACTCCTCGATTTTTACCAGGCTTACCAGGGACTGATGCAGCGTATAAGAGAACCTCAGTACCGAATCTGCCACACGCTGGGGCCCGGTGAAATGGTGATGTTTGATAACCGCCGGGTGTTGCATGGGCGAGAGGGCTTCGATCCTGGCAGCGGTGAGCGGCACCTGCGCGGTTTCTATGTCGAGCACAATGAAGTGAACTCCAGGATCAGAACCCTGGCGATCAGCTAAGCTGATTAGGCTGTGTACCGATCCCCAACTGTGATTTCAGAAGGGGCTTTCCAGCGGTGTCATACCCACGTAAACCGATTTCAGCTGGGTGAGTTGTCTTAGGGTTTCCATGCCATTTTCACGTCCCACTCCAGAAAGCTTATAACCGCCCACTGGCATTTGCGCGGGAGAGTTTCCGTAGGCATTTATCCAGCATATGCCGGCTTGCATACGATGTATGACCCGGTGAGCACGGCGCAAATCGTTGGTGAACACGCCTGCCGCAAGTCCGTAACCCGTATTATTCGCCCGATTGATAACCTCTTCTTCATCTTCAAAGCTCAACAGCGACATCACCGGGCCGAAGATCTCATCCCGAACAATACTCATGTCGTCTCGACAATCGGTGAATACGGTAGGTGCCACAAAATAACCCTGACTGGCCGAGGGCGGCGCCATAGCCTCGCCACCGCAGAGTAGGCGGGCTCCCTCAGCGATGCCTTTGTCGATGTACGACAGTACTTTTTCCCGGTGTTTTGCCGATATCAGGGCGCCAAAATTGGTGTCTTCGTGCATGGGGTCTCCCGCCACAATGTTAGTTGCGGTGCGTTGGAGAAGCTGCTCAGTGAATGCAGGCAATATGTTCCGATGCACAAAGACCCGGGTACCGTTGGTACAAATTTCCCCTTGAGTGTAGAAGTTACCCAGCATGGCTGCCGATACAGCTTCTTCGATGTCGGCGTCTTCGAATACAATGAGTGGCGATTTTCCACCGAGCTCCATGGTGACATCTTTCAGGGTTGCTGCGGCCGAAGCCATCACCGATTGACCGGTTGTTACCGCGCCGGTAAATGACACTTTCGCAATTGCCTCGTGCGAGCTCAGTTGAGCGCCGACCTCTCCGCTTCCGTGCACAACGTTGAAAACCCCTGCTGGAACTCCTGCTTCCACAAATATATTGGCGAGCATGATGGCACCGCGGGGAGTTTCCTCTGATGGTTTGAAAATCATGGCGTTGCCACAGGCCAGTGCAGGAGCTGCTTTCCAGCACGCAATTTGCAGTGGATAGTTCCAGGCGCCAATACCGGCGCAAATACCCAAGGGCTCGCGGCGAGTGTAGTAAAAGTCACCGCCCAAATCTTGTTGATTGCCTTCGATAGCGGGCGCCAGTCCGGCAAAAAATTCGATGGCGTCAGCGCCGGTGACCACATCTACCGTAGAGGCCTCTTGCCAGGGTTTGCCGGTATCAGCGACCTCTATTCGCGCCAACTCGTCGTTACGCTCTCGCAGTAATGCTGCGGCTCGGAGTAATATCCGACTCCGCTCGACCGCCGTCATGGCAGACCAAATTGCAAAGCCACGCTGTGCACTTTCCACGGCGGCAGCGATCACATCCGCGTCAGCAATCTCGACCTGGTAAATTTCTTCGTCGATGGCAGGGTTGATAACGGCAAACGTTTCGCCGCTGGTGTTGTTCAAATATTTTCCGTCGACGAAGTTTTTCAGCAACATGGTGTGAGTCCGGTTTGTAAGTGAGCGTTTAATGAATACGAGCAGACTGGCGCTTCAATTCGTCTTGCAGGCGGCTGATGCTCAGTGCACTTGGTGCCTTTGCGTCCTTGATTGAAATAGCGGCGGCCGCTCCGGCCCCCTGGCCGGTGACTGCACAACACATCATATTGCGGGTTGCGGCATGACTGTCGCGATCTCCGCCGGTGATGCGTCCGGCAACCAACAGATTCTCCACGCCCTGTGGTAAGAGTGTGCGATAAGGTAAGTGGAAATATCTGCCGGTAGTTGGCAGGATCAGAATGCCGTAGCCATCAAGAAATTCAGGGAATATACCGATGCTGTCTTCGAATCGACCCTGTTGGCGAACATCAGTGGCCGTCATATTATAAAGCGCGTCGATCTTGCGGGTATCGCGCACTCCAAGAGTCATGCCAAAATTGCGCAGTTTGGCGCCTTCGCATCCGGGGTTGAAACGCTGCAGTGCCTCAACTGCCAGCATGGCCTGGCGACGACCTTCAATTTCTCCTTCGGTCAGGTCGTCTGGATCAGTGCCATCCAGGTTGGGTAAGTGCACCAGATTTAGGTAGGTGAGGTCTCCATTGTCGTATAGCGCACCCCAGGTTCCGGCTATTGTATTGAGACTCTGGGGAATCAATCCTGCTTCTTTCGCCTGATCAAAAGGTTTACGCAGGAAGGGTGAAAACATGCCGTCTTCTTTGCCAGAGGTCTCTACATTCCACTCTCCATAGTCCCAGTCCCGATAAGTGGTGGGGTTGGCCTTAATGTTTTCGATGAACTTCAACTTGTCGACACCAGACATGGAGAACATGACCGATACGGCAATCATGTCTTCTTTTGGAGTTTTGATCGTCGCAGCGCCAGCGCGATGGGCAACGTCGGCGTCACCTGTGGCGTCGATAACGCGCTTCGCCAATATGGCTTCGCGTCCAGCTTTGCTTTCAGTAATAACACCCTTAATGACGTTGCCTTCCATGATGGGGGCAACAAACATTCGGTGCAGCATTGGTGTAACGCCCGCTTCCATCACCAGATTGTCAGCCACATTTTTGACGGCCTCACCATCAATGGCGTAGCTATCAGATTGTGGCTCAGGTGTCGCGGCCCCCATGGCCTTTGCGCGGGTTTCAAACTCCACGCCGATGCCTTCGCTGTCGATGGTCTGCTCATGTCTGTACCAGGCAAAGCCCTCAACACCAACGGCTGTGATATTGCCGCCAAAGCAACCGTAGCGTTCTAGCAGGCAAACCGAGACGCCGGCCCTCGCGGCTGCCAGCGCAGCAGCGAGTCCACCGGGACCAGAGCCCACAACCAGTACGTCGGTTTGATGTATAACCTCAACTTCTCTGCCGGGTTCTGTTATCTTCATCGCTCTCTCGCAGCTTCCACAGGATGGAAGCGCATGATCTGTTTGGTGATGCTATTGTTAGCAAATACAGTATATCTTAAGCACCCTACGAAAGAAGTGAGCTTACCTAGCAAAGGAGCGACCTAATGCCATTAACCGCTAATTTAAAACCTTTCATAACCTGCGCGGTAACCGGATCTGGTGGTACCCAGGATCGATCTCCCCACGTGCCACGTTCGCCAGAGCAAATTGCCACTAGCGCTATCGAAGCGGCAAAGGCCGGCGCCGCTGTTGTTCACTGCCACGTGCGTGATCCCGACACGGGTGCACCCAGTCGGCGCACTGATTTGTACCGTGAAGTGGTTGACCGTATTCGTGATTCCGACACCGATGTCGTGGTAAATCTGACGGCGGGTATGGGGGGTGACATGGTGTTTGGTGACCCAGAATCGCCTCTGCCCCTGAATGCTGAAGGTACCGATATGGTGGGGGCTACTGAGCGCATGGCTCATGTTGCTGAGTGCTTGCCCGAAATTTGTACCCTGGACTGCGGGACCATGAACTTTGCCGAAGCAGACTATGTGATGACGAATACGCCGGGTACGTTACGTGCTATGGGTCAAATGATCACTGATCTTGGGGTTCGGGCTGAGATCGAGGTGTTTGATACCGGGCATTTATGGTTTGCCCGCCAGCTGGTTGAAGAGGGCGTTATCGAGGCACCGGTGTTAATACAGATGTGCATGGGAATCCCCTGGGGAGCGCCGGACGATTTGAATACTTTTATGGCGATGGTCAACAATACACCGGCAGACTGGAGTTTCTCGGCATTTTCAATCGGTCGTAACCAAATGCCCTTTGTAGCCGCCGCCATGCTCGCCGGTGGCAATATCAGGGTTGGTCTGGAGGATAACCTATGGCTGGGCCCGGGCGAGTTGGCCACGAACGCTCAATTGGTCGAGCGAGCGGCTACCATCGCTACCAATCTGGGAGCGACGCTGATGACCGCTGCCGAGGTGCGTACGAGTCTGCAACTGCAAAAGCGGGCACCCGTGGGGCCCTAAGCAATACCTTTGAATTCACCTGTATCATTGGTGGCTCGCCCATTAATGTTCATGGGCGCCGGTGATTGCCTGATTGCGGCGCAGCCATCAATTTGGAGATTTAATATGAAGTTTGTTGTTACCTTGGTCACAGCGCTTTTTTATTCGATGCTTGCTGCGGGTAGCACACCCAACGACGGGCTTGAGATGGCCGTTCCTGAGTCGGTTGGATTCTCCAGTGAACGCCTGCAGAAAATCACTGATTTTGCGCAGGGCCAGGTGGCCAGAGGCGAGCATGCGGGGGTAGTAACCATGGTGGCGCGCCATGGGAAAATCGTTCACTTTGAGGCAGCCGGTCGCTATGGCGTGGACGATGACAGACCCATGACTACAGATGCCCTGTTCAGAATTTTTTCCATGACCAAGCCTATCACTTCAGTGGCATTGATGATGCTGTATGAGGAGGGTGCATTTCAGATGAGTGACAAGGTATCGAAATACCTTCCACAGTTGGGTGATCTTCGTATTTATAACGATGGAAAAATAGAGGAAGCTGGCTACGAAGTCACGATTGAACAGCTGTTTACTCACACCGCTGGAATGACGACGACTTTCAGGCCAGATAATCCTGTTGATGCCATGTATGAGCAAGCGAAATTAAATTGGAGCCCCGATTTGGATGCTTATATTGATGCTTTGGCTCAACTGCCGCTGCGTTATGAGCCGGGAACCCGTTACCACTACAGCGCTGCAACTAATGTACTGGGCGCTCTGATCGAAAAGTTTAGTGGCAAGGCGCTGGATGTTTTCTTCAAGGAAAGAATTTTCACACCTCTTGGAATGAATGATACGTTTTTTGAGGTGCCTGAGGATAAGTTGTTACGGCTCGCGGGGAATCATCTTTGGGATTCTGAAGACAACCGGCTTATACCTGCGCCAGTAGGGATGTTGCCAGCCTACAGTAATGTGACACTCTTTCTGGGCGCTGGAGGATTGGTGTCATCGGCTATGGATTACATGATCTTCTGTGACATGTTGCGCAGGGGTGGCAGTTACAATGGTGTGCGTATTCTGGGGCCAAAAACCGTTCAGTACATGACACGCAATCATCTCACGCCTGAAGTGCGCAACAATGGCTTTAATGAGTTCCCGGAGTCTCACCTGTATCCCGGTCAGTGGTTTGGTTTGGGCTTTGGCGTAATGCTGGAGCCTGCTATCAGTGGCGTAGTGACATCCCAGGGTGAGTATTCATGGGGCGGAATAGCTGACACAAAATTCATCATCGATCCTGAGGAAGACCTGATCGCAATCGTCATGACTCAATTGGTGGCTTCTCCCTGGCCGACTCAGTTTCGGATGAAAGTGGCAACCTACCAGGCGCTGACTGCATTGAATGCCGGTCAAACGCCCTGAACACTGCAGGTTCAGAGTGAGGCTGCAGGTCTTCAAAGAGTGGAACGCAGTGATATATTGGCGTACGCAGTCGCTTTTGCAATAACGGCCGCTTCCTTGCTGCAATTCGGAGGTAATTAGCCCATATCATTTACATACTTTTACTAGATGCGTTGACAATCAGTAGACAATGTTTGGTTAGAGTGTCCGCAGCTACCCTTTAGTGACCATAGAGCTATCGGCTAGTAGGTTACCCGTCAGCGCATTTCGGCTAACCTAAGCCCCGCCGGCGACCTCCTTGTCAGCGGGGCTTTTTTTTGATCAACCGACCTCAGCAACAGTAGGGGTCAGAAGATTGAGCTCAGAATTTCCCTAATATTACTTCTCCATCCGGCATGGCCAAATTAACTTCCCATAATTGACAGCATCGGCAAATGAATGCCCAGGTTTGCCTTCCACTAAGGGCAGTCGTCACTCAACATTCATGGCGGTGTACACAGTGGGTGGCGAAATGGCGCTCAGTCGTTGTCAAAGCCACAGTATTAGCGGTAGGCTTCGTCCCTTTGCCAGAATTGTCTGATCCAGTCAGACGATGGCGATAGCTGAGCAAGATTTCCTGATATTGGGTAAAATCACGCGCTCGGCACTTTCCGCACACTCAGCTACAGATTTGGAGACTTTTCATGCATCGCTCGACCGATATCCTAGACCCAGCCATTATGGGAAATGAAACTACGATGCACGCTCTGTTCGATCATCTTCGGGACAATGACCCAGTGGTTTATCTTGATCATCCTGATTATGAGCCCTTCTGGGTATTGACCCGCCACGAGGACGTTAAGTACGTCAGTCAGAACAACGACTTGTTTATTAACAATCCACGCACAGTCATCGTGCCGCAAGAATTCGAGAAAATGTTGCTCGAGCAATTTGGCACCCGCAATGGCCTGGAAACCCTGATTCACATGGACAACCCCAAACACCGCAAGCTTAGAGGTGTTACTCGAGATTGGTTCAAGCCAACGCCCATCGGCAAGCTCACACCCATGATCGAGGCTATCGCACATGAGTATGTGGACAAAATGGAAGCCATGGGTGGCGAATGTGATTTCGTAAAGGACGTGGCCTTGCTTTACCCTCTTCGCATCATTATGAAAATTATTGGGGTTGTGCCAGAAGAAGAACAAATGATGTTGAAGCTTACCCAGGAGTTGTTCGGCGGTCAGGACCCAGATCAAGGCCGCGGGAACGAGGTAGGTGACGGCATGGGTGTATTGCTTGATTTTTTCGCTGATTTCAAAAATGTGGTAGAAGACCGTAAGAATAACCCTACGGAGGACCTCGCTACAGTGCTTGCCAATGCGATCGTTGACGGGTCACCAATGGAAGAACTTGACCAAATCAGCTATTTCATTATTACCGCTACTGCCGGCCACGACACAACTTCGGCGACAACCAGCGGCGGTTTGAAGGCATTGCTCGATTTTCCTGAGCAATTGGATAAACTGCGCGCGAATCCAGACCTGGCTAACGCCGCAGCGCGCGAAATGATTCGCTGGGTGTCGCCCGTTCGCCACATGATGCGCACCTGCACCGAAGACGTAGAATTTCACGGCCAAATAATACGTAAAGGCGAGAGTCTTGCCATTTGGTATCCCGCAGCGAATCGAGACGAGCGCGCTATCGTTGACCCTCATAAATTCGACATTGAGCGCGACAATCGTAACCAGATGGCGTTTGGCTACGGGGGGCATATGTGCCTTGGTCAACACCTTGCGGTGCTGGAAATAGAAATATTTTTCAAGGTACTGCTCTCTCGGATTGACTGGATAGAGCTGGCAGCAGAGCCCAAGTGGGTTGAAGCGATGTTCGTCGGTGGACTCAAGTCTATGCCAGTCAGATATGCATTTAAGTAGATAGCGCCTAATAGAGAACAATGTGCTCAGCGAAAAAATGTGGGTTTATGGCGTGTTGGTCAACCTGAATAGTTATTCCAAATGGAATTGATATTCCCCTAGTGTCAGTGGGCATATGGCCGTTGGGGAAGAGACATGGGTGGAGGCAAATTTGGGTGAAGAAATTCAGCATGTGCGAAATATTGTGACTTCCGTAACATCCAATAAGGGACTGTGTTGGCAGTCAACTGACAGGTGTGGATTTGTGACATCTGCAAAGCGGTCTCTAACGATAAGCTAATGCTTGCGGCGCGGCTACTATGCTTCGCTGGTGGTAGTCACCGTTTTTTCGGCTGAGCGACTACTGCGGCATTTTTTTGAGCAGTATTTAACCTGTTCCCAATCGCGCTCCCATTTTTTTCGCCAGTCGAATTCGCGCAGGCAAACGGGGCACAGCTTTGATGGTCGGTTTCGTTTAGGCATGTGTGCTCATAACGGAGTTCAGCGAGATCAACTATTCGAATGGAGTTATATCAGAATATGCGTTGCGAGGCGAAAGCGGGCATTGCGTGCCGGGGCCCCGCTCCGTCATTTTGTCCTTGTATAGTGGCTTTGCTGCAAATAGACTTGCGTCGAACTGAGAAACGACAGGTAATTATCAATAACGGTCTTTCAGAATGCATGCAAAAAAATTCAAGCAACTGTTTCTTCATATCGGGCTAGGCAAAACAGGCACCACAACTATTCAACAAGACATTCTGGCTAACGCCGAATTGCTTGAGACCAAGTACGATGTGCATTATCCGCGGCGCTTTTCTCACGCTGATCGTTATGAAGGCAACCATTCCGTTCTTCTTCGGGCTCTTTTTTCTAACGCACCAGCGGTTCGCCAAAGGTTATCTGCAATTGGTATACCCGATCAGCAAGCGATCGATAAGTTCAATAAGCTTACGATGAATCGACTTTTGCGCAGCTTTGAAAAGACTTCAGCGGATCAACTACTACTTTCTGCAGAGAGTGTAGGGCATTTTCGGCAGGCTCAAATGACCGAGCTCTTTAGCTGGCTAAACGAGCTTTCCGAGTCGATTACTGTAGTTGCTTGCTTAAGACATCCAGTGCACGCACTTTCAAGCGAAATCCAGCAACGGTTGAAAAAAGGCGAAGACCTGGAGACTATGTACACTAATCCCCCGCACTATCTGTTCAAAAAGCTGTTTACGAGACTCGAAAATGCCTTTGGCAAAGAAAATTTAATTGCATACAGCTTCGCGGATGCGGTGCAACAAGATTGTGGACTGACGGCAGCATTTTTTCGGCAAATAGGGATTGTTGCAGATGACGATTTCCCCAAAAGCAAACCGATAAACACGAGTATAAGCCATGAAGGTGCACTACTTTTAAGCAGTGTTAATCGACAACGCCCTGTTATGCTTGAAGGCGCCAGAAACCCAGCTAGAAATTTGGTCGATCTTGACTATTTTAGAGATTTACCCGGCAGACCATATCGTGCGCCAGCAGAAGTCTATAACTTGGTTAAAGAAAGTGTCGCGGTAGATGTCCAATGGGCCGAACAAGAATATGACATTGACCTTGGTCGCCCTGAACAAATAGAAGTTGAAAGTTATAGAAGTTTCAGTGAACAGAGCATCGATTTCATTGCTGACCAGTTGGTTCAGGGAAGCAGTCAACGCCATTCGATTATTCAGCGCCAGCGACATCCGCTGACACAGAAAGTTATAGACATTGTCGCTCACCCCTCTCTGATATTTTACAAAGCGCTGAGCTTGTTCGGGATTGGGCGGCTGTCGTCTAAATAAAAGGGAATGCCAAGTTAGCTGAACTAAATAGCGAGAATCGGGTACTGTCAAATTAACTTTGTCTGGGAGACAAACTCAGCGACGATACATACAAGCGCCACCGATTCCCTCCAGACATCATTTCCGACGCCGTTTGGCTCTACTATCGCTTCAATCTCAGCTACCGCGATAGATTTTACATCGATGAAATTTTCGTCCGGATCAATGGTAAGCAGCATTACCTGTGTCGAGCCGTGGATCAGTGTGGTTGGCTGAGACGACGCGCTTGATTATTATCGATTTATGAACTTTAATTAACAGAACCCCAGCCGGGTCGTCGGCAGCTTAAGGCTAACAAAAAAATGCAGACGCAAGTCGTGCCTCCGAAAGAGATTTTGGAGCCAATTACAGACAAATATTTTTATTGGCTTACTGCAGCTCTCCTTCTGCTGCTGCCGTTCAGCCTTGTTCGATACTTTCAAACCGGCTGGCTCATGTTGTACTCATTTCATTGTAGTGTCGTACTTTTATTCGTATTGAGTTGCTTCATACCCATATTGTCGCGCCACAAACTCGTTATTGTTGTGGTGGGTTGCATGACAATCGGCGCGTCTGCCAATCTACAGCACGGCCTCTCTCAATCAGGGGAAGTCTCCTTCGTTTTGGCAATAGTCTTATGCTCAGTCGGCTTTGGCGTTAAGGGACTCATTCTTTCGTCCGTTGCCACTGCTATTTCTCTCTTTTTGCCGCAAATCGCCTTTTTAATCGAACCGCTTATCCCCACTGGCATCAGGCCCTATAACGAGGGGCGCGGGGGCTTCCTAAGTTTGGCGTGGATTTTATTTTGCGGAATCTCTGCCTCGTATGTGCTCCTGCGTTTAGTCACAGGTATACGTTCGAAGTCTCATCAACTCAGTTTGTCGTTAATCGAAAGCGCAAATATTGCGCGCGATCTGACCATTTTGATTGATACGGCCAACGCTCCGATCTTTGGCGTAGATTCAGAAGGAAAAATCAATGAATGGAATCAACAGGCGGAAAAAATTACAGGCTACAAAAAAACCGAGTTAAAAGGGCTCAGCTTTGCTACAGCTTTTCCTGGTGATGCGCTCTTTCGCACTAACGACTACAAGGCTTCGATCGCAGATGTTCTGAACAATACAATGAAGGGCGAAGAAATTTCCAACTTTGAACTAGACTTGCTCACGAAATCTGGGGAGAGTATCTCTATTTTGCTCAATTCCACAGCGCGTAAAGATGTATCAGGTAAAATCATCGGCGTGGTCGGCGTAGGTCAGGATATTACAGAGCTAAATAAGATGCACATAGAACAGGAAAAGGAGCGAAAAGAAGCATCAGCTCAAATAATACAGGCGTCTAAGCTGGCAACTCTGGGCGAAATGGCGACCTCAGTTGCCCACGAATTGAACCAGCCACTGAATGTGATTCGTGTGGCAGCTGAAAATAGCCGCAGGAAAATAGCGACAGACACCGCTGACCCCGAATATCTGGACAAAAAGCTAACCCGCATAATAGCGCAGACAGGTCGAGCTGCTGCTATTATCCAACATTTGAGAATGTTTGGGCGCGAAGCGAAAGAAGACCCTGAGGCCATTGATCCTCGACTTGCCGTTGAGAACGCGCTTGACTTGATGGGCACACAATTACGGTTGTCTGGCATAGAGATTGTGACTGAGCTTCCTAAGAGCTGCCCAACTATTTTGGGACATGTCATACAATTGGAACAGGTAATCTTGAATTTGCTTGCCAATGCTCGAGATGCGATGTCTGACAAAGATGCCCCCGCCAAGATTTTGTTACGTGTGAGTTCGGATGATAAAAATGTGCGCATTACCACTGAAGATACTGGCGGCGGCATTCCAAAAGACATACTCGAGCGTATTTTTGAACCGTTTTATACAACCAAGAAAATAGGCGAGGGTACAGGCTTAGGACTCTCGGTAAGTTATGGCATTGTCCGCGACATGGGCGGAAGAATTGTTGCAGAGAACTTCAATGATGGCGCCCGAATTACCATCATACTGCCGATAAGCAGCTAGGGGGTACTGCCAACTTAACTTCCCGAAATTGATTGAATCGCCCCATCACTACCTACAAGCGACACCGATTCCCACCCGATATCATCAGCTACGCCGTCTGGCTTTACTACCGCTTCAATCTAAGTCACCGTGATATCGAGGACCTTCTCGCCGAGCGCGGTATCACCGTATCCCGAGAAGCGATCCGTCTCTGCTGTATCAAGTTTGGAGTCATTTATGTTATTCAATCTCGGTAGACATCTGGTCAAGGCTCAACATTATCGGGATCTGAGGATGAGTGCGTTTGAAGAATGGGGAATGGCTTTAACGTGATTACCGTCCGCGGAATTTGATCGGTCACGATGAGTTAACTCGTCAAAACCGGTGTACACCATCAAGCGTTGGCAAGATAACCCTTTAGCCAATGAGCGTAGTCTAAACGCTGTACTGAGGCGACTGCGCGACGCAGAACTTCAGTAAACACAGTGTTTTGTTCCTCATTCAGCCCGCCAAAACCGATTGACACAATAAGCGTCATGAGGGGATGAAAACTAAAACTACGATACTCCTCCCAAGCATCCGATGCATCCAAAGGAGCACCATAGTGACCACGTTGGCCGACATAATAAGTTACCAGGTCACGTTCACAACTTGCCAGTACACCTGAAGGCAACGAATTGGAAAGAAAGTACTGCACATCGCGAATACCCTTGCCCCAATGCGCGGCCTGCCAATCCAGCATGCCCATCTCGTTGCCATTCACAAAAAAATTCCCAAGGTGACTATCGCCATGCAGCAGTGATAGTGGGCCGCCAAACCAATATTTCAGCAACTTGGGCCACTCGCTAACAGTTCGCTGATAAACCTGCGCCACGTCGGGAGGAATAATACCCGGGTGTGTGCGCATAAAGGGTTCGAGTGCCATACGGTTCAACGTGCGCGAGATCACGCCCATTTGCGGCGACAAAAATGGGTGGTAACGATAGGGTAAGACTGCTTCTTGCTGCTCATGGCTCAGGCCATGGTGGTGGCAATGCAGACGCGCGAGGGCATCTAGGCATAGATGCACCGTTGCGAGCGACGGGCCTTCCATCATGTCCGGATTAGTAAACAACGTGACAGCTGGATCAATATTCAGGTTTTCTTGCACGAGAAAAAAGCGGCTGCCGCGCCAGGCTGTCGCGTACGTGATCGGCGTTCGCAGCGGAAGATCTCGCGCCACATCGCGAAAAAAATCAGACTCCAGTCGCCAGGACTGAATAATATTCATGAACCAGCGCGTCGCATAAGACGCCATAGGCAGTTTAACAAAGACGCTGGCGGGCAATTTCCCCTCCGCCTCCTCAACAGACAGTACGAGGTTATAACAATTGCTGCTCACCGATGGAATGTCCTGCTGTGACAGCTGGGTGATGCGCACAGGCCCCCTATCTGGGTCTGTCAGACCCTCATTAATCAACTTCGATAAAGCAACGGGAGTCGCTACCTTGTCCGGATCGTATGGCATGGCGCCACCGAACAAATCTGCGCAGGCGTCCATGGCGAGGCGCCAGGCAGAGGCACCTCCTATCATTGCCATGCGCGCTGTATCAGACCATGCCGCCATTGTATTACTCCTCAATTTTGCGCTTTCCAAGCCCTGCAGATCCACCGGAAGCAGCGCAGGGCTCGCGATAACGCCGCGCTTGTCGTGATAGGACATTTCTCATAATATGTCCGATATGAATCCAGAACAAGTTGGCACAGCGCCTTGGAGATCGGGTATGAACGCGCAAACCACAGCCAATAATCGCTTCGACAGTATCATCATCGGCGCCGGGCACAATGGCCTCGCCACTGCTCTCGTACTGGCACGCAACGGCCGTCGTGTCCTGGTGCTGGAAAAGAACGACTACGTTGGCGGTATGGGCGGCACACGTGAGATATTGAAAGGCTGTCGCAACGAGGTTGGCGCCAGTTGCCTGTTTCCTCTAGCGAGGGAAATTCGCGATTACTTTGATTTCGAGAACCATGGCGTCGAGCTCATTCCCCTCCCCGTGATGGCGGTGAATCTCGCGGGCCCTGGCAAGCGACCACTCGTCTTTTTCAAGAGCCCGGTGAAGCTCGCCTTTAATATTTTACGCAGCTTCGGACCCGGCGCCATGCTCGGTTTCATACAACTGATGAAATTCTGCGCCTATCCAGCTCGAGTGCTGGATCGCTTTACTGCGCGCAAGGTGCCCCGCCGTCTTGAAGATCTCATCGCTGAGGCAGGTACGGAAAAAAAGCGCGAACATTTGGAACTGGCTTTCAAAGGTTCGGCAATGGATATTATTGATCGCTTTTTCCCCGACCCCGTAAAGCATCATGAGTTGCGCGCCAGCATGGCATTCGCCGCTGTACAGGCCACTTACAAGGGGCCGTATACACCCGGCTCCGGACTGTGCCTGATTTACACCATGGCACAGGAAGGCTCAGAAGGTCTGATGCAACGCGTGCGCGGTGGTATGGGTAGCCTGTCGGAAAGCCTCGCAAAGCAGATTACTGATCGCGGCGGCGAAGTGCGCTTAAAACAGCGCGTGAGTAAAATTCTCACCCAAGATACGCGCGCCATCGGTGTGCAATTAAAAGATGGCACTGAACTGTATGCAGATACCATTGTGTCCAATCTCGACAAACAGGCTACTTTTAATAGCCTTTTAGCGGAGCACGAACTAGCCCAAAACGAGCAAGGAAAGGTCGATGCTTTTACCCATAAGGGTGCCTTCGTACACATGTTATTTAAACTGAAGGGGCAGCCAACGTATTCCGAAGATCTCAATCGCCTCAATGCAATTGAGGGCGCACACTTTGGTGGCGCGATGGTGCTGGACCCGCAAGAATTACAAGCCGCTTACGAGACCTGCCTACGCGGCGAACTCCCTGCACGCATACCACTGGCCTTCCAGATGCCTACAGTCATGGACCCAACACTTGCGCCTGAGGGTTATCACATTGCTACGGCTTATGGCTTTTACTTCCCCTGCGATGCCGACAAGTCGCATCGCGGCAAGTTGCGCGATGCAGCTGCCGAGAAAATCATCGAGCATATCGGTATGTACTTTCCCGATTTTCGCGAGCTCATTGAAGATCAGGCAATATTTTCAGCCGACCACTTTGCCAGCATGCATGGCGTCACCAACGGCGACTGGACACACGGTTTGCTGCATCCAGACCAGATGATCGGCGAACGCTGCTTGATCGACGGCACAG
>ERZ1047821.1405-NODE-1405-length-15624-cov-4.787462_pt1 | contig 15624 bp, 23 predicted proteins | sample MGYA00383096_ERZ1047821 | MGnify/ENA primary metagenome ERZ1047821 (study PRJEB29581, sample SAMEA5548366) | metagenome | biome: marine; feature: coastal; material: water | depth 25 m | study: Short-term variability in the microbial, nano- and picoplankton... | reverse complement strand
TGTAATAGTTAAAAGTGAAATTATTCAAAGTGGGGGGCAACCAATAAAGGTGAATTATGCATTAGCTAATAATTCAGGAAAGTGGTTAGTTTTTGATATCGTTATTGAAGGCGTAAGTTTAGTTACTAATTATAGAAGTCAATTTTCTACTGAAATTAGAAAAAATGGTATAGATGTTTTAATTGATAAATTAGCAAAAAAGAATAAAAGTAAAAAATAAGTATGGAGCCGATTAAATTTCAAAATAATGATTGGTTTATGACTGGCGATATTACATTAAACCAAGTTCCAAATATTATGAAATTAACAATTAGTCACGAATGGAAAAATTCTATTTCAATTGATTTAATTAATGTTAAGGAAGTTGATACTTCTCTCTTAGGTTTGATATTTGAATGGAAACGACAAGCAAAGAAAAATAATAAAACCGTGAAAATAAAAAATACTCCTGCTAATCTATTAAGTTTAGCTAAGCTCTACGGCGTAGAAGAATTTATTTCATAATAAATATTTTCAATAATAATAAATGTAATTAGAGATCAATTAAAAATTTGATGAAAAAAGCTATTGTATTTAAGAATGTTAAAAAAAATTATGGCCAATTAAAAGCTGTTGATGGAATAAGCTTACCTATTGAAGAAGGAGAATTTTTTGGTTTGCTTGGGCCAAATGGAGCTGGGAAGTCTACTTTGATTAATATGTTAGCAGGCTTAGTTGAACCAACAGCAGGTTCTATTTCTGCAATGGGTTTTGATGTTATTAAAGATTATCAAAATGCTAGACATTCTTTAGGGATTGTTCCTCAAGAATTAGTATTCGATCCATTTTTTAATTTAAGAGAAATGCTTCGTTTTCAAGCAGGGTATTTTGGAAAAGGAAAGAGTAATGATATTTGGGTTGATGAAATTATTGAGCGCCTAGATTTAACCTCAAAAGCATCAACAAATATGAGAATGTTATCAGGCGGTATGAAAAGAAGAGCTTTGATAGCTCAAGCTTTAGTTCATAGACCACCAGTAATAGTTTTAGATGAACCAACTGCAGGAGTTGATGTTGAATTAAGGCAAAGATTATGGTCTTTTATTAAAGAATTAAATAAGGAAGGGCATACAATTGTTTTAACTACTCATTATCTTGAAGAAGCTGAAGCACTATGTAATAGAGTTGCAATGCTTAGAACTGGAAAAGTAGTTGCCTTAGATACAACGAGCAATCTTCTTAAAAAATTCGCTGCGAAAAATTTAAAACTTAGACTATCTTCAAAAAAAATAATTAATTTATCAAAAATTATTAAGGGAATAAATTTTTCAATTGATAGGGATTTTTATACTTTTGAATTAAGAAAAATTACTGATGTTACTAAAATTATCTCAGCTTTAAATAATTCATCAATAGATATTTTAGATATGGAAACCGTTGATCAAGATTTAGAAAATATATTTTTGAAGTTGACAGGAAATAAAAATTAAAATGAATAGTTTAAGAGATCAATTATTAGGAACATGGACGCTTCTTAAAAAAGAACTTTTAAGGTTTTGGCGTGTAGTTTTTCAAACAGTTGCAGCACCTGTGATTACTGGAATATTATACCTTTTAATTTTTTCTCATGTTCTTGATGGCCGTGTTGAAGTTTATGAGGGAGTTCCATATATGGCCTTTTTAATTCCTGGTTTAATTATGATGTCACTTTTACAAAATTCTTTTTCTAATAGTTCGTCAAGCTTAATCCAATCAAAAATAATGGGTAATATTGTATTTCTTCTATTAACACCTTTAAGTTATATACAATTATTTTTTGCATTTCTTGTTTCATCAATAGCAAGAGGAATGTTTGTTGGTATCTGTATTTATTTGATTGCGATTTTTTATATAGATTTACCCATAGTTTATCCTTGGATAGTATTTTTATTTGCTTTTTTTGGTGGAGGACTTATGGGTGCTTTTGGAATAATTGCTGGAGTTTGGTCTGATAGATTTGATCAGATGGCTGCTTTTGGTAATTTTGTAATTATGCCTTTATCAATGTTATCTGGAGTATTTTACTCAATTCATTCATTGCCTTTATTTTGGCAACAAGTGTCACAATTGAACCCATTTTTTTATATGATTGATGGTTTTAGATATGGATTTTTTGGCCAATCAGACGTTTCTCCATATTTTAGCTTGGGTATTGTTACCTTATTTTTTATTGTTTTGTCTTTTGTTACGATCAAAATGTTAAAATCTGGTTATAAACTAAGGGGATAAATGTTATTAGCTAGCCAAATAGAAAATGTTATTAAGGAAAATTTAGATTGTGAGTTTATCGAAGTAAAAGGAGATGATGGTACTCACTTTGAGACAATTATTGTTAGTAATAGTTTTAAAGATAAATCAATGGTTAAGCAACACCAACTAGTTTATAAGGCTCTGGGCGATATGATGAATAAGGATATTCATGCTTTATCAATAAAAACTTTTATTCCAGAACAGTGGAAAAGTAAGTAATTTACTAATGGAGATTAAAGAATGAGTGAAGATATAAAAATTAAGAAATTAATTGATGACAATCAAATACTTCTTTTTATGAAAGGAAATCCAAAGTTTCCTCAATGTGGATTTTCAAGTTTAGCTTGTCAGGTATTAGATGCAAGTGGAGCTAAATATGAAACATTTGATGTATTGCAAGACCCAGATGTGCGAGAAGGGATTAAAGCTTATTCAAATTGGCCAACAATTCCCCAGCTTTATATTAAAGGTGAATTTGTTGGAGGAGCAGATATTATCAAAGAAATGTATGAATCTGGAGAGCTTGTCAAATTAATTTCTTAAGAGATATTCTTGGATAAACTTATAATAAATGGTCAAAGAGAGTTATATGGCAATGTTAATATCTCTGGAGCTAAAAATGCAGCATTACCAATCCTAATTGCTTCTTTATTATCAGAAGAAGAATTAAAGTTAAAAAATGTACCTGATCTTTTTGATATAAAAACAACTGAGAAGCTTTTGTACGCTCTAGGAGTAGAAATATCAAAAACTGATTCATTAATATCATTAAGAGCAAAAAAAATAAAAGATTTTCATGCTCCTTATAATTTAGTTAAAACTATGAGGGCATCGATTCTGGTTTTAGGCCCTTTGTTAACGAGATTTGGAAATGCAAGGGTTGCTCGTCCGGGTGGTTGCGCAATAGGTTCAAGGCCAGTTGATATCCACATTAAAGGCCTCGAGGCAATGGGAGCTAGAATTAAAAATGAATCTGGCGATATTGTTGCATCTACTGAGCATCTGCCTGGTAATAGATTAATTGGAGCAGAAATTTCTATGAGTCAAGTTACTGTGACTGGCACTGAGAATTTAATGATGGCAGCATGTCTTGCTAAAGGAAGAACTATACTTAAGAATTCTGCTAAAGAACCTGAAGTTATTGATTTAGGAGATTGTTTAATTAAGATGGGGGCAATTATTAATGGTTTGGGTACTGATATAATTACTATTGAAGGTGTAGAGAAATTAAATGGGGCAGAACATTCAATTATTTTTGATCGAATTGAAGCAGGATCTTATATGATAGCTGTTGCTATGACATCTGGAGAATTAAATTGTATTGGAGTTGAATCAGATAAGATGACTAGTATTCTGGATAAATTAAGAGAGTCAGGCGTAGAAATTATTGATTCAGGCAATGTTATTACAGTTAAAAGCAATGGTAAATTAAACTCAGTCAGTTTAGAAACAGGCCCATTTCCAGGTTTTCCAACTGATATGCAGGCTCAATTTATGGCATTAAATACAATTGCAGATGGAAAAAGTGAAATAAAAGAAACTATTTTTGAAAATAGGTTTATGCATGTTCAAGAGTTAATCAGGATGGGAGCCGATATTAAAATTAATCAAAATACAGCATTAATAAGTGGTGGTAAAATGCTACAGGGCGCTAATGTCATGGCAACAGATTTAAGGGCATCAGCTTCTTTGGTTCTTGCAGCTCTATCTGCTAAAGGTGAAACTGTGATTGATAGAATTTATCATTTAGATAGAGGTTATGAAAATTTAGAGAAAAAATTTAACCAAATCGGAGCTAATATAGAGAGGGTTAATTAGGATGATTACAATTGCTTTATCAAAAGGTAGAATTTTTTCTGAGACTATGCCAATTCTTAATGCGGCTGGAATTTCTTGTGAAGAAGATCCGGAGATTTCTAGAAAATTATTATTAAAAACAAACAATAAAGAAGTTCAGCTTATTATCGTTAGGGCTTCAGATGTTCCCACCTATGTTGAATGGGGTGGTGCGGATATGGGAATAGCTGGGAAAGATATTTTAGATGAATATAAAGGTGTTGGCCTTTATCAACCTTTAGATTTAAATATTGCTAAATGTAAAATGATGGTTGCTTGTAAGAAAACCTTTAATTATAAAGAAAATGTAAAAAAAGGAATGCGTTTAAGAGTTGCTACTAAATATGTTGATGCAGCAAGAAATCATTTTGCAAAGAAAGGTTTACACATAGATTTAATTAAATTATATGGATCAATGGAATTAGCCCCTATTGTAGATTTATCAGATGTAATTGTAGATTTAGTAAGTTCTGGGAAAACTTTGGAAGCTAATCAACTTTTACCCGTTGAAGAAATTGGAAAAATTAGTTCTAGGCTAATTGTAAATAAAGCTTCTTTAAAAATAAATCGAGAAATTCTTCAACCGATGATTGATAAATTTTCAAATGCAGTTTCAAAATAGATCGTGGATATTAAGAGATTAAAATCAACTGATAATAATTTTTTACTAGAGCTTAAGAATTTTTTAACTTTCGATGTTGATGATAATGAAGAAATTATTAAAATTACAAATGATATTGTTAATAAAGTTAAAGAAAATGGTGATAAAGCACTTTTAGATTTTACAAAAAAGTTTGATCGTTTGAGCAGCACTAGTGTTCAAGGTTTAGAGATACAAAAAGAGGAATTAATGGAGGCATATAAAAATATTCCTCAAGAAACACAGAAATTTTTAGAAGTGGCTTCGGAACGAATTAATCAATATCATCTTAAACAAAAAATTGAATCTTGGTCATATAAAGATAATCAGGGTTCAAGTTATGGTCAAAAGATATCCCCATTAGATCGTGTAGGTTTATATGTACCTGGCGGTAAAGCTGCTTATCCATCTTCAGTTTTAATGAATGCTATTCCTGCAAAAATTGCTGGGGTAAAAGATTTGATAATGGTTGTTCCTACACCTGATGGCGAAAAAAATAATCTAGTTTTAGCTGCTGCAAAAATTGCAAAGGTTGATAGAGTTTTCACAATAGGCGGCGCACAAGCAATAGCTGCTCTAGCTTATGGAACAGAAACAATACCTCGAGTCGATAAAATTGTAGGACCTGGAAATGTATATGTTGCTGAAGCCAAAAGAAAAGTATTTGGAACCGTAGGTATAGATATGATTGCTGGACCTTCAGAAATAACTATTATTTGTGATGGTAAAACTAATCCTGATTGGATTGCAATGGATCTATTTTCTCAAGCAGAGCATGATGAATTATCCCAATCTATTTTAATTACTACAGATTTAAGTTTTTTAGATTTGGTTATGGATAGTATCGATAAATTAATTATTAATATGCCTAGAAAAAATGTTATAACAACTTCTTTAAAAAATAGGGGAATATTTATTGTTGCAAAGGATTTAAAAGAAGCTGCTGCAATATCAGATTATATAGCTCCTGAGCATTTAGAGCTTTCAGTTGAGAATCCAGAAGCATTATTAAAACAAATTAATCATGCTGGATCTATATTTATGGGTCGGAATACTTGTGAGGCAATAGGTGATTATTGTGCTGGACCAAACCATGTTCTTCCAACATCAGGAACGGCGAGATTTTCATCTCCTTTGGGTGTTTATGATTTTCAAAAAAGATCTAGTTTGATTTCTTTGTCTAAAGAAACAGCTAGTGAATTAGGTTATGTTGCATCAGCTCTTGCAGAGGGTGAGGGACTACAAGCGCATTCAGAATCTGCTAAATATAGAATTATTAAAAAAAATGAATAAATTTTGGAGTGATATTGTTAATACATTAACTCCATATATTCCTGGCGAACAACCAAAAGATAAGATTTTACTTAAACTTAATACTAACGAAAATCCATATAGTCCAAGTACTAAGGTTCTGGATTCTATTAAATTAAATGCTAAGGATACTTTAAGATTATATCCAGATCCAGATAGTAATAATTTAAAAGAAGTGATTTCTAATCACTATGGTTTATTAAAATCTAATATTTTTATTGGTAATGGATCAGATGAAATTCTCGCATTTATTTTTCAAGGCCTGTTAAAAAAAGAACATCCTATTTTATTTCCTGATATAACTTATAGTTTTTATCCAGCTTATTGTAGTCTTTATGATATTAAATATAAAAGAATTCCATTAGATGGGAAATTTAATATAAATTTTGAAGATTATTTAATTAAAAACGGAGGTGTTATTTTCCCTAATCCAAATGCCCCTACCGGAATACCAAAAAAATTAATTGAAATAGAAAATTTTTTAAATATAAATCAAGATAGTGTAATTGTAGTTGATGAGGCTTATGTTGATTTTGGAACAGAGTCAGCTGTCCAATTAGTTAAACAGTATAAAAATTTAGTAGTTACCCAATCATTTTCAAAATCAAGATCATTAGCAGGATTAAGATTAGGATATGCTTTTGCAAATGAAGATTTAATCGAAGCACTCAATCGAATTAAGAATAGTTTTAATTCTTATCCAATTGATTGTATAGCTCAAATAGCAGGGATAGAAGCAATTAAGGATGATAATTATTTTATTCAAACAAGAGATAAGATTATTAAAGCAAGAAGTTTTTTAGAAAAAGAATTAATTTTAAATGGATTCGAAGCTTTACCTTCAGGAGCAAATTTTATTTTTATTAGACATAAGTCAAAAGATGCAAATTTTATATTTAAACAATTAAGATCGTCTGGGGTGTTAGTTCGTTACTTTGATACCCCAAAAAGAATCTCCCAGTTCTTAAGAATTACTATTGGAACAATGAAAGATATGCAGAAACTTATTTCTATTTTAAAAGTAATCATCTCAGATGAAAAATCAAACTCATGATAAAATTAAGATTATGAAAAGAATAGCAAAAGTTTCAAGAAAAACTAAAGAAACTGATATTAGTGTTGAAATTAATATTGATGGGGATGGAAAATCTAATTTAGATACAGGCATTGGCTTTTTAGATCATATGCTTGAACAAATTTCAAGGCATGGATTATTTGATTTAAAGATTAAAGCTAAAGGAGATCTTCATATTGATGCACATCATACTGTTGAGGATATAGGTATTACTTTAGGTCAGGCTTTTGATAAAGCTATTGGAAATAAATTAGGTATTCGTCGCTATGGTTATTCTTATGTGCCTTTAGATGAAGCATTATCAAGAGTTGTATTAGATATATCGGGTAGGCCTGGACTTGAATTAACTGCAGAGTTTACAAGATCAAGAATTGGTGAATTTGATGTTGATTTAATCCATGAATTTTTTCAGGGATTTATCAATCATGCAAATATTACGTTGCATATTGAAAATTTAAAAGGTGAAAATGCACATCATCAAGCTGAAACTATTTTTAAAGCATTTGGAAGAGCTTTAAGAGTAGCGGTAGAATTAGATGAAAAAATAAAAGGCGTTACACCTTCAACTAAAGGATCTCTTTAATTTATAATAGTTTTTAAATTCAATTTATGATTGCAATAATAGATTATGGAATAGGTAACTTAAGATCAGTCCATAACGCTGTAAGTTTTATTTCACCCAAAACTAAATCAATTGTTACTAGCGACCCAGATATTGTTGCCAAAGCAGATAAGGTTATATTTCCTGGGCAAGGTGCTATGCCTGATTGTATTTTACATTTAGATAAAAAAGGTCTTAAAGAATCAGTAATTGAAGCGGCAAAACAGAAACCTTTTTTAGGTATTTGTTTGGGGTTACAGATGCTTTTTGATTCGAGCGAAGAAGGTAATGTAAAAGGATTTGGTTTATTACCAGGCTTAGTTAAACGTTTTCAGTTAACTCAAAAAGAAAGAATTAAAATTCCCCATATGGGTTGGAATAAAGTTCGCATATTAAATTCTCATCCGATGTGGAAAAAAATAGATACAGATAATAGGTTTTATTTTGTTCATAGTTTTTATGCTGAAACTACTAATAAAAGTTTAATAATGGCAACTTCAGATCATGGGGAAGAATTTACAAGCGCAATTGCAAAAGATAATATTTTTGCAGTTCAGTTTCATCCAGAAAAAAGTTCTGAATTAGGTTTGCAATTATTAAATAATTTTATTTTATGGGACGCTTAGTTATTAAATTATGATAATTATTCCAGCAATAGATCTTAAAGATGGTAAATGCGTTAGATTAAAACAAGGATTAATGGATCAATCAACCATTTTTTCTGAAAACCCAGATCAAATGGCAAGGAAATGGATTAATTTAGGAGCAAAAAGATTACATTTAGTTGATCTTGACGGTGCTTTTGCAGGTAAGCCTATTAATGAAAATGCTATTAAATCGATTGTATCTGAAGTCGGTAATGAAATACCAATTCAATTAGGTGGCGGGATTAGAAATTTAGATACTGTTGAGAGTTTTTTAAATAGCGGAGTCGATTCAATAATTATTGGTACAGCAGCTGTTACTAATCCTGGATTCTTACATGAAGCTTGTTATTCTTTTCCTGGTCAAATTATAGTTGGTTTAGATGCAAAAGATGGTGACGTTGCCATTAATGGTTGGGTAAAATCTACAGGACATAATGTAATTGAATTAGCTCAAAAATTTGAAGAATATGGTGTAGAGTCAATTATTTATACTGACATTGGTCGTGACGGGATGAAGTCTGGTATTAATATTGAAGCAACAGTAAAATTATCGGAATCTTTAAAAATACCTGTTATAGCTAGCGGAGGCGTTTCAAATATAAAAGATATTAAAATGCTTTGTGAAGTTTCAAATATTGGTATTAGGGGAGTTATAACTGGCACAGCTATTTATGAGGGAACATTAGATTTTAAAGAAGCTCAGGAATTAGCTGAAAGTTTAACAGGATAAATATGAGTGTCGCAAAAAGAATTATTCCATGTCTAGATGTTAATGACGGTAGAGTTGTTAAAGGTATTAATTTTATTGATTTAAAAGATGCAGGAGATCCAGTAGAAATTGCAAAGAAATATAATGAGCAAGGTGCTGATGAAGTAACTTTTTTAGATATTACTGCTAGTTCTGATAATAGAGGTCTTTTGTTTGATATTGTTGAAAAGGTTGCAAAGCAAATTTTTATTCCTTTGACGGTTGGGGGTGGAGTAAGAACTTGTGAAGATATTAGAAATCTATTAAATTCTGGGGCAGATAAGGTTGGGATAAATACGTCAGCTATTTTAAACCCAGAATTAGTTGCTGAATCTACTAGTCGTTTTGGTTCTCAAGCAATTGTAGTTGCAATAGATGCAAAAAAGGTTGATCATCATTGGGAAGTTTTTACTCATGGAGGGAGGAAGGCAACAGGAATAAATGCTGTAAATTGGGCAAAGAAAATGTCTGAGTTAGGCGCTGGAGAATTACTTATTACAAGTATGGATAGAGATGGCACAAAAAAAGGGTTTGACAATGTATTAACCAAAATGATTTCTGATGTTGTTGAAGTTCCAATTATTGCGTCGGGGGGTGTTGGAAATCTTCAACATCTTGTAGATGGAATTAAGGATGGAGGAGCAGATGCTGTTCTTGCGGCAAGTATTTTCCATTATGGTGAGTTTACAATTCAAGAAGCAAAACAATATATGTTAGATAACGATATAGAGATAAGATTATGAATAATTGGATAGATAATATTATTTGGAATGAAAATGGACTTTTGCCGGTAATTGTTCAAGATTCAAAATCAAATAAAATAATTATGTTTGCATGGATGAATCGAGAGACTTTAGAGGAGACAATAAAACAAGGGAAAGCAATTTATTGGTCTCGCTCGAGAAATCAGGTATGGATTAAAGGAGAGAAGTCTGGACATTACCAATATATAGAAGATATTTTTTTAGATTGCGATAGAGATACATTGCTTATAAAAGTTAAACAAGAAGAAGGGATAGCTTGTCATACTGGCCGAGAAAGTTGTTTTTATAATCGAATAAATTTAAAAAAAAATGAAATAGAAGTGTGTGAGAAAGTCATTAAAGATCCTAAAGAAATTTATGAGGATAAGATATGAAAGATGAATATTTAGAAAGTTTATTAAATATTATTAAATTAAAGAAGAATGATGATCCAAAAATATCATATACGGCACTTCTTCATGATCAAGGGGTTAATAAAATTTTAGAAAAAATTAAAGAAGAGACAGCTGAAATTGTTGTTGCGGCAGAATCTGAAGGAAGAAAAGAATTAATTCATGAAATTGCAGATTTATGGTTTCATTGTTTAGTTTTATTATCAGAGAAAGATCTAAATGTTGATGATATTACTAATGAATTAAAAAGAAGACAAGGCACTTCAGGTATTGAAGAAAAGAATAATAGAAAAAATTAAAAGATATGGATAATTGTATTTTTTGTAAGATTTCTCAGAAAAAATTACCGTCTACTATAGTATATGAAGATGAGGATTTATTAGCGTTTAAAGATATTAATCCAATTGATAAAGTTCATTTTCTAATTATTCCAAAAAAGCATATTGTAAGTTTAATAGAATGTAATTTAGATCATCAAGAGATTTTAAGTAAGATGTTATTATTAGCACCAAAATTAGCTAAAGATGCTGGATTAAAAGGATTTAGAATAATGATTAATTCTGGGAAAGAAGGTGGGCAAGAAGTTTTTCATATTCATTTTCATGTTTATGGTGGAAGTGAAAAATTAGTAAAATTGTAATTAGGAGAAAGAAAATGTCAGGAATAAACGAATGGTTATTAATTTTATTAGTAGTTTTAGTTGTTTTTGGCGCTGGAAAATTGAAAAATATAGGAAGTGATTTAGGCGCAGCAATAAAGAGTTTTAAAGAAGGTATGGGCGATTCTGAAAAGAAACCAACTAAAAAAAATACATCTAAGAAGTAGGTAAAAATATTTAATTATGTTTGATATTTCGTTTGCAGAATTAATAATTATTTTATTAGTAATAATAATTTTTGTTTCGCCAAAAAATTTACCTATTTTAGCAAGAGGGGTTGGAAGAATTATCAAAAGAATAAAAATTTTTATGTTAGAAATTAAGCAAGAATTCCAAAGAGAAAGTAAGTTCAAAGAATTGAAAAATATTACAAAAGAAATAAAAAAAAATTCAAAATAAATTGTGGGTAAATTAAATATCTTTTTTGGTCATTTTTCAGAGCTAAGGTTAACTTTAATTAGATCTCTTTTTATTTATTTATTTATTTTTGCTTTGATGATGTTTTTTGCAAATGAAATATATAATTTTTTTTCGCAACCATTATTAAATCAATTGATTTTATTAGATGGCTCTTTAATTTCAACAAAACTTACTGCCACTTTTTTAGTCCCTTTAAAAATAACTGCTTATTCCGCTCTAATAGTTTCTTTACCTTTCATATTTTTTCAGATTTGGAATTTTGTTTCTCCTGGTTTATATAAGAATGAAAAACAATTTGTTATACGAACTATGATATTTAGTTTTATTTTATTTTTATTAGGGACTGTATTTGTATATTTTTTAATCTTCCCTCTTATGTTTAGTTTTTTTATAAGCATTGCCCCAAAAGATGTGAAATTAATGATTGATATATCATATTACCTTCAAATGATAATTACACTTTTTTTGGCATTTGGTTTGGCTTTTCAAGTGCCTTTATTTTTAATTACTGCTGTAAAATTTAATTGGATTCAAATTAAAACATTAGAAAAGAATAGAAAATTTGTAATTGTAGTTGCATTTATTTTTGGAGCTATTTTTACTCCACCAGATGTAATTTCTCAAGTTTTATTAGCTTTACCAATTTTATTTTTATATGAAATAGGATTATTTATTTCAAAAAAATCTAAAACTAAAAGATATTAGACCTATCAGTTTCTACAGTTATTTTATATAATAACTTGCTTAATAAAATTTATTATTCCCTATATTTTACAAGGGCCTCGATGGCAAAGAAAAACAAGAAAGTAAATTTAGATAGAAGACGCTTCTTAGTTACAACAACATCAATTACAGGCGCTCTTGGCATAACATCGTTATGCGTTCCTTTTGTTTCAAGTATGCTTCCTAGTGAAAAAGCAAAAGCAGCTGGAGTACCAATAGAAGTCGATGTAAGCAAAATAGGGGAAGGGGAAGTTTTAATAACAGAATGGCGAGGTCAGCCTGTTTGGATTTTAAATAGATCATCTAGTATGATCAAATCTTTAAAGAGTAACTTAAAAAAATTAGCAGATCCAAATCTTAAGGTTTCATCTCAACAACCTAAGTATTGTCAAAATAAAACTCGTTCAATAAAGCCAAATATATTAGTTATTGTTGGAATATGTACTCATCTTGGGTGTTCGCCATCGCCAAAACTTTCTCCTAAGGGTGATATGGGTGAGAATTGGAAAGGTGGATTTTTCTGTCCTTGTCATGGATCTAAGTTTGATTTATCTGGTAGAGTTTTTAAAGGCTCTCCCGCGCCAACTAATCTTGTTGTCCCTCCCCATAGATATTTAAATAATAATATTATTATTATTGGTGAAGATAGTAAGGATAAAACATAAATGCCTAAAAAAAACGATAGTCAAAATTCAAGAGGTTTAATTAGTTGGATTGATGAAAGATTCCCACTTTCTTCCTTTATTAAAAATCACTTAACTGGATATTACGCACCTAAAAATTTTAATTTTTGGTATTTTTTTGGAGCATTGGCTCTTTTTATTTTTGTAATGCAAATTTTAACAGGGATCTTTTTAACTATGCATTACAAACCTGATGCATCTCAAGCATTTGCATCAGTAGAATATATTATGCGAGATGTCTCATTTGGGTGGCTAATTCGTTATATGCATTCAACAGGAGCGTCTCTGTTTTTTGTGGTGATTTATCTTCACATGTTTAAAAGTCTGATGTACGGTTCTTATCAAAAGCCTAGGGAATTATTATGGATCTTTGGGGTAGTAATTTTTCTTGCTTTAATGGCTGAAGCATTTTTTGGTTATTTATTACCATGGGGCCAAATGTCTTATTGGGGAGCTCAAGTAATTGTTAATCTTTTTGCTACTGTTCCTTTTATTGGACCAGATTTAGCTGAATGGGTTCGAGGGGATTATTTAATTTCAGATGCAACACTAAATCGCTTTTTTGCATTTCATGTTATCGCTTTGCCATTGGCGCTTGCGGGATTAATTTTTTGCCATTTAATTGCACTCCATGAAGTTGGATCAAATAATCCAGATGGGATTGAAATTAAGAAATTTAAAGATAAGAGGACTGGTATACCTTTAGATGGCATACCTTTTCATCCTTACTATACTGTAAAGGATTTAATTGGTTTAACAATATTTTTAATAGTTTTCGCATTAATTATATTTTTTATGCCTGAAATGGGAGGATATTTCTTAGAAGCAAATAATTTTGTTCCAGCTGACCCGTTAGTTACTCCCTCGCATATTGCCCCTGTATGGTATTTTACTCCTTTCTATTCGATTTTAAGAGCTGTTCCACCAATACTTAATAGTCAATTTCCTGGAGTAGCAGCAATGGGTTTTTCAGTATTAATTTTCTTTTTTGTACCATGGCTAGATAAAAGCCCTGTTAGATCTATTCGTTATAAAGGGATACTTTATAAAAAATGGTTGGGAGCATTTGTTATTAGTTTTATTATTCTAGGATATTTAGGGACAGTACCATCAAATGTTTGGGGTCAATTTTCTAGTGCTATACCTTTACTTGGGGGGAGTGATATTGCAACAGTTGTAGCTCGAATTTTTACAATAATTTATTTTTTATTTTTTATTTTAATGCCTATTTACAGTAAAAAAGATAAAACAAAACCAGTTCCAACAAGAGTGAGGATGAAGTGAAAAAAATTATTATTTTAATTTTGATATTATCTCATTCTTCATTTATTTTTGCGGATGATAAAATTATTTTTGAAAAAGTTCCTATTGATTTGACAAATAAATCATCATTGCAAAAAGGAGCTAAGACATTTATTAATTATTGTTTAAATTGTCATAGTGCAAAATATATGCGTTATAACAAGCTCTTAGATATTGGCCTTTCAAAAAAAAATATTGAAGAAAATTTATTGTTCACTGGAAAAAAAATTGGCGATCCAATGGAAATATCTATGCCAGTTAAAGAATCTAAAAAATGGTTTGGGGCAAGTCCACCTGACCTTTCACTTGTTGCAAGATCAAGGGGGTCAGATTGGATTTATAACTATATGAAGGGTTTTTATCGTGATAGTTCTAGAAAAATTGGATGGAATAATTTGGTTTATGTTAATACAGCTATGCCTCATATATTGTGGGAACTTCAAGGAGAACAAGAGCTAAATGAGAAAACAGGTAAGCTTAGTTTAATCAAACCTGGAAAATTAAATCAAAAAGAGTATGATGCGGTCATTACTGATTTAACTAATTATATTACTTACATGTCAGAACCTGATCAGTTAAAAAGAAAAAAGATGGGAATTTATGTTGTTGGTTTTCTTTTTTTACTTCTATTTTTAGTAGTTAAACTTAAACAAGAATTTTGGAAGGATATTAAATAATTATGATGAAACTTTATTCAAATTCTACAGATCCATTTAGTCATAGATGTCGAATAGTTCTTTTTGAAAAAGGAATGGATTTTGAAGTTATTGATGTTGATTTAAATAATAAACCTGAGGATTTATCTATTTTAAGTCCTTATTCAGACTCACCTATCTTAGAGGAAAGAGATTTAGTTTTAACAGATCCAAATATAATAAATGAATATATAGATGAGAGATTCCCACATCCTCAATTAATGCCACCAGATCCTGTAATGCGTGCTAGAGCAAGATTATTTTTAAAAGATTTTGAAAATAATTTATTTATTCATATGAAAGATTTTGAATCTAGTGATTCTAAATTAAGAGAAAATGCTAGAAAAATTATAACTAATACTTTAATACAATTAACTCCAATTCTAGATAAACAATCATTTTTATTACATGAGGAATATTCAATGTTGGATGTTGCAATAGCTCCATTATTATGGAGATTGGATCATTATGAGATTAAATTAGGAAATCAATGTAAATCTTTATTGAAATATGCGGATAAATTATTTTCAAGACCACTTTTTGATGAAGCTATGTCCCCTGCAGAAAAAGCCATGAGAGACTATTATTTAGTATAGTGAAATAGATATTAAAACTGGTTTTGAATAAAAAAAATTGATATAGTTACGTTTTTCAAATTTGCCCCTTTAGCTCAGTTGGTAGAGCAACGCACTTGTAATGCGTAGGTCGTCAGTTCGAATCCGACAGGGGGCACCATTTTCTTTATAAATAAGCTATTATTTTTATTGACAAAATTCATTAAATCTACCATAATTTTGGGTTCGGTTGGGAGGGGTGGCCGAGTGGTTAAAGGCGACGGACTGTAAATCCGTTCTCTCTGAG
>ERZ1047821.1392-NODE-1392-length-15712-cov-5.910839_pt1 | contig 15712 bp, 9 predicted proteins | sample MGYA00383096_ERZ1047821 | MGnify/ENA primary metagenome ERZ1047821 (study PRJEB29581, sample SAMEA5548366) | metagenome | biome: marine; feature: coastal; material: water | depth 25 m | study: Short-term variability in the microbial, nano- and picoplankton... | reverse complement strand
TATATTTAATACTGGTCCGATTGTTATGGTTGTTTCATCTGTATATCCTGATCCGTTCTTTAGGAAATATATTTCATTATGAGAAGGAGTAATTGTGAAATTTCCTGCTTCGGGAACGGGAACAAAATTAACAACAAAACTACCCGTGGAATTATAACCGATTATAGCTCCTCCTCCATCAAAAATGGGGTCGGCATTGAGAGTAACTGTTACAGGACCAGAAATAGTTGTGCTAAACACTTCAATCTGAACTTGCCCTTGAAAACTATAAAGAACTGAAGATCCTATGGTTGCCGGACCGCTAACCGAAGCGTGAATTTCTTCTCCGTTGGATATAAGAACACCACTGGCGTTTGTTAGATTTACAGTCTTAACGGTTACAGCAGAGGTTCCATTTGCAAATAATGAATTATTAAAAGTTTGAAAATTAATCGCTCCAGATGGGGGGCCAGATGTTAAATCTATAGAAGCAAAACCACTTGCATTAACAGAATTTAGAACAATCGTCGAAGAAGCAATTGTATCAGTCGCTCTTACGTTAAAAGTTACCTGGCCGCCTATCGTTGGTTGGGTAGTGACTCCAACGGCAAATAGATTAATAACATTCATCGAAACCGTGTAACCATCCTCTACGACATTTCCAAAGTTATCCTGAATTGGAGCTGTTGTACACGATGTTGTGTCTGTATTATTCGCAATCAACTTAGTCTTTAAACACGTAATTGCTATATTACCAAATGGAGTCGAGGGTGTAACATTTCCTACAAAATTTATATCATAAAAACTTGCGCTTTCCGGTGCATAGATTTGAACCAACTCCGAATAAGATTGAGCAATCGATTTTTGAGCTGTTAAAATAAAAGAACAGCTCTCACCTGGTTCAATTCTTTCTCCACAATTATGACTCTTGACTAAAAAACTCTCGGTATTTGAGTATATTTCACTAAGGGGACTATCTCCAGTATTAGTAAATTCAAAAGTATGTTCTATAATAGCTCCGGCTTCAAAAGTGGAAGCATTCCAAGTATTATCAACAATAGAAATTTCTCCCGAAGCTAAACCTTTTCCAGAAAACGAGTAAGCCTGACTATTAACGCCTATAGATCGAGAGATTTGGTTTGTGTCAGTAGGTGTGAATTTAAAAATAATATTGCAAGAACCGTTCGCTTTAATTGAGAGTAAATCACAATCGCCCTCCACTCTATGAAAAAAGAAAGGATCACCCAGTCCAGAAAGTGTAATATCTATTGCTGATGATGATGAGTTAACTAACTTTAATCCTGCGAGCTTTGATTGGCCAATAACTACCTTTCCAAAATTCTGAAAACCAACCGCAGTTACGGCAAGTGCCCCCGAACTAGAACTCCCATCTTTCTTCTCTTCACTACAAGAAAACAAAAGAAAGGAGAATAATATAAGAAATAATTTTATTATTTTTGTCATTCCTGCCCTTATTTAAGTGTCTATTATAATATACCACATTTCGAAAGACTTTCGGTGTTAAACACTTGTTTTTTAACTGCTGTCGTCAGTAATATAATGAAATCAATAAACTTCATTAATAGTGGTATATTCTATTGAGTATTAATAACTATAGGAATAAAAATGAAACTACCATTAATCTTATTGCTCCTTTCATTAGTATCATGCACCTCAAAGGAAGATGATAATTGCTCTTCTTCCAGTAGTTGTACTGATAACGCGGGTGTTCCTCAAGCCAGAAATGTATTACTTAAAATAAGATTTCTCGATACTTCATTTTATGACCGAGAAAAAGATGAATTTAGAGTAATTACCGCACCTCAATTTGCCTCTGGTAATTTAGGTGAAAGAATTCCTGTTTATGCTGATTTTTTAACAAAAACTAAGAATGAATCACTTGGAAGTATTTCTATATCTAATATTCAGATGCAATCTCCTGATGCTTTTACTGTTGAAAACCTAAATAGTATTCCTTATATTGCTGTTCAAGCTGAAAGTGATGTTACTTATATCTATAAATACACAAAATTAAATATAGATGGTTCTGAGGCTGATTCGGCAACTGGACAGTTTATAGTTGGTGGAAGCGTTGCTTACTTACCTTTAGTCAATGATATGTTCGACGATAAGTTCTTCTCTGCTTCAAGTGGAGGTAGTCAAACCAATTATACCCACAAAATACAAATTGCGGCTCAATCTGCAAATTCTGTAAAAAGTGAGACCTATGCAGTTACTTTTAATTCTGCACTAGTTATCGCCAATAAAGATTTCGAGTCTGAGTTCTCCGAGGATATGCAGAATATGACTCTCAAGACGAGATGGAATTATTTTTATGACGGCTCCGACGGAACTCCTAATCCCGAATTACTTCTAGGGAAAATGGTTGAAAAAGCAGATCTTAGCGCAGTTAGCAGTCTTGATTATAAAGATATTAGGGTTCTGTTTAAGACAAAACCCAAGATAGAAATGATATATACAGTTTTTGATGAAAATTCGATTACTAAGGATTCGAATGCTCCTGATGCGAACATAACTATTGTTCGTGGTTATGAGTTTTACGAGAAATCATATTCTTTAACAAGTGATAGAGACTTTGGTCTTATTTTTAAAATAAACGATACTTCTACTCCTCTAATTAATGCTGACAAAGAAGCAGTTATTAGAAATATTTCTGCGGGAGTAAATTGGTCATTAACTTTTGGTTATGATTTAAACCAACTCCCCACATACCCCTCTGGAAAAAGTTTATTGAAACCACTTAGACCTATTTGTAATTCAATAACAAAAACATCTTATACCCCTATAGCGACCTCGACAATGAGGGATTCCGTTAATTCTCTGGGAGGGTTTTCTTCTGTTTGTCATCCTGAGACTTATCAATCAGAGACCGTAAATGCAGCAAGTTTAGCGACGTTTCCACTGGAGCAAACGGATTCTTGGTATGACTCATTTTCTTATATGAGTTCAAAAGATATATCTAACGATGTTCATCACAAGAGAGTTAGAATAGGTCATCTGTATGGAATCAAGACAATTAAATTTAAAATCGAGGGTTGTTTAAAGCTTTTTACTCGAGATGCTTCTGTTTCTCCTGTTAACCCTAACCCTTGGTCTCAAAAAAATAATGAATCTGAATCATGCTCTTCTGGGCCTGGTGATGAAGGGTGGATGGCATATTCTCTAGATAGAGAAATTAGTATATTTGATAATGTTGATCAGTATTCAACAACGGTTGGCCTAAAAGAGTTAATAAATAATTACAATAGTAGCGTTCCCTTGAATACAGTAGACTTCTTGTTTAATAACGACATATTCTTTGAGCACATCTTTTAATTAAAAAAAAACAAAATATAATCCAGAAAAGCTTCCTTAACGGGGAGCTTTTTTATTGAAACTAAAAACATTAAACTCCTTAATTTTGTCTTTAAATCTCACATAACTTCACTATATCGTATTTATTTTCTATAAAACTGCAATTTACATAACCTATTACCTAGTAATGACCAGCATATGTCTCACTCCTTACCACTCCCTCAACATATGCTGTTCCAGGCTGGGGGGGCCTAAGAGAGAGCTCCTGGGATTCAAGTGAAGCGAAGCGAGAGCGAAGATCCCAGGAGCTCTCTTTAATTATCTATTATGCTATCAATTAAATTTCTTCTTCTATTATCATAACTAAGGGTTGTTTCTAGGTTTTTATGATTAACCTCTAACTGAACCTCTCTCGCAGTAAATCGGTCCAGATAATAACAAATAAAGCTACTTCTTCCGGAGTGAGGACTTACTCTTTTATTGATCTGTGCTTTGGATGCATATTTCTTTACAATATAATCTACACTACTCGGGTGTATTGACTTATTTAACTCTTTTGTTGAATTGTTCTTTACTGGCCTAAACAAGAAATCATTTTCTTTTAACGAATAATTATTATCTTTACAATAATCGAGCCAATCAATAATTGATTCCGCTACTTTTAGAGATATCTTTTTTGGTTCTTTTAATCCGCCCTTTCTAGTGTAATCAAGAACGAATATGTCATCGATAGAATAAAAATCTTTTATCTTGAGATTAATAACCTCGTTCCTTCTCATTCCTCTAAAGAAGAGACAACTGCATATTGCAAAGTGCAACTTTCCCCCTCCAGATTTTGTATTTATTTCTCTGAAGAATTTCTCAACTTCTACCTCTGATAATTCAACAGTATGATTTATTGTTGATACCTTCGGCCGCTTTACATATTTTACTGGATTTGATTTGACGGCATTGTTTTGTTTTAAATAAGTATAAAAAGCAGATAGCGACGCGAGCTTTCTATTTATTGTCTTTGAAGTTGAGGGAGTTAAGTTTCTTCCTCCAAAGTTAGATAAATATTGTTTGTAAGCAGATATATGGTACTGACTAACTTCAGTTAACCAGACTCCCCTATGATTATCTCTCAAGAAGTCTCTAAATTTATTAATATCATTCATATACGATTTCATAGTATTAATAGAATTCATACTTTGGAAAAATGCCAAAAGTAGCTCTTTTTGCTTCTTTGGAATGGTTAAATTGTCACTCACATTAGTTAGATTCATTTATACAGACCTTGACGATAGAAATCTTAGATCTTTAAACTCTTCAGACTTGAAATATTCTTTTATTTCTTCGATATCTGTTATTTGAAAATGATTCAGATAACTCTGAATAGTATTCGTCGTCTTATCTAGGTCTATCGTTAATAAGCTTTTTTCTTTATCTGTTAAAGGTAGGTGGTTTTCAGAGAGTTTCTTATTGATGATTTTTAGCTCTTCCCTACCTTTGTTTACTAGTTTTTGAATTATACCTATTTGCTTTCTCTCGCGCTCTTTTAACTTAAAAAGATCGGAAATTGCTTTCCTAACACTGGGAGATAATTTATTAAAATTCTTATCTTTATAAAGGATCTTTATCTGTCTTTGTTCTGTTCTAGTAAGATAAACAATACATTTTCTTCTTTTATGCTCGTCTTCGAGTAGTGGTCTTCCAGACTTAGCATTAATTACATCTTCACTAATTTCGTCTTTTTTCGATACGCTATTTATTAAGATTTTTTTGGTTTTTTGAGGCTCAGTAATGGCTTCGCTGTTATTAAAGGAGAAGTTATCTCTTTTCTCTTTTGATTCTTTTATAAGATCCGATAATAAACCTATACGACTATTCCCACTCATTGCACGACCTTTTTAATTCTAAGTCCGACATAGACCAATTGATGTATTAAAAAAAAGTTACCAGATATAATTTAACATTATGACGTATAAATAGTCCACAAAAACAGGGTTTAAAATGCTACTTTTCAGTGCCCTGAAAATACCTTGTTCATATTTATAATAAATAATATTTTCCAATTACTCGAGAAATTGTGTATCTTTATAGAAATAATAAAAGAGAGACAAACAATGAAGACAATATATTTTATAGATTATGAAAGAGATATTTTAGACATCTATACTATGTTAATAAAAGACGAAGTTGCCGCTGAGATCAAATGTTTACTCAGCTTTCGAGATAAGGAATTTCTACCTAAAGCTGGAGATATTTGCATTCATGAACTCGACGGAGTTGGAAAAATAGTTAAGATTCCCGATGTAGTTTATATAGTCTGTACCGCTCTTCCCAACAGAGAAGAGAATTCTTATCGAAAACTAATTGACACTAAAAAAATGATAAAAGATGTTATTTCGTTCGTAAATAACGCTTAGGAAAAAGGGTGTGTTTGTCTTTTTTTTGTAAAAATACACCTCTACTCGGAATCTCCGAAGCTAAAAATCACACTAATATCACCCTCCTCTATTTGTTTGATTTCATCATTTTAATGTATATCTTTTCTCGCTGGCCAATACATCGTTAGTTTCGTGAATTTATTTTTTTTTATTAAGATTTTAATAAAATATCGATATTTTATTTTTAACACAAAAACACACTTATAATCGATTTTAAATTTATCTAGCCTCTACCCTTCAAAATAAATTTAAATCGTTTTTACAATTTTTAGCTATTTTATTAATTTTGATAATAATTAAATTGAAAATTAACAAATTATAAAAATACCGAAAGTTCTATACGCCCTAATATAAGCACCCTCGAGAAAGTGACAACATGACATATTGTCTATATATCAAAGTGTAAATTTAAAAACTTAGTAATATTACCTATTACTATAATCTAAACATCAAAAATTAATAACTTTATAATTTGGCTATAAATCAAGATGCTCTCCTGGTAACTTTGAATGTTTTATTTTTAATAGGTTTGCATATTGCCCCTATGATAACTTTGTATATTGCCCCTATGGTAAGTTTCTATATTACAAAGCTTTCAAGTTTTAATTAATATAAGATACAAAGTTTTTATGTTATTATTTTATTAACTTTTGAATATATAAATTTGTAAAGATTGCAAAATTTAAAAGTATCAACTTGCGAAGTTTTAATATTATTAATAGTCCAAGGAGTAGGGTTATGAGTGCAAGAATTATCAGTATTGTTTCCGAAAAGGGTGGCGTTTCGAAAACAAGTTCGGTCTGCCATATAGGAGCAAGATTATCACAAATGGGTTTTAAGGTTGCGATTATCGATTTCGATACGACACAAGCCAATGCAACAACTCAACTAGTGGGGCCTATTTGGACTAACGAAGATTACAAGAAGGGGATATGTTCAGTAGTCACTGAGGGAAACCTTATTGATGATGTTATAATAGAAACGGGTAGAGAAAATCTATTTCTTATTCCTTCTGAAAAATTTCAATCAAATGGAGCTCCTTTTAATATAGAAGCAACGCTAAAAGAACTTGGTCTTGAAGGCTATATGCTTTTAAAAGAGGCAATTGAATCTAGCTCAAAACTAAAAGATATGAATTTCATAATAATCGATAATGGACCGACTTTGGGAATTACTACTGTGGCGACTCTTATCGCTTCGGACTACTATGCCATTCCAGTTAGAACAGAGTCCTTCAGCATGGATTCTATTTCTCCTACAATCGATACAGCCAATAAGGTAAAGAAACAGGCTAATAAACTCCTAAAACCTCTGGGTGTTTATATTGCACTGGAAGACAAGAGAAATAAGAAAAATCTAAAAAGAGCTCTCGATGAATTAGAAAAGATAACTACCGATCACTCAATTCATTTATTTGAAAACAGAATCCCAGTTAATGCCAATTTCGCATATCTTCCAAGAGATCGTAAATTGATCTATGATTTAAAAACAGGAAATAGGGGAAGAGCTGAGTATGAAGCCCTTACTCAAGAAATTCTAGAAAGAATAATGATGATTGAGAAATCAGAAGAAGAAGTTAATTTAGAGTCAACTCAGATGGAGGCCAGATAATGAGCGATATAACAGATTTTTTCTCAGGAGATAGAAAAGCCAAAGTTAATAATCTTCCAAAAAAGGAAGTTGTTCAAACAAGGGTTGAGCCAGAATTAGTAGAAGAACCTAGTTTGAAAGCAAAATCAGAAGTACTAAAAGAAGAACTAGTCTCAAAAATTGAGACTTCCAGTAAGGAAACGAAAAGATATAGAGCTGTACCTAAAGAAAGAAATTACCTTGAAAAGAGATCTGATTTATTTTCTCTTAAAAGAATTCAGGTAAACGATGATGATTATAGATTTCTATCTGACATAGAAAGAAGTATTTCTGTAGCTAGAAGACATTTAGATCCCGCTGAAAGAGTAAATTATAGAATAACTTCTAATACGATAATAAGATTGGCGATTGAAGAATTTGTTGAGAAAGCTAAACTAAGCATCGAAGACGATGATTCTATTTGTAACTCTCTTCAATCAGATGAACAAATAAGAAAATGGATTAAATCTCTTTAATTAATAATCTCTCTTGAGTGTCAGGTAGTAAGTAGTACTTACTTACATACATACCTTGGCATTCAAGGCGAATATTACACAAAAACATATATTTACTTAATTAATATCCTTCTTGAATGTCATTAAATTCTCTTTGAATGTCGGCCTAATCCTTCTTGGGTGTCAGACATGTTCCTCTTGGGTGTCATGTCCTTCCTAAGTGTCAGCTTAATCCTTCTTGAGTGTCATATAGCTATATATCCTTTTTCATTTAGATCCTTTTTGGGTGTCATCTCCTTCTTGAGTGTCGCTAAAATTCGTCTTGAGTGTCATCATTTTTCTTATTTATTCGTAAATACAGTAAGATACGCTTCCTGATGACCTTAATCGTCAAATAGATGACATTTAAGAGGAATAAATCTGGTTAACTTGCCTTATTTAAGGAATGCAATTAGCAATAAGAACCTCGGTTTACCACACTTGACTCTAATCACTACCTAATGACTCCATTAAGAGCGAGATGACATCTTTGGCCATGATTCGACATAATAAGGAACATGGTGACCTTAAAGGCCATCTAATGACTTTATTGGGATACTGCTGCCTCTATTACTAGTGTCTTGTCTTTCATGAGAGCCTCCTGACATTTATGAGGAATGATTTGACAGTGTGAGTCCCAGAAGTAACAATTTATATAAATCAAATTAAGGGAATAATAATGAGTGATCAAATTGAAATTTTGCCAGAAGTTGAATTATACGAAAGCAAGGAACTAACGGACGAAAACAAACAGATCTATTTACCAGTTCACGCCGAGGAAAGCTTAAACATAAACACCGAAATTAACTTAGGAGCGATTGTCCCTATATCTCTTGGGAAAACTGGAAGCAAAGATCCTATTAAGAGAAAATATAAAGCAACCTTTGTTGATAGTAACGGAAAGCCCTACTCTCTTTTTCTATTATTATAATATACCACGGCGAGTAATTAAGACGAGGTATTCAAGTCGGTGAATTCGACATTATTCAAATTTAGTATTTTGAAATTCCGTGATTACTTCAAACTTAACCGGAAAAAATAGATAATTAGGTGACACTGATCGATTTTGCTTTGCGAATATGGATTTTATTAAAAACCTCCCGCCTCGGGTTGGGGGATATCTATATATTTGTGGTATTCAACCGACTTCCTTCTCTCCATTTCTTCTTGAACTTCTTGCCTTTGTCTTAACTCTTTCTCTTCTTGGGCCTTACGAATTTCTTCTTGTTCTCTTAAGCTGTTCTGCTTAAACATTTGTTCAACTATCATTTGATTAAGTTCTGTATTGACTGCGTTTTGCTTTAGCGCCATTTTATTCATTATTGCTAAATTTTTAATAGGAGCACACTTAACTTCCTCTTGAGCATAATTTCCAACTGCATCACTTGTTTGAGTTTGATCTATTGTTCTAAAGTTACCCATATAAAAACTTTCAAAAGTCCAAATATTACCTTGGTAAGTTTTTATGAGCCTTGCTTTTGCCGCCAAGTCTTTTGCGTAAAATTGCATTAAACCGCCAGCTTTTGATATTTCTTTAGTGCTAGTGGCCTTGCATTCTGCCTGAGCGTCGTTTATTTTGTTATAGTAATTTGGAGTTGAACGGGGTATAGTTTGAGCTATTTTACCCCTATTACAAAGTATAGAGAAATCTTTGAATTCGTTTTCAAGTTTTACTTTATTGTACGAATTAAATCCCCCACCCTGTCCGTCAGTTCTGGCCAGACCTCTCGATTTTAAAGATTTGGAAGCAACCCACATTTTCCAAATTTTTGAGTATTTTTTAGTAAAGTTTTTCAAATATTTCGTGTTTTCTAGAGTCTTAAAGACTTGATATTTCTGATCTAACTGAGATTCCACTTCTTTTACTTTTTCCGCTGTAGGATCGGCGGGATCAATAGAATCATTAGCTTCAAGTTTGGTAGTGCTGCTCTTTTTTGTCTTAATTGTTATTAAATGAAAAGAGGATTTAGATTTGAGGTTATTCAGATCGTTAACATAGGTTTTATATTCTACAGGGTTGCAAATTTTTCTCCCCATCGATAACAAGGCTTTGAAGTAAAATTTTTCATATTCTCGATCCCTTTCGAGGAGTCTTTCCTGGGGTGCTACTTCTTTTTCGTATAATTTACCATAGTCTTTGTCCGATTTAGGTTTTGGGCAATCTGAAGCTTCTTTAATTAAAGCTCTTTTATAAGCAAGACGAGCTAATCTACCCATATCTGCTTCTGCTCGTGCCTTTGATTGAATTCCGATTGGATTATTAGGGTTATGTTTATCATGAACCTCTGACGATGTTTTGATTAGATTTGCTAATCTTCTGTGTGTTGAAGCTGATTCAAAAACGCCCTTTCTGCCAGAATTAGAATCGGGATCCCAAACGGTATTTCTAAAATCCCACAGGTCTCTCATTAATCCTATTTCTTGATTGTGTTGATTATCGCTCATCTGATTAGCGAAGTTCATAGCTGCAAATATTTGTCCCTGAGCATCTAGTGATGCCATTTGAGTCATAAATTGACAGAAATCCGTAACTATACTCGTATTTTGCATTAAGCCAGTTGTGACACCAACTGCACCCCCTGTTACTGGAAATTGAACATTTGAGTAGGCAGATATGATCCCACTCCATTTGTCAAAATCTCGACAAAATTGTAGATCTATTTCTAGGCCTCCTATATTTGCAGCTTGAGCACGAGGAGTGAAAGAGAAAAATAGTAATAAGGTTAACAAAGAGAGTCTTTTCATGTATTTTAATATACCACGATAGATCCACTGTTATCTGAATCCCTTTCAGTTTAGAGTTTTAGTTATGCCTCTAATTAGAGCAGCTCTATCTTTTCCAAATATAGTCTCCAATTCATCTAATGTTTCATCTTTAGATTCGATTGGTTCTGGTTTTGATTCCTCTGGCATAACATCTTGAAAATTCATCTCTTCTGATTCCGTATTGATTGTATCAACTTTCATAGTAGACAAATTGTTTGTTTTTTTTGTTTCTACGATTTCCCCTTGCTCGTCTACTGGTGTCGAGGTGTTATATTGCTTAACTAGGCTTTTTAACTTTGCTCCATCGATAACGGTAACCTTGCAAAATTCAGCTTCTTTTAATGCCTGTTTGGTCATCTTTCCAGTTGTAACAAGAAGAAGAGAAACGAACTCTATACCTTTTGCTTTATATAATTCTCTTGTTTTAACCATCTTATCTATAGGATCAGTGTTTAATGCTTTGGACGAATAATTTTTTAATTGGATTGCTACTGCTTTTTTATTGGGCTTATCTATCCATCGACAAAGATCTAAACCCCCATCTGCCCTCTTGTTTGAAAATATATCAGGGAAAATTCCTTCATCAATAAGATCTCTCATATTTACGGTATCATAGCCAAGTCTTCTTTCGAACATCAAAAACCATTCCTCAAAAGCGTCACCTTTTTCTATATTTCCCTTGATATTTTGTATTCTATTGAGCTCTTTAATATTTATGAGCCTGTCTTCCTTTTTATCATTAACGACGAACACTGAATCTAAGTTATCCTCATTGGTAAAGCAAGAGTCTATAAGGCTCATGAAAACTCTTTTTTTATCTCTATTTTTGTTTAATTCCAATGCCTCTTTCAATTTTCTCGTGAAATCATATTCAAATAAAAATACAGCTCTTGGTAGCGCTTGGTCCATATCTTTTGGAAGTTTTCCGTTTTTACCAATAACGAAGAATATTGTTTGGTATTCGAAATAATCTTCCCTTTCGTTTTTAATTTTTTGAACGAAATTAGTATCTGCAACTTCTTCAACGGTAATAACCCCTACTGCGTATTCCTTATTGTCGGCTCTAAAAATAAGACTAATATAGTTGTATTCAGGATCGATAGACTCAATAACTTCGTAATCCTCTCTAATTACAAAGGCTTGCTTTATATGTTTATAAATTGTTCTAACGTCCATATTTTTACCGTTAAGATCAATTCCGGAGTTATAAATAAGATCGTAATCAAACTCTCTATGCTCTCTTCTTTCGAGATTTAATAGATCTAGAATTGGTCCTTCGTTATCTCCGATATAAGGTAGAGACATCTTAAATAGACTGTGACCTGTATCTGGACACCATAAACCAGGAATCTTCAAGATAAACTTACCCGAAGATTGCTTCTCAACATGACCCTCTACACCCAAGAAATTTGCATCTTTAGAATTTACTGAATGAATAAGCCAAGATGTAAGATTTGATCTGATTGCCGTTGGAAAATCTGTTGATTGAGCTCTTTGTGATGCCAATATTAATGTAAATCCCACGGAAGCTGATTCTCTAAGTAACCTATTTATATAATTAAAGATCGAACCTTCCACATTCATTAACTTCTCTACCGTAAGTGGAGACAAACTAACAAAAGCTGCAAACTCGTCAATTACTAAGAAAAATCTAGGCATTCTAACAAGACCCAATGATTCTATTTTTTCGATGTTATTTTCTAGCTCTTTAAATCTGTTTAATTTTACTTCTTCTTCTGGACTTAACTCCATTTTAATTCTTTCTGTTGATATAACTCCAAGAAATTCAAGTTCCGATTTTATTTCATGGAACTCAGTTTTATTAACCTCTAACTTGTCCATAATTTCTTTTAAAACGATATTATATTGAACGTACGAAGTGAATGATTTACCGCTTAGTTTTTGCAATTGCTCTAATTGTATTTTTCTTGTTTTATATTGTTTCCAGGCAATCATAATAATATTTGCCAGTTCAATTAATGCGTCATTATCTTCTGCTGGCTTTGCTACGGGATAATCACTCAGTATTGCCGCGAAAGGATCATAATCCACGGAGCCTTTACCATCTGCAAAAAGAAATGGTGAATCAGGATAAGCTCTACAGAGTGTAGAAACTATACTTAAGTTTGATCTGGTTTTACCTGAACGCGTTTGACCAACGACAAGTAAATGTGGAGACTGTGTTAATTTCCAATAAATCCTGGTTTTCCAATTTATATTTGGGTCCTCTAGCTCTCCAAGAAATATTTCTTCTACACCGGTTGAGCTATATTGATCTCTCATTGGTTTAATTATCTGTTCATTCCAGTCATTCCACTTACTGGGAATATCTTCTTTATTAAAAATTCTGTCCAGTTTTGTCTGATAAGAAAATTCAATAATATCATCTTCTTGCTTAAAGAAATCTTTGAGTTTTACCTTAAAGAAATTTTGAAAGCTTTCAAGTCCTCTGTCGATCGTCGCTTTAGTTAATTGAATCCCGTTGAGAACAATAATGACACTTTTTTCACCAATTTCTACAGTTGGATATATTTCTCGAGTATTGCCGTTAATTGTTTCTTCTTTAAACCAACGAATCTCTTTGAGGAAATTTAAAGTATTAATCTGTTTTTTATTATTTAATTCGATAACGTACTGACCAGGAAAACCAGTTGTATTAACTTTACCAGAAGAGGTTTCGATATATCCTTCATTGTTGAGCTTAGATAATAGTCCATTTAAATATATAAAGAGGTTTTTCTCTGCTCTTGGATGTATTTTTCTTATATAAAAACTCTTTGGCAGATTACTAAAATCAAAAGTTGGATAGTGTTCTTTAACTATAAACTCTTTTTTCCCGTTTTTAGATATCTTTTGAGATCCCTTATACATAATTGGTTCGTCAGTTTTCTCTTTGACCACTATATCTACTTGCTCACTAATTTTATTAAGTTTATTTTCTGTCGTCTTAGTTTTTAATTTTTTTCGAGTAAAGAATATCGTAAAGAGTATAATTGATAATAGGATAGTTTTCTCTTTTCTTCCCAAATTCAATATATTTTTATCATATGTCGTCGGAATTTTTTTATATTTGAATTTTAATACTTTATAGGTTTTATTGCTATTTAGTAAGTTATATAGAGTCGTATTATCTCTTCTGAAATTCTTAGTTTGGCTCCATATAAATATCCCTATGGCCACTGAAGATAAAACAATAAGAGATCTCAATATTCCTTTATATTTAATTCTCATCAATAAACACCTTCAACTGAAATGTGATTAATTATTAGTTCACTCTCTCCTGACTGTGGAGCTGGAGTATTTTGATAACCAATCTCTTGGGCTGGCTTGATTAGCAAATAAATATGACCTGATGGGTGAACATAATCCCTAGGGTTAGTTAAGTCTTGAGTTATGTTATATCCCGCTGTTTCAACAGAAGATTTTGTTGTAATAGTATTGCTTCCCATTAGTTCCCATTCATTAGTATTATAGTTATGAACATATGCCTGAGCTCCGTATTCTACAGTAAAATAGGTTTTGTTTTCACTCCAGGCTGAAATGGATGGCTTTATCTGAAGAGCGTGATCTTTAGCATTTGGGCCAAGATCAACTCTGGCCATATACATCTGAGTTGTTCCTAGGTCGGAATCATAGTAAGAATATCTTGCTGTTAATGAACCATCTACTGTCACTTTTTGTTTGTAAAATCTATCTATAGTCGAGTGGTACAAGGTGTCGTCTACTCCTGCTAGCTCAAGCATTAAATCGTGAGTTGTAATAGATGTACTGCCTGTGCTTATATCTAATTCCAAGACATTAGAACTTCTATACTTATTCATAATTATCTTCTTTAGAGAGTATAGGTACTGAGCCTTCCAAGGTTTAATATTGTCTAAATCTAGAATATCATCCTTATTAACTGTTCCCGTTACAACTAGATTTTGAATATCTATTGTTTTTTTAATATAATCGTCAGGTAATCCGCAAGAAGAACAAACTCTATCCCAATAAGGAGTAACTTCGTCTAAATCAACAAACCATATATCATCGACAATTAAATCAACGATATTGATACCGCCGATAATATAAACACGATTTTCTACTTTATCAAAATAGACACCGTTTTGGTATCTTCCAGAGGGTCTTCCAAATGGACCATTTGCAACCGAAACAGTTAGGAGGTCTCCGTCTTTGAACTCTTGCAATTCATTTCCCGTTGTGACAGTAGTTCCGTCCTCGCTCAATCCTCCGAAGAAATAAACAACCTCATCTTTGGTTGAATGAGACGCGAACATTGGAAAAAGCATATCGTCGGTAAAACTTCCACTTGAAATAGGCATATAAGCAAATAGAGATAGTTGAGAGTAGTTAACCACATCGATGTTCTTTTTTAAGAAATAAGTAATATCGTCATTTGTATAAACAGAACTTCCTCCAAATTGAAAGGACATATTTAATGTTTCATTATATAGAGAAATTGGATTAATTACATCTCCGCCAAAACCGGAGGCATGATTAGGGAATTGACCTATATTACCACCAATTGTTAATGGACTATTTATGTTGTCGAAAATCATAAGGTAAGGATAGAAGTAATTATAAATATATCCACCACCACTTATTCTTTTGTCTGCACACGCAGTAGATATAACATAATTCTTTACTGGCATCATACAATCCCAAACATAATGCCTAGCATTTACACCAATGTCTTTCCATAAACCAGATGCTCTTCGATAACCATAATATTCGTTATCTTGAGTTTGGATAGCATCAATATTGTCTCTATTTTGAATCCAACCATTCCAAAAGGGAAGATAGTCTGTATTCGTAAATCGAGAATCGGCGAATGAATAATTTAATTCTAATTTGTTTTGAAGGTCGTTTTGATGAAAACTAGATATATAGTCACCAACAGTTGCTATTTGTGCAACTTGGCCGAGGCCATTAACAATTGCAGTAATCTCCGCCTCTCCTCTTATTCCATCTCCTTTTATGGGAAAACTGGCCTGAGAGTTACTATCGGTAACAAGAGTAAAGCCAACACTATTAGTATTAGCGTGAACACCATTCGAGAGACTAACTTCTACATTATACCCTGAACCTATTGGAGTTCCG
>ERZ1047821.1377-NODE-1377-length-15794-cov-5.344622_pt1 | contig 15794 bp, 16 predicted proteins | sample MGYA00383096_ERZ1047821 | MGnify/ENA primary metagenome ERZ1047821 (study PRJEB29581, sample SAMEA5548366) | metagenome | biome: marine; feature: coastal; material: water | depth 25 m | study: Short-term variability in the microbial, nano- and picoplankton... | reverse complement strand
CTGCCTCTTACTAATCGACCAAATTATTAAGATCTGGATCAAAACATCCTTTATCCAAGGTGAAATACCAACACCGCTATTAGGAGAATGGTTTCAGCTTCATTATATAGAAAATCCAGGCATGGCCTTTGGGACAACCTTCGGGTCTTCAATGTGGCACAAACTAGCACTTAGTATTTTTCGGATAATTGCAATTACGGGTATTGGTTATTATATGTGGAGTGAATACAAAAAAGGTGTAAAAACAGAATACCTTATCGCAATAGGTTTAATCTTCACAGGCGCAATTGGAAACCTTATTGACTCGGCGCTGTATGATTTCATTTTCACATTTGACCCATGTAACTTTTACAATCAAATGGAGGGTTCTGAAAATTTTGTAACATGCACGCACATGGGACCACATGGAACGAGCTACACGAGTATACATGAAGTTAGACATCAGGGATTTCTTTTGGGAAATGTAGTAGATATGTTTCAATTTAACGTAACGTGGCCCTCTTGGGTGCCTTGGGTAGGCGAAAGTCAAATATTCCCTGCGATCTGGAATTTTGCCGACGCCTGCATTACCTGTGGAGTAGGTATGATTCTAATCAGAAACAGGAATTATTTCCCAAAAGAAAAAGACTAGAAATTCCATTTCATACTCTGGTCATCAAGAATGGCAAAAGAAATTTTGTAGTCAAATCTTGGCGAGCTCTTATTCCCTGTTGACAAAACACCATATAAACCGACTCTTAATCTTCTTCTTGAAAGTTTAAAGTTTCGCTCTAAACCAGCCAGCACCTCAAAGTGAAAATAATCATGTTCTTTAACATATAAAGCCCCACCACCGAAGACTAGACCAATGCGCGTCTTTTTCATAAATGGTATCTTATTGATTATTGCCCCATTATCGTGATGAACGAAATGGGCTTCCAAGGACATGTCATTGGTTCTTAATAAGGTGTCTAATCCCTGAAATGAATATAATGGATTTGAAAACCATAGTGGATCACTTCTTCTTTGAAATTTAAAATCAGGATCTCTCAAATTTTTAGTACCAGTAAATAACCCACCGGATAAACGATAGCTCGAAGTTCCTATGGTACCTATTTTAAACGTTTGATCAATACTCATTTGAATATATTCATGGTCTATATCACTTCCAAAAAGGTTTGGAACACCTCTTTCATAATAAAGATTAAAAGTAGGCCAAGCCGAACCCAATAAAATTTTCCTATATGGTTCTCGCATGTATTTTTGATTTGGCGTATAGCTGATAGTCAGGTCAGCAATTAAAGCCTGATAGGTCTCAAAATCTGAAGGTTCATTATTTGGAAGCACATCATCCGCAAATTCAAGAAAATCGTATCCTTCTAAACTTCTTCTCTCGGTAAACTCACTTCCCACATCAATATAGAATCCATTAAAAAGCTCATATTCGATAGAGGTATTCATCCTTGTTGCCTCAATAAAATTCTCCCTCTTGTATATTTGTGTAATTGCATCATATCCACGAATCACATCGAAATCATGGTTCAATGACATCCTAATCTTACCTTGATGGAATGGGTCGAATTTATATTTCCACCAGGTGTCTCCTTTAATGTCATTGTTCAATACCCCAAAAGATATTTGTGTGTAAGAGTCTAAGGTTCTCTCATCTTTCCATTTTTTAAACAAATCAAAATTAGGAGAGATCCTTGGACCTGCAATATATACAGGACGTATTGTTGTCGCCAAACTCCCTATCGTCCATTGCATTCTTTTACTCCTGTTTCTGTGATCAACGCCCCACCACAATACTTTTAATGCTGTAACCTTATTAAAGATATTATCAACGCTATCCAAATATTCTTTTCTACTGATATAATCCTGGATACTATCTTGGCGAATAATGAAGGCTATCTCTTCAGGGCTCAGCTGATCGGCTCTCTCAGTTTCCCAGAAGGAAGAATCCTTTTCGTAAGCTTCTTTTTCTGTTACCGCCAACTCTGAATTAAAAAATTTGCGCTCAAAATCAGGCTCAAAATCGTAATTCGAGAAAATGGCAGTTGTTTTACAAATAGATGACTCTCTTTTGTATTTTACCCCATAATCTAAAACCTGTTTCTTGAGGACACAAAGTGAGTCGCCAGGATGATCATACTCTTGCTGGATCTTGAAATAATCATACACCAATAGATTGCCTTTTCTCATGGTCAAATCCAATTTTTCAATGAGCCATAATGAATCAACCACCCATATAAATCCCTGTAATGTAGAGGTAGCTGTATTCCTTGCCTGAATTTTTATTTTAGAAATAATCCGACCTTCATCATTGTATTTCTCAACCAAACGGTATTTGTATGATAAAATTCCAGGCATAGAGACTGGTGAACTTACCGGATTTTCATGTAAATCTTCTAACCTTAATAGATTTTCAAAAAAATTAAAATTAGATTTAACGGTCGTTGTGTAATATAAATTACGTTTGGACCCTCTTAATGAGTATGCCTTTCGAAATTCTTTAACTTTATTACCCGGGGCATAATTTCTTTCAATCTGAATCTCGAGAAGGTTCATCGTGTCTTTCAAAGGGTTTGTCCCATCAAAACTCTCATCAACTTCTGGCTCTCCATCATCCGATTCCGCCTTGTTTTTTCGTCTAATATCCTCTCTTGCCTTAATGTATACATTGACTTTATGAGGATGATTCCAGGGATTTATTTGTTCTCTTTTAGAAACCACTTTTTTCATGATATCTCTTCCAGGGTTCGATTTCTTTGCAGATACTTGAATGGATTCAAGATCTTGAATTTTACTTGGGAACAGCTGTATTTTTTTCATTATATCTAGAGCACTGATAGAAATGTAGCTTTCTCTATCTTCAAAACCCATTGAACTAAAAACTAAAAAATACTCGCCTGGCATCAAGCTGAGTTGATAATTTCCATTGATGTCTGCAACAGTGCGTTGAGTGGGATCATTTTTTACAAAAACCTTGGCGTGAGGAATGGGCACATTTCTCTCATCAAATATGGTTCCTTTAACAAAATTTTGAGCCTGACAATTTTGGTTATTAAAAAGAATTAAATAACACAATGAAGACAATAAAAAAGCAATTTTTGTCCGTTTATTTAATATTATTTCAATTTGAATCAGCTTCAAATTCTTTCTTTTTCTTTTTCAGACATGTACTCAATATGCTTCTCCATGCGCTTCATCATCCAAACTTTAAAAAAATACATTCCGAATGCTAGAAGAACAAGCGGGTAATAAAAAACCCATTTATCAAAACCATCAATAAAGCACATTACAGTTACCGCAATAAACATGACGCTGCCCATCAGTAACCAAATCACTTTCATTATTTTATTGTATGTATTCATTCTTCTTTCTTTAAGTTTAAACGTCCGGTAGGGTTTAATATTTCAAAATAACTAAAGTCTTGTTTTGTAACCAGCCCCTTGCCCGTTAAAAGCTCCTTTGGAGAACTCACGACAACTTGACTATTCGTTCTAATTGTACTGTCTTTCTTGTTCCAAGTGAGCTCTTCTGTTTCTAAAGTTTGGTCTTTTTTATAATTGTATAACCTTACAGAATCATTCACCACAACAAGCTCTTCAGCATGGTCGTATACGCCTCTTTGAGCTGTCAAAGTTGATACCAACAAGCCTTCCGAGTTGAAAAAATCAACCTTTACAAAATTCCTGAAATTTGTGATTTGTTTAGGTTGAGTATAGGTTTCGGAAATATCAGCGTACAGATGGAACTTCGTTAATCCCGAATCACTATAAACCATTTTTAAATTTTGACTTTGTTCGTCTGGCGCATCTTCGAAGTCGGTAATTCTCTTGACTTCACTTTCATCATTTACACATGAATATATCATTCCCACAAGAAAAATTAACAGTGGAAATATGTGTGTCCTCATCAAATATTATTTGACATCTACGACAATACCCCAACATGTTAAGGTAACCGTTGCTGGACTATTATTACTGAAAATCTCATCTGCTGAAGGCGCATTAGATTTGTACTTCGATGCTATTCCGGGTTTGCCTGCTTTTTCAGCTAATTGAGCCGCATAATAGTAGTTACTCTTACGCTCGAAAGTACTAGACCCGCAGCTGTTTGCTGTTTTTGCTACGCAGTTTGCTGCGACTAGAAGTGCCTTTGATCGATTGGACCCCTTTATTGTTAATGCAGTATTATATGCTGTTCTGTATGCATTTAAGTTGGCATATTGAATATTTAGAACTTCCATCATTATTTCATTTTTCACTGAATCTACTTCAGTCATCTCAATGGCAGTTCGATATACAGAAATAGACTCTTTAAATCTTTTTTTAACCTCTAGAAGCTGGGCTTTTGCTAAAACCGCATCAATTGTATTATCAATCGAAATTATAGTATCTATAAGCATTTCATATTCATTACTCTCTGTACATCCTTTTTCTTTTAATAAGTTCAAGAAGTTATTTACAGCTTTCTTTTTGGCTTCTTTATCCTTAGGTAGGGATGACATAAATCCATTTAATTCAGGTAAAATATCATCACATGACCTTACCAAGCTGTTAAAATAACCCGTAAGACTTTGTTGAGTGCTAGAAGCAAATTTCTCACTTTCTATCTTCTTAGATAGTCGAAAATAATCTGAAATCAAACGCTTTTTAAAGCCTGCTTGTTCATCACCAGTTGTAATTGAAAACAATGTATACAGGTTGTAATAATAATAAGTCAGCTCTGCATCGTTGTATTTATTGTTGTTCTCAAATGCCCGAAGATAAATTTCATCTGCCTTTTTATAATCAGGTTTTGAAGACATCATGATATAAGTTGCACGTTTTGATGATTCGGATTCATCATAGTATCCCTTTGCATCCATTCTATCGTAAACGCCCAACAAGGTGTCTGTATAGAGCTTTTTTCTAACATTGTCTTTTTCAGTTATGATGGCATTTCGAAGTGTTTTCGACATATTGTCGTATTCTTTGGCTCCATATTCTTCACCACATATTGCTTCTCCCTTGAGGTAATACATCGAGGCCATTGCATAATTTTGCATTTTTAGCTCTTGGCTAACAAAAAGAAGCATGCGTTTACATTCTCTATTTTCACCCATCTCCTGACCAAAAAATAAAGTGGTCATAAAAATCATCCCAAATAATATCCCAAACCTTTTCATAATTTTCTTTTTTCTAATCCAACTTTCTTTTTCTAAACCATTTTTCAAAAGCAGAAGGTGAAAACACCATTCCAAAATTAAAGCCCAAATAATTTTCTTTTAAGCCAGTGTCATTTCCATTAAATTTTTGCCCCAATACAAATGCAAAATTCAAGGAAGACAATGACATTTGAGCCAGTATTGGTATCCCAAATCCAAATGTCGTGCCACGATCAACATAATTGGAAGAATTTGACGTGAACGAAGGCAGATTCATTTGGTAAACACCAATTCTGTAATTTAGTTTTTCAAATCCTTTGAGAGTTGCCACATTTTCAAATAGCTTTGTTTCCGGTGAATAGCTCATCCCAATAGACCATTTATCCGCCTCTCCAACTTCCCAATTCGCAGATGGTGTTTCAAAATCCGACTGAATCCCATTCCATTTTTTATACGACGCAAAGAGTGTTAAATTGGGTCGCCTTGTATTTGACTTTCTCTTTTTTTCCTTAAAAAATATTTGATATTTGAGTCCGAGTTCATAAACATTTAGAACTTCCACAAATCCATTCATTCGAGAATATGAAATCGTATCGTAGACCTCCGGAGCATTAATGTTTGAGGCCGTATACAGCTCATTATCAAGCGTTCCATTAAAACGTTGTGAAGGGTCAAATATGAATCCAATTAATAACTTATGTCTTGAGCCAATGTTTTGTTGGAAATGAGCTCCAAGCTCATAATGGAATGCAGACAACCTGGTAATATCTTTAGATAAACCACCCTGATCTGTACTGCCATTGATTAGCTCACTTTTTCGTTCATTAGAAACATATCCAAAAAGATATGAGGTATTAAAACCAATTGATAAATGAGATTTGGCAGAATGAATGGGCGAAACAGCAAATCCCAAGTAGACATCCTGAAGACTGCCTATACCACGGTATGTGTACCTTAAAGAGTCTACACCAGTGAATGTGTTTTCACTAAACTCATACCCTACCCGTGAATAAGGTTTGAGACCGAATGACATCCCCATTAATTTGTTCATTTTCAAACCGAGAGAAAAATGATCAAACATGGATCCTATTTTATTTTCCGAAACATCACCTTGTGAGTACATTGAAAATCTTGAATCAATTCCTATCGAAAGCAATGTATTTCCTTTACTTAATCGCGAATAAGATGATGGATTGTTATAATTGACAAAACCAGAATCAATCATTGAAGCATTAACAAAACCTAGCGCCGAGGATATGGCATTTGAACCAGTATTGTATTCTCCAATACCGTATGAAGATAATGGATGTGAGGTTGCGAGCTGGCCATTAGCTACAAGAATAATGGATGAAAAAAAGATTGCTAAACTATAGCGCATTTAATTTATATATTTCAACTGCTCCGAGGATAGTCAAATTTTTGACTGCAAAGATGTTATTTTTTTGAGGGATATCAAAATATAAAGCATCCCCTCCGGTCAGATAAATGTCCAAAGGGCCATATTCTGCCTCATATCGAGAAATCATTCCTGTGATTTCAGCATTCATTCCATTCAAAACCCCCGATATAATTGAGTTATTCGTATCATTTCCAATTAATGAAGAGTGATTTACTTGTTCGAGTAAGGGTAAATTGTTTGTGTAGTCATTCAAAGACTTGTATCTTAATTGAATCCCCGGAGAGATAGAGCCACCCTTATATACGGCATCTGCAGTCAGAAAGTCAAATTTGATACAGGTACCAATATCAATAGCCAAAGCGTTCTTGTTTTTAGCATACTTTAACATCCCCGACACATTACACAATCGATCAACACCAACGGTATTCATACTATTATAAGCCGAAGAAAAAGGCATTTTGACATTGTATTTAATTTCATACAAGGTTTTACAAACATTTTGAAGTTTTTCTTTAACGAGGGGATTTACAACTGAAATTAGAATTAAATCCTGATTTCTGACACGAATCAATACCTCTTCTAGTTCATTAAATATCTCAACTACCGAAATTTCATCATCAGATATCGTACATGTTTTGATATTTGTATTTCCCGCATCAACTACCAAATAAGGATTTTGACTCGTTTTCATGGTACAAAGATACTATGATGCTTATATTTTTACAGATTATTTTCTTTCTAAAACAAAATATTCCTATTTTTGCCCTCGCTTAAGGATGGTACCTTAGCTCAGTTGGTAGAGCAATGGACTGAAAATCCATGTGTCCCTGGTTCGATTCCTGGAGGTACCACAACTTAAATTGTAAACCCTTGATGATCAAAAGATTTTCAAGGGTTTTTTATTTATTACTATTTTTCATGTAACAATGTGGTTTAAATGTATTGTTGGAATAAAATAACACCATGAAAAAAAATAAAATTATTTTAAGCTCAATCTATCTCATCTTCGCTGTTATTATGATGAACATTTCTCCATACGGAGAAGCTCCCTACACGGGAAAAGAGCTTTATTTAAATAATATTGGCACCTTATTTTTACTTGGACTAATGGTTCTAGACATTTTTAAAAATGTTCTGAGTAAAACGGGCTTTTGGGGTCTCTTTCTTTTTTCAGTATTTCATTCTATAGGATCAACTTGGCTGTATTCTTTTGTGCCTTATAATGATTGGTTTATCAGCTTGTTAGGAATTGATATTGATGCTTATTTTGAATTTACGCGAAATCACTATGATCGTTTTGTTCACTTTTCTTTTGGTCTTTTATTATTTGCAGCAACGAAGGACCTCCTCATGTATCGATATAAGTTCAACCTAAAACAAGCATTATTGGTTACTTTTTTAAGCATACAGGTTTTTAGTATGGTCTATGAGCTATTTGAATGGGGAATTGCTATTTCAATGTCTCCAGACATGGCTGAAAGCTATAATGGTCAACAAGGAGACATTTGGGATGCACATAAAGATATGGCACTGGCTATGATTGGATCGATGATGTCTTGGTATATTTTAAGCTTAAATTCTAGAAAAAAACCTTAGTGGGTTTCATTCAGCAAGAAGAACTCTCATTGCTACAGATAGAAAACAAAATATTACAAAATAGCTTAACATGGTTTCAAATGTGTTTTAACTTATAATGTCAAAAACGACTTTTGTAACAGCATCTGGTAACGTACATTTAGAAATAGAGAGACACCGGAAATAAACGATGCGCAAAGGTTGTTTTTGAGTTAAACAAAAACCCCCTGTTTATCGCGAATTAAACATTGTGATCAGAATTAAAAAGACACAGGTCTGGGGGCCTTTGTTTAGTTGTTTGTTGTTAATTGTTTGTTGTTTAATTTGATGCAATTTAATATACACGAATGGATAAGTTTCAACGAATTGGTTGTTTGAAATGAAATATACCATGAATAACATAGGCGTGTCTAAGTATTATTACTTAGTTCAAGGAATCCATCAATTTCGTTCAGTAAAAATATCTTATATGAGAGATTGATTTACTCGATCTAACGAATGAATCATATTACCTAAGTAAATACCTGAATTATATTCTTAGATCGTTAATAAGCGTTCAATCAAGTTTAGGATTATGTTAAGATTCACTTGGCGTAAAAGAAATACTAAAATTCCTTCTAATTCCCAAGAATAAAGAAGAATTATTGAAATAAAAAAAGCCCTCTCTCGAGGGCTCTTATCCTAAAGAAATATTTATTACGGATGTTCGTTTACGATGAGTTCTTTGGAAGCCATAATCTTTCCTTTATAATAGTATTGGACGTAGTATACTCCCGGGTTTAAACCATTAAGAACTACTATATGCTCGTCATTCAACTCGACAGGTATAACTTCTGACTTATCTGACTTAATAAGCAATATTTTGTCGATTTCTTGTTGACCATACCACATAATTGCAACCTTATCAATGGTTGGGTTAGGCGTTACTACAGTCGCCAGATCAAATGAGGATACATCTGGTTTAATAAATTCTTGATAGCTGTCTTTTACGGGTTTTGCGACTTGCTGTCCAAATGATGAACTTGCTAGAAAGGCGAAACACAATGTTATAATTACTGTTTTCATTTGTTTGTTTTTTTAATTGTTTGTTAGAACAAATTTAGGATAGAAGTATGCATAAGATTCATTATTAAACCAGATTAAATCCAAAATACACTATGCCATTTAGACTGATATACGTGTAAACCCTTAGCCCTTAGCAAATGTGATATAACTGGTTTTAGTAAATGACATAAAAAAGAAAAGGCCCTCCGTTGAGGGCCTTTATGAACTAAACTATAACTATGAAATAAAAGCGCTTATTCTTTCATAACCTTCAGCTTTTGTGTTGCTAAAAGTTGTTGATTGAAATAAAATTTTACGTAATAATGACCATCCTCCAAATTGTTAATGGTGATTTCTTTTGCATCTTTTATGTTCATTTCGACCACATTGTCAAAGTTGTCTGGAATTAAAATGATATAATCGACATCTTGATTGTCCATCCAGGACATTTTAACCTTTCCCGTTAATGATGGATTTGGATAAATCAATGCTTTAAATGGCTCTGCAGATTCATCAATTGGATTTACGATGTCATCAATAATGATTTCAGTTTCATTAGACGGATCTAGCTGATACTTATCGGCCTGAAAAATGGCTTGTTGACTGTTTGCAAAACCAGAAAAAAGGATGGCAAAAAAGAGAAGTGCAAAATTAATTTTTGTTGTTTTCATTATTTGTTTGTTTTGAGTGTTTTTATTTTGTTGGAACAAATGTATGCTTACAATCAAGTAGTTTTTTATGTTTTATCAATTGATAAATCAAAATACAGATTTCACTTTAGCAGGAACTAAGTATAAACTCTTAATTAGATTATTGATCATTATAAAAAAGAAAAGGCCCTCCGTTGAGGGCCTTTGTGAACTAAACTATAACTATGAAATAAAAGCGGTTATTCTTTTATAACCTTCAGCTTTTGTGTTGCTAAAAGTTGTTGATTGAAATAAAATTTTACGAAATAATGACCATTTTCCAAATTGTTAATTGTGATTTCTTTTGCGTCCTTTATGTTCATTTCGACCACATTGTCAAAGTTGTCTGGAATTAAAATGATTTTATCGACATTCTGATTATCTAGCCAGGACATTTTAACCTTTCCTGTAAAAGATGGGTTAGGATAAATTAATGCCTTAAATGGTTCTGCAGTATCATCATGCGGATTCACTAAGTCATCAATAATTATTTCTGTTTCATTGGATTCATCTAGTTGATATTTGTCAGCCTGAAAAATGGCTTGTTGACTGTTTGCAAAACCAGAAAGAAGGATGGCAAAAAAGAGAAGTGCGAGATTGATTTTTGTTGATTTCATTGTGTATTATTTTTAATTTGTTTTTGTTTTGTTGATACAAATCTAAGTCCTCTTTATAGGATAAAATCACTTTTCAATCAAGGATAATTCAAAATACACAATATGGGTTACGACTCTCTACGCATAAATACTTAAATTATTGATTATTAGGATATTGAAAACAAAAAAGGCCCTCCGTTGAGGGCCTTTTAAACTAAACTATAACTATGAAAAAAAATTCGTTTTTTTGATCTTACTAAGCTTTTTTATTTGATTAAAGCTTTTCATTCTCAAACAATTCTTTTTGTTGAATTGCTTACACAAATATGCCAGCTAAAAATAAATAAAGAGCTAAAATATTTTGAACCCTCGTTAAAATACAGAACAATACTTTGAACAAACTAAGTACTTCCACTTAAGGCCTACTAAATCAAAATAAATAATTTAACTTTAACCTCTAACCGTTAAGTAGTACAACCTATGGAGTTGACAGTTATCATAACACTTAGTTCCCTTTTACTCATTGCCTACATATTTGACCTGAGCGCAAAAAAAACTAGAATCCCTTCGGTTATAATGCTTCTGATTCTTGGGTTTGGAGTTGGACAAATCCTCAAAGTGATTGAAACTCCAATCCCTGATCTTCAACCCATTCTCCCAATATTAGGAACAATTGGCTTAATTCTGATCGTACTTGAAGGCTCTCTAGAGTTAAAATTACACCCCTCCAAAATTGGACTCATTAATAAGTCTATACTGGGTTCTTTTATTCCGATACTTCTACTGTCTTTTTTAATCGCATTTTTCTTTTCATTGATTTCGGATGTTCCCTTTAGAACCTTACTGATAAATGCGGTGCCATTATGCATTATTAGCAGTGCTATCGCCATACCTAGCGCCAATTATCTCAGCTCTCGAAACAAGGACTTTATCATTTATGAAAGTAGTCTTTCGGATATATTTGGAGTACTTTATTTTAACTTTCTACTGCGAAATGAAGTGTTAAATTTTGAAGCCATAGGAGTATTTACATTGGAGATGATCATTATTGCAATCATCTCTTTAGGGGCCATGATTGGGTTGATTTTTCTTTTGAATAAAATAGATCATCGCATAAAATTTATGCCTATAATACTATTGATATTAATGGTATATGCAATTACTAAAGCTTACCATCTCCCCGCTCTGTTGTTTATTTTATTTATAGGGCTTTACCTCGGGAATTTGGAGCTTTTTTATAAAAACAAATGGCTTAAAAACTATGACATTTATGAACTTAAAAAAGAGGTGACCAAATTTCACGATCTTATTGTTGAGGGGGCTTTTCTTATTCGGTCCCTATTCTTTATCATTTTTGGATTTTTAATCGCTCCTTCCGATATTATAAATACAGACACTATTTTGATTGCATTATTAATTGTTGCTGGTATATTTATTGTCCGTTATTTACAACTCCTCATATTCAAACTTCCTTTCAAACCTTTATTGTTTTTTGGACCTAGAGGATTAATTACAATACTGCTATATGTATCTATACCAAGTATTTTTTCATTTAACCTAATCAATCAGTCATTGATTATTCAGGTCATTCTATTGACAGCCATAATTTTAATGCTTGGCTTGGTCTTTTTCAATGAACCTGATAAAAAAGAAGATTCAGAATCTTTTCCGAAGTTTAATTAATTAAATCACTAAATCCTTTATCGATATTTGATAAACGACTCCTATAGCGCTTTGCGTCCTCTTTATTAGTTTTGGGAGACTTAAGCAATTCCTCATATGCTTTTTTGATTTTTACAATATCTCTTGGTATTATAACATAATCTAGAGTAACAGCTCTAAGGTCTAATATTACATTTGGCAATTCAAATTTGGGATAATGATGCTGGAGTGTATCTAAATAATTTAATGACAAATCATAGGCTTTAATATTGTCATATATACCGTAAATATTAATCAAACAATAAGGTGCCAAGCTATCATTTGAATAATTATGAAAATATGCCAGATTTTGATTGATTAGCTCTTGTCTAAGTACTGATATTTTTGTTTCCAAAACAATTTTCTGATTTTGATCAGATTTTTCATCCATCATGAATCGACTAATTGATAAATTCTTTAGAGAATCATTTAACAAAAGGATTTGAGAATTTAAGGCCTCCTTTGATAAAACTTCTGGTTTCTTTTCTACGCTTTTTTCGACTTTTTCCTGAGGTTTATCATTCTTGTCTGTATTACATGCAACTAAAACACCTATTAAGGCAAAAAATATTATTATTAATCTCATTTTTTAGAAATTTTTGGAAAGCTCATTTTGTATTCAATTTCAATAAGCCCATTGGTAATATTACTTAATTTTTTCTTTAAAAGTTTCCTTTTCAGAGGACTTAAGTAATCAGTGAACAATACCCCCTCTATGTGATCGTACTCGTGTTGAATAATCCTTGCTGCATAGCCAGAAAATTTTTCTTCATGAAGCACCCATTTCTCATCATAGTATGTAACAAGAATATCTGGCTTTCGAGATACATTTTCACGAATTTTTGGAATAGAAAGACATCCTTCTTGAAAGGGCCACTCCTCTCCTTCTTCTTCTTCAATAATGGGATTAATGAATACTTTTTTAAAATCTTCTATACCTTCAGCCAAAGGATCATCCTCTTCTCCCTCCTCTTTTTCAGCAAATGGACTCCCATCAACAATAAACAGGCGAATATTCTTTCCGATTTGTGGAGCTGCCAAACCTACACCTTTCGCCTTGTACATGGTTTCAAACATATCCGAAATTAAATTGCTCAGTTTCGGATAGTTCTTCTCTATCTCATCACATTCTTTTTTAAGAATTGGATCTCCGTATGCAAGAATTGGTAGTATCATCTTTTTTTTTGCAAAAATAAGTAATTCAGACTAACTGAGGGAATTCATGTAATCTTGTAGAATAATGGCCGCACTCATCTTATCAATAAGTCCTTTTTGTTTTCTTTGTTCCTTCCTTGATATTTGTATTAAGGCTTTTTGAGCAATTTTTGAGGTCATTCTTTCGTCGTATAAAACCACCTCAAGATTAGGATAACTCCCCTTGACAAACTTTTCAAATTGACGGACATTTTCAGTTATATCAGTATCTGAACCATCCATTGACAAAGGAAATCCAATAACAATAAGCTTGATTTTCTTAGTTTCAATTATTTTTTTTAAGTAAGAAGGAAGATCCCTTGAGTCAATAGTTTCAAGTGGGCTAGCAATGATGCCTGAGTCATCTGTGATTGCAAATCCCGTTCTTTTTAAACCAAAATCAATTCCAATTGCTTTAAGCATAGTCAAAAGTACATTTATTTTAAAAATTAAATCTATCGCTATATTTACACTTTTTAACAATAAATAGTTTCCATAGTAGAAATAATTAATAATTTTGCATCGTGAATTCGAAACAAACTGACATACTAGAACGCGCTGGACTTGTTTTCATGAAGCTAGGAATCAAAAGTGTGACAATGGATGACGTAGCCAAGGAGCTTGGCATTTCTAAAAAAACATTGTACAATCATTTTGACGATAAAAACCAGCTTGTTGAATTTATAATTAGGGCAAAAATCAACGAAGATATAGCTGTATTTCAAAAAGCATCATCAGAAGCTCTTAACGCGATTGATGAATTGTATATGCATTCCAGATATGTTTTAGAAACATTTAAGTCTGTAAACCCAACGGTATTTTATGATTTGAGAAAAAATTATTCAGCAGCTTGGAAAATCATTGTTGATCATAAATGGAATTTTGTTTACAACCAATTCATAAAAAATATCAATCGTGGTATTGATGAAGGCATTTACAGAAACGACATTCATAAAGAAATCTACGCCAAATTGTTTGTCTCACAAATAGAAATGATTACGGAAGGAGATGTTTTCCCCTCGCCCAAATTTAGATATGATACTGTTTTTCTAGAAATTTTTAGACTACATATTAGAGGAATTGCCAACGAAAAAGGTCTCAAATACTTTCAAGAACAAATATTAAAAAACGAATAATGAAATTTTCACATTACGTCTTAGCAATTGTAATTAGTGCTTGCCTCTCAAGCATATCTTTTGGGCAAATGACGATACTTGATGTCAAGGAATATGCTTTAAAGCATCACTTTGACATTTTAAATGCAGATTTAGAGTATAACAAAGCGATCCATAAAAAAAGAGAATATTTATCTGCAGGAATGCCGGAGGCATACATAAATGGAGCGTTTAATCAATTTTTGAATCTTCCCGTTCAGGTAATCGATGCAAGCTTTTTTAATCCTCAATCACCCGAAGGTCAAATTATAGCTTTTAGAGCAGGGACCGAATTTAATTCATCTGCCAGTTTAAATGTAAATCAATTGTTATTTGACGGCTCTTATTTTGTTGGACTAGAAGCTTCCAAGCTTTTGGTTGAATTACAATCCATTCAAAAGAACAGATCGAGAGAGGAGGTCCTATTTGGCGTGATTGAAGCCTATCACATTGCATCGGTTGCGTTAGAAAATAATTTATTTGCTGATTCTGTACTTCAACTTACGCTTCAAGTTGAGGAAAAGCAAAAGGGGTTTCTAGAATTGGGATTAATGACTCAGGAAGAATTTGATCAAATACACTATGCGGTTTTAAGAACAATGAATAACAAAGAAAATGCTGAATTACAGCTTCAAAATGCAATGGCCCTGCTTAAGTATAGCATGAATTGTCCTTTAGATTCCAGTTTTTCTTTATCCACAGGCATCGATGAACTAAGCATGAATGCATTAAGTCCATCTTTAGGTACGGTAAATGACAACTCTACTTTAAAATTATTAGAAAATCAAATCAAACTTTCTGCTTGTGACGTTAAAAACAATAAAGCAGGGTTTTTACCCTCTTTGTCCGCATACTTTCAACAGAGTTACAATGCCTACCGCACCACTTTTGACTTTTTCTCAAACAAACCGTGGTATTCTCAAACCTCATGGGGCATTCAAATGACCATTCCTGTTTTCTCTAGCGGAAAAGGCAAATCAACATTAAAACAAGCACAAATCAAATTTATGCAAGATGAAAACACATTAAAAACCACAGAAAACGGTCTAAAACTTCAAGAAATTCAATTTAAAAATGAGCTTAAAACTGCTCAAAGACAAAAAGAACTTCAAGAACAGAACATCATACTCACAGAGAAGATTTATAAAAACGCCATTTTAAAACAAAAAGCAGGAAAAATCAGCAATACCGAGGTGACTCAAAAATTAAACCAGTTAATTATGACACAAGCGGAGTACACGGCCACACTAATTAACGTTTTTAAGAGCAAAATAAAATTGGACAAATTGTATAATAAATTGAATATCAAAT
>ERZ1047821.1376-NODE-1376-length-15801-cov-5.581799_pt1 | contig 15801 bp, 15 predicted proteins | sample MGYA00383096_ERZ1047821 | MGnify/ENA primary metagenome ERZ1047821 (study PRJEB29581, sample SAMEA5548366) | metagenome | biome: marine; feature: coastal; material: water | depth 25 m | study: Short-term variability in the microbial, nano- and picoplankton... | reverse complement strand
TATGGCGTTTCAATAAATCCAAGTTTGTTTACCTTGGCAAAAACACATAATGAAGAAATCAAACCAATGTTTGGTCCCTCTGGTGTTTCGATGGTACACAATCTACCATAGTGAGTATAGTGAACATCCCTTACCTCAAATCCTGCTCTCTCTCTTGATAGTCCACCTGGCCCTAATGCCGATAATCTTCTTTTATGTGTTACCTCGGACAATGGATTGGTTTGATCCATAAACTGAGACAATTGATTTGTTCCAAAGAACGAGTTGATTACCGATGACAAAGTTTTGGCATTAATCAAGTCAATCGGAGTAAAGACCTCATTGTCTCTTACATTCATTCTCTCTCTTATGGTTCTTGCCATTCTGGCTAAACCAACTCCAAACTGAGAATACAATTGTTCTCCAACAGTTCTTACCCGTCGATTTGATAAGTGATCAATATCATCAACATCCTCTTTTGAATTAATTAACTCAATCAGATATTTAATGATTTTAATCATATCGTCTTTTGTAAGCACTCTCGACTCTTCCGACTGATCTATTCCTAGTTTTTTATTCAATCTGAAACGACCAACTTCTCCTAAGTCATATCTCGTATCAGAAAAGAATAATTTCTCGAAAACCCCTTTGGCTGTTTCATAATCGGGGGGATCTGCATTTCTTAATTGTCTATAAATATGCTCTACTGCTTCTTTCTGTGAGTTTGAGATATCCTTTTGAAGTGTATTATAAATAATCGTATAATCTGCACTATTGATATCTTCTTTATGAAGTGTTACCGATTTCGCTCCAGATTCCATTATGGCCTCTAAATGCTCTTCAGTTATCACAAGCTCACGATCGAAGATTACTTCGTTTCTTTCAATAGATACAACCTCTCCTGTATCTTCATCCACGAAATCTTCAATCCATGTCTTTAAAACTCTTGCGGCCAATCTTCTACCCACAAGCTTTTTGAGATTCGTCTTGTTGACCTTCATCTCATCTGCCAAACCAAATATATCTAGAACATCTTTATCAGTCTCATAACCGATTGCTCTAAACAAGGTTGTAACAGGTAATTTTTTCTTTCTGTCAATGTATGCATACATGACATTGTTTATATCCGTTGCAAATTCTATCCAAGATCCTTTAAAAGGGATAATTCTTGCAGAATACAACTTTGTACCGTTGGCATGTCGAGACTGCCCAAAGAACACACCAGGTGATCTATGTAGCTGAGATACAATAACCCGTTCCGCTCCATTAACAACAAAAGAACCTTTTGGTGTCATGTATGGAATAGTACCTAGATATACATCCTGAACAATTGTTTCAAAATCTTCATGCTCTGGATCTGTACAATACAATTTTAGTTTTGCCTTTAACGGCACGCTATAGGTCAATCCTCTTTCAATACATTCTTCTATAGAATATCTAGGTGGATCGATGAAGTAATCCAAAAACTCTAATACGAATTGATTTCGAGTATCAGTAATTGGAAAATTTTCAGCGAATACCTTAAATAGTCCTTCACTCTCACGATTTTCAGGTGTTGTTTCCAACTGGAAAAACTCCCTAAAGGATTTTAATTGGATTTCTAAGAAATCCGGATAATCAAATTGATTTTTGCTTGATGCAAAATTAATTCGGGTTGAATTATTTGATGTTGCCAAGGATTTATGTTTTTAGTTAGTGATTGAGCCTGCCATTATAGAAGACCGTTTAAAACAGGACAAGGCACCCGCTATTAGCGGTGCCTTTCCTGTAAATAATTTGAATAGATTACTTAACCTCAACTTCAGCGCCAGCCTCTTCAAGAGATTTTTTAAGTCCTTCAGCTTCGTCTTTAGACACACCTTCTTTCAAAGTAGTAGGAGCGTTATCAACCATGTCTTTAGACTCTTTAAGACCTGTACCAGTAAGTTCTTTTACAAGTTTAACTACTGCCAATTTACTTGGTCCACCAGCGTTTAGGATCACATCAAACTCTGTTTGTGCTTCTCCAGCATCAGCTGCTCCACCGGCAGCAGCACCACCAGCAACAGCAACAGCCGCAGCTGCAGGCTCGATACCATATTCATCTTTCATTATTGTTGCTAACTCACTTACTTCTTTAACTGTCAAGTTAACCAACGTTTCTGCAATTTGCTTTAAATCAGCCATTTTATTTAAATTTTAAATAGATTTATTAATAAATTATTCTGCTCTTTCTTCGAGCGTTTTCATGATACCAGCGAGTTTTCCACCGGCACCTTTCAATCCAGACAATACATTTTTGGCAGGACTCTGTAACAAACCAATAATCTCTCCAATAAGTTCATCCTTACTTTTCAAGGATTCTAGAGCGGTTAATTGATCGTCACCTATGAATATTGCTTCTTCAACATATGCTCCTTTTAAAATGGGTTTATCATTCTTTTTACGGAAATCATTAATCATTTTAGCGGGTGCACTTGATGATTCAGACAACATAATAGAAGTAGCGCCTTTAAGAACATCTCTCAATGTTCCAAAATCTTTTCCTTCTACTTTATCCATAGCCTTTTCCAAAAGTGCATTCTTTACTACACGCATACGAATATTGGCATGAAAACATTTTCTTCTCAATGAATTCACAGCCTCAACCGTAAGCTCTGCAGTGTCCGTCAAATAGAATACATTAGACTCGGATAAATCCGAAGTCAACTCATCTATATACTTTGCTTTTTCTTCTCTTGTCATTTTCTTAAGTATTAAGCGTTAACAGACTTTGCATCAATTTGTATTCCAGGACTCATTGTTGAAGTAATATAAATACTCTTAAAATAGGTCCCTTTTGCAGATGAGGGTTTCATTTTCAACAAGGTTTGAAGAAGTTCATTTGCGTTTTCGTGGATTTTATCCCCGTCAAAGCTAACTTTTCCAACCGATGAATGAATGATACCAAACTTATCGACTTTAAAATCGATTTTTCCGGCTTTAACCTCATTTACAGCTTTACCAACATCCATAGTAACTGTTCCTGTTTTTGGGTTTGGCATTAAACCTCTTGGTCCTAATATTCTACCAAGAGCTCCAACTTTCCCCATTACAGATGGCATGGTAATAATCACGTCAACATCAGTCCATCCAGACTTTATTTTTGCGATATACTCATCCAAACCATAATAATCTGCTCCAGCTTCTTTGGCTTCATCCTCCTTATCTGGAGTACAAAGAACCAAAACCTTCACATCTTTTCCTGTACCATGTGGTAAAGCAACTGTGCCTCGCACCATTTGATTTGCTTTTCTTGGATCTACTCCAAGTCGTATGCACATATCTATAGACGCATCAAACTTAGTCGTGGAAATATCCTTAACTAGGTTACAAGCATCTACAAGTGAATATGCTTTTGATAAATCATGCTTACCAAAAATCTCTTTTCTATTTTTTGTCATTTTTTTCATAACGTAAATTATTTAGATTTTGGACCATTTTTACCTTTAACATTCACTCCCATACTACGCGCTGTACCCGCAACCATCATCATTGCAGAATCAACTGTAAAGCAATTTAAATCAGGGAGTTTATCCTCCGCTATCGTTCGAATTTGATCCCATGAAATGGAACCTACTTTTACACGATTAGGTTCAGAAGAACCTTTTTTGATTTTAATTTGCTCCATGATTTGCACTGCTGCTGGTGGAGTCTTTAAAACAAAGTCAAACGACTTGTCGCTGTATACTGTAATTACGACGGGTACCACTTTACCGGGCTTATCCTGGGTTCTTGCATTAAATTGCTTACAAAACTCCATGATGTTTACTCCTTTCGCACCAAGTGCTGGTCCTACGGGAGGGGCCGGGTTAGCTGCACCGCCTCTGATCTGTAATTTGATCAATCCTGCTACTTCTTTAGCCATATATATTAAATTGTGTAGTCAAACATGAACCTTAGCGATGGGAAGCTTTAATCATCTAGTTCACTCCTACGGTTAATACAAATTAACTTTCCTTCTCGACCTGCATATAGCTTAGCTCGAGAAGATTTTTTCTACCGAAAATTTTAACCATCACTTTTAATTTTTTCTTGTCTTCATTGATATCGTCAATGACCCCACTGAAATTATTAAAAGGACCGTCAATCACTTTAACGGATTCACCCACCACAAACGGAATTTTCAATTCCTCCTCTGTTTCTGCCAGCTCGTCAACCTTACCTAAAATACGGTTAACCTCTGACATTCTCATAGGTACAGGCTCTCCGCCTTTTTCAGTACCTAGAAATCCAATAACATTAGGTATACTTCTGATTACGTGCTTAACTTCACCAACCAAGGCTGCTTCAATTAAAACATAACCAGGAAGATATGCCCTTTCTTTATTTACTTTTTTACCATTACGGATCTGAAATATTTTTTCAGTTGGAATCAAAACCTGCTCGATATTCTCATCCAAAGATTTCATTCGACCCATCTCAATTTCAAGATATTCTTTAACTCTTTTTTCCTTTCCGCTTATCGCACGAACGACGTACCACTTTTTAGTAATTTCACTCATTTCAAACGTTTAGAAAAAATTGTAAATATATCCGAGTACTCCATTCCACCAAAAGTTTGGATCATTTCCAAAAACTTTATCCATAACGAAAATGGTAAGTGACAATATAATAGATGCCACAACGACTAGAACTGTATTGTTCTGTAGTTCCTCCCAAGTAGGCCATGTTACATTATGAACCAACTCATTGTAGGTGTCTTGTATATATGCTATCACTTTCATTACTATCTTTCTTTAATCCTGCACGGGCGGTAGGATTCGAACCCACGACCAATGGTTTTGGAGACCACTACTCTACCAGCTGAGCTACACCCGTTTAAAAAGGGGAGCCGAGGGCTCCCCTTATTTTAAACTTTATATTTTTTCTTACGAAACGATTTCCGTAACCTGTCCAGCTCCAACAGTTCTTCCTCCCTCACGTATTGCGAAACGAAGACCTTGGCCCATTGCTACAGGAACGATCAATTTAACATTGATTGTTACATTATCTCCAGGCATTACCATTTCACGACCATCAGTTAAAAGGATTTCTCCAGTTACGTCAGTTGTTCGGAAATAGAATTGTGGTCTATATTTGTTATGGAAAGGAGTGTGGCGTCCACCTTCTTCTTTCTTCAAAACATAGATCTCTGCCTTAAATTCTTGATGTGGTTTAGTTGAACCTGGCTTACAGATAACCATTCCTCTTTTAATTTGAGCTTTTTCAATACCTCTCAATAGAATACCAACGTTATCTCCAGCTTCACCTCTATCCAAAATCTTACGGAACATCTCTACCCCAGTAACAGTTGATGTTAACTTCTCATCACCCATACCTAAGATTTCAACTGGATCTCCTGTGTTACAAACACCTGTTTCAATTCTTCCTGTTGCAACAGTACCACGACCTGTAATCGTAAATACGTCTTCAACTGGCATCAAAAATGGCTTGTCAACATCACGTGGAGGAAGTTCGATATAAGTATCAACTGCTTCCATTAATTCATTAACGGTAGCTACCCACTTTTCTTCATTGTTTAATGCACCAAGTGCAGAACCTTGAATTACTGGAGTGTTGTCACCATCGTACTGATAGAAAGAAAGCAATTCTCTTACTTCCATTTCAACCAATTCTAATAATTCTTCATCATCAACCATATCCACCTTGTTCATGAATACAACCAATCTTGGAACACCTACTTGTCTTCCTAGAAGGATGTGCTCACGTGTTTGAGGCATTGGGCCATCAGTTGCAGCAACAACTAAAATTGCACCATCCATTTGAGCAGCACCAGTTACCATATTCTTTACGTAATCGGCGTGACCTGGACAATCAACGTGCGCGTAATGACGCTTGATTGTTTCATACTCAATGTGAGCTGTGTTAATAGTTATACCACGCTCTTTCTCTTCAGGAGCGTTGTCAATTGAGGTAAAATCTCTTGCTTCAGCAAGACCTTGGTTTGACAATACGCTTGAAATCGCAGCTGTCAAAGTTGTTTTACCGTGATCTACGTGACCGATCGTACCGATGTTCACGTGTGGTTTGGAACGATTAAAATTTTCCTTTGCCATTTTTCTATTTGTTACTTAATTAATAATTTATTTATTCATAATTCTGCGCAAGCGCAATTTCTTTTAAACTTGAGCCAATGACGAGATTTGAACTCGTGACCTCTTCCTTACCAAGGAAGCGCTCTACCCCTGAGCTACACCGGCAGCTCAAACGAAAGTGAGCGGGAGACGAGGGTCGAACTCGCGACATTCAGCTTGGAAGGCTGACGCTCTACCAACTGAGCTACTCCCGCTTATTTTCTTTCTGTGGGGAGAGCAGGATTCGAACCTGCGAAGGTAAAACCAACAGATTTACAGTCTGTCCTCGTTGGCCGCTTGAGTATCTCCCCAACAATTCCGAGCCGATGGAGGGATTCGAACCCCCGACCAGCTGATTACAAATCAGCTGCTCTGGCCAACTGAGCTACATCGGCAATTTGTTGGTATCACAAAAAAAAAAGAACGTAATACACCCAAAATCTTTATTTTTGGGACTGCAAATGTATGAAAGTTTTTTTTATCACAAACTATTTTTTAAATATTTTTAATCTATAAATTTCTTTTGTCAACATCATTAAAATCAATATTTTGCAATGTCTAATATGAAAGCAAAAAAAATTGCCATCGTTTGTGTCTCCAATGACTTGGTTACTGACAACCGTGTAGCCAAGACTTGCACCGTACTTGAAGAGCTTGATTTTGAGGTAGTTTTACTTGGCCGAAAGAGAAAAAAAAGCCCCGAAATGCCTGCTAGAAATTATGACACTAGGCGAATGAAATTGTGGTTTGATAAAGGGCCTTTATTTTATTTGAATTTAAATTTACGAATATTCTTTTTTCTCATTTCGAAAAGAACCAATCTCATTTTCTCAAATGACCTTGACACTTTACCCGCTTGTTTTCTTGCCTATCTGCTTAAACCCAAAGCAAGAATAATATATGACACTCATGAATTATTTACCGAAGTAAGTGAGCTTAAGGAGCATCCGATTAAAAGGAGTATCTGGTTGAGATTGGAGAAATGGATCTTCCCTAAACTAAAAACCGTAATTACGGTGAATGAATCCATTGCTGCGATATACAATCAGAAATACAAGGTACCTGTTCATGTAGTGAGAAACATCCCTCTTCCCTATATAAGTCAGAAGGAACAAAAAAATTATTCATCCTTCGGAATAAATGAGAATGACTTTGTTGTAATCATTCAGGGATCTGGTCTGAATAAAGACCGAGGTATCGAAGAATCAATTTTATCAATGAAGCACTGTCTGAATTGTGTCCTTTTGATTGTCGGAGATGGTGATATTATTCCTAACGCAAAAGCTTTGGTAAAAGAACACAATCTTTCTAAACTTGTAAAATTTGTTTCCCGAAGACCTTATGCGGAACTAATGAAAATAACTGAGATGGCGAATTTAGGGCTCTTAATGGATAAGGCTGTAAATCAAAACCATGAACTTGCACTACCCAATAAGCTATTTGATTACATGCATGCTGGGACACCAATATTAAGTAATCGTCTAGTAGAAATTGAAAAATTTATTGTTCAATATAATATCGGAATCATAATTGAGGATATTACTCCAGAAGGTATTGCAAGTTCTATAATGGCCTTTAAAGAAAATCATGAGCTCCAACAACAATTAGAGGAAAACTGCATTGCGGCAGCAAAAAATGAAAACTGGTTGTTTGAAAAGCTTAAACTTATCGAGGCTATAAAAGAATAAGCTATCCTTTTGTTGAATTGAGCTGAATCAAATAGCCCAGCTTGTAAAAATTAAATAAGACGATACTTGACCAACCGGCGCTTAATAAATATCTACTTGGTCTTCTAATCAACAGATACAACCCTTTTAAAAATATTGAATCTTTGTATTTAGTGTAATATTTGAGAATCTTTACGTTTTCTAGCAATTGAGAGTCAAAGCTTGTAATTCTCCAAGCCTTTAATAAATTACTGAGGCCCTCCTCTGTTTTTAGTAAAAACTCTTCGTTGGTATCCAATTCGCCGTTTAAAACAGGATTGTTCAATTGCTTAATTTCAATATTATTTTTATTCAATTCATAACCAAAAAGAGTATCCTCATGACCATACCCTCTAAGCTCTTCGTTGAATGAAACTTTATGGAAACATTCTTTAGATATTATAAAGTTATTCGTTTTAAATGTGGTATTTGATTTACGCCTTCTTTTTTCATAGCTCTCACTCTCTACTTTGGAACCATAGGTCCACCTTAAGCTATATAGGCGTGCAGGTGGTTCATTTTGATATACGCTTGACCCAACAACCACCGATGGGTGATGCTGCTCCAAATACTGTTGATAGCAAGGGATATAACTATCATCTATAATCGAGGAATCACAATCAATAAATAATAAGTAATCAGCATCTGTATATTCCAAAAATTTGTTTCGAATTTTAGACCTTCCAATGTTGCTGTCCAATCGGATGTAAGTCACCTCTTTTGATAGAACAGAATTTTTTTGATGAAAAGCTGTTTCAGAATGATCATCTAAAACAACAATGTTTGCAAAACCATTGGTTAATTTTGTTTGTTTGATTAGCGAATAAACAAGACCTGTGATGTCTTGATTATAAACGGGTATACAAACGGTGAGTGTCAAATGATTTCTTTTAAGCCATTGTATTCGGAGTACCGAAGCTCATTGGAGGTATTTCATTTTTCGGTTCATCAATAGTTCCAAATTGATCCTCATATTTAGACATATTATCTTTCAAGGCTTTAAGAAACCTTTTCGCATTTTGAGGTGTCATAATTACCCTTGATTTTACTTTGCCTTTAGGCATACCGGGCATAACCTGAATGAAATCACAAATTACTTCGGATGGGGAGTGTGTGATTACCGCTAGATTAGAATATATGCCTGATGCAATTTCCTCTGATAATTCAATATTCATTTGATTTTCTTCAGCTTTCTTTGTCATAGTATTTACAGTTCAGATTCGTGTTCATTAAAAATAATCCCATTTTCTTCAAGACTTTTTAAAATGGGTTCATAAATTTCCTTTTGTATAGGTAACGTAACACCTTTTACTTTTATTTGGTCATTTAAAATCATTCTTGCCGAAATGGCAATTGGGAGACCAACCGTATTCGACATGGCTGTATAGGTAGGGTCTTCACCAATACTAATCATTGAAGATACTATTTTTTTATTTTTCCCATCTTGCTCAAACTCAAACTCATGATACATCACAAGCATGTCTTTATCTTTCTCTGAAAGTGACATTTTTCTTACCATTAGCTTTTCTAAAAGTTGTGCTGGAGTTGCTCCCTCGAACCCAAAATCAGAATCATCATCAAATACGCCTAGCCACTCAAATTGATCGTAAAGATACATCCGATCTTCACGAAGGAAATACTTAAACTTATCCTCAACAGACAAGTTGGGTATATACGGCAGAAAGGCATTCAGGAAATCACGAGGGCTTATTTGAGACGCATCCGCCATGGCAAAAGAATCATCGGTCATGCCTAGCTCTATAAATACATTGAAGCCTTTACAGAAATTTGGTCTTCTCAGAGTTCCTCTGTAAAGCGTAGCAATTCCTTTTAAACCATATGTTTCTTGATAAGATAACGAATCTCGATTTGGGTAACCTACAAACTTACCGTGACCGGGAATAGAAATTCGATCTAGTCGGTCAAACAAACGATTATAAGGTATGTATTTGTATTTGTGATTATCTAAAAACATAGCTGTACCTCCCTTGCCTGCAAGAACGACATTTCTTGGATTCCAAGTAAACTTATATCTCCAAGGATTATCATCGTGTTCTTCGGCAACAAGACCGCCACAAAAGGACTTAAAGCTATGTAGTGTGTCTCCGTTGTCTTTAATTTTATCAATGATTTTCATGGCACTCATGTGGTCAATGCCAGGATCAACACCGATTTCATTCATAATCGTGATGCCCGCGTCTTTGGCTCTTTGATTTAAGGCTTTCATTTCAAGAGAAATGTATGAAGGGGTGATAAGGTTTTTTCTTGCCGAAATACAATCCTCGGCAACTTCAACGTGAAAACGTGCTGGAAGCATCGAAATCACCAAATCAGCACCTTTTATTTCAGGAAGCCTAATATTTGACGATGTAGCATCAAAATCAAGAGCCTCTGCATTCTTATGGTTTTTAATTAAAGATAGAATCCGATTTTTATCTCGATCTACTATTCTTAATTTCCAATTCTCTTTTTCACAATGTTGCAATAAATATCTTATCATAGATGAGGCCGAAAGACCCGCTCCAAGTATCAAAATTGTTTTCATGTAAACTCTTTAATTTCGAGATTTAATAAGTGGGATTAGCGTGTCGAAAAGCTCAGATTCATCCCACGGCTTAGCCAAAAACTGCTCTAGCAAATTATCATCTTTGAGTGAATTTACTGATGTGGTATTTGCCTGGCCCGAAAGCATAACACATCGTAAATTGGCATGTTTCGATTTTATGGCCCGAATGAGATCAGCACCCGTCATTTTTGGCATTTGATAATCAACAATGACAAATATAATATCTATGCTTTCTGCCACCATTTGGTCAATGTTCGTAAGAGCATCATTAGGATCTGTATAGTATTCTATCAAGGTGCACTTTTGATCCATAATTTTGGACAATTGAAAGCCCAACATTTGAAGAATGTAGGGGTCGTCATCAACACAAATTACAGCATATTTAAATTCTGTCATATTTCAAAAGTAATTATAAATTTGGTGATGGTATCCGAAGACTCAATTTTAATATTTGCTTTGTGTTCTCTCAAAACATTTTTCACAATACTAAGGCCTAAACCTGAACCACTCTTTTTTGCTTTTGTGGTGTAAAACTTGTTAAAAATGGAATTGATTATCTCCTCTGGAATTTTTGGGCCATTATTCTCAAAAATGACTTTTACCTGATTTGTTTCTTTTACACCAATAATGCCAAAATATTTATTCTCTTGCTCGGACATTGCTTCAAGCGCATTTTTAACAATATTTGACCACAATTGAAATAGTTTTATGTCATAACCCATGAACTCGATTGAGTTATCAACTTCAAATTTCAAATCGACATTTAGATTAATTTCATAGTTGAACACCCCTAGTACTGTAGAAATGTTTTCTCGAAGATTAATCATTTTTCTTTCAACAGTCGTTTCCCCTTTAATGAAAGCCCTCATATCTTGGACAACTCGAACAGCTTTATCACTTGATGTTTTGATGGTATCCAATTGAGCCATCGCCATTTGAATCTGATTTAGCACTTCTAGGTATTCTATTCCATTTTCTTTGACTATGAGCTTGTCGATGAGTTTGTTCTGCGATTCATCAATACGACATTTTACAAATAAATCAACAAACTTTGACATTTGCTCTTCGTTTTTATCTGGATATTTTGCAAATAAGAAATTCTTTAGTTGTTCCTTTTCTTTCCGCATTTGTAAACCACCCACATAAATTTCAATTTTGTTCTTCTTTACATGGTTTATAATTTCAATCAATTCGTTATTACTGAAATTATTAAGGTCATTTCTAAATAATTTATCGATAATGTAGCTTACATTATCAGAACCGACTCTAATTGTCCCTAACGGGGTATTTAGATCATGAGCAATACCTGCTGATATTTCACCAATCGTTACAAGCTTTTCTTGTTCGAGTATTGACCTAGATAAATCTATATTCTTTTTTGTGTTTTCAATAACTTTTTTCTCTAAAGACTTATTAATATTCGACAATGCATCTTTGGTGCTTTGAAGCTCTTCAATAAACTTCATCCTATTGAAAACATTAACAATCATCTGAGAATAAAGACGCATTAAATTCTTTTCATTAGAATTAAATTCTCTTTTCGTCTTCATAATATCAAAACCAATAAATCCAATGGCTTTCTCGCCATCCATCATGGGAACCGAAATCAAACTCTGAATACCCTCTTCACTTAAAACAGCGTGAATCCTCTTGTCTTTCACCTTGGAAACATCCGGAAACTCGACGAATTCCCCTTTTTGATGCCTACTCAATGAATAAGGGACATCAGAAAAAGGCATGGCTGTTAATGAATTAATTTGTGCGGGAATTCCTTTCACAACCCATTCATGGGTAATGGAACAGACTTCTTTTTCATAATTGTACCTAAATACATAAGCTCGATCTGCAGAAGAAAATACTGCAATATCTTCTAAAGATTGATTAATGAGCTTATTAATCTTGGATATTGGCGCATTTATATATTCCGTAGAAATCTGCATTAAAAGATTTTGAAATTTAGACATATTGACAATATCTCTTTCCGCTTTTAAGACTGAAGTAACATTAAACAAGTATGCCTCAGAACCACAGTATTCTCCGTCAATAATAATGGGTTTCGATCTTCCCTTAATGTCCACTATTTCCCCTTTTTTATTCAGAAATTCGCAGGTTAAACCCTCTACATATTCACCTTTCATTAGTCTAGGCATAACGTGACTAAACTCTATCAAGGTATTGTCAGTGAAAAACTCCAAAATAGGCCGCCCTTCCACTTCGTGAAAGGAATCAAATCCCATATTTTCTAACCAAGCTTTATTTACGTATTTAATTTGTCCTGCGTGATTTAAAGAGTGGATCATTTCGCTTGAATTATCTAAGAGACTTCGATAATTCTTTTCGTTTTCTTCGATTAAATGTAGTTGCCTCTTATGATCTGTCAGGTCTGATTCAATGGCAATATACCCAGTCAATTCATCTGCAGGATTTTTAATCGGAATAATGTTCAAGCTGAGCCAGTATTCCTTTCCATTTTTGGATCGATTTAATATCTCAACTTCACTTATGGTTTCACCATTTTTCAGTTTTTCGCGAATCAATTTTTGGGTTTCAAGATTCGTTTTTTCAAACTGAAACATCTTTGGCGTTTTACCAATGAGTTCATCTCGACTATATTCCGTCATTCGAACAGCTGCATCATTTACCCATTGGATTTTCTGATGTTCATCAGTAATGATAACCATATTCGTTGTCTTGGTGGCAACGTGAGATAATCGCCTAACCTCTTCTTGAATGTGCACCCGTTCAGTAATATCCTGCACTGAACCGATTATCGAAATAACCTTACTGTTTTCATATTGAAGCTCGAAAACGTGATTAAGAGATAAAATACGACCATCAGTTATTCTCTTTATCTTGATATCACCAGAAAAATACTTTTTTTCATTGGCAATAAGTTCCTTCAATCTTGCCTCGAGATTATTTTTCTTCGTGTAAAAAAACAAATTAACAAATCCATTGAAATTGCGTTTTTGACCTTTAACGACCCCCATGATTTCATCAAATACTTCAGAAGAAGTCCAAATATCATTTTTATAATCATATTTAAAAGTTCCAAAATCTGCGTTTTTCTGGGACAAAGCCATCTGAGCTTGAGTTTCTTTTAAATCTATTGCCCTTTTATCCACCAACTCCTCCAATCCAAAAACAAACTTGTCATTTTTGGATTTTTGATCAATAAGATTATTTTTCAATTCATTAATCGATTTGATCAACGAACCTATTTCATCATTCGAACTGTATTCTGGAAGTTGAGTAGAAAAATCTTGATTACTAAGTGCTAATGTAGATTGCGTAAGCTTTACAATTGGTCTAGACAACCATCCTGCCAGTAAATAAAATGTGACGGACAAAAACAAAGCAGTGCCAAATAAAATCATGTAAATCGGATAGTTCATCTGAAAAATCTCATCCTCGATCCCAGCCTTTAAAATGGCAATTCTTACAAAACCATTTACTCTGAATCCCTCTACATTTATGTAACTAAATTTCCAATCTTCAAAAATATACGAATCATTATTTATTTGCTTTTCACTCCCTGCTTCTTCCTTAGAATATTTGTGTTCTAATTTTCCATTTTCATATATCTGTATACGTTCTATGTCATGGTCATTTTTAGCAAAATCGATGATTTCTTTGACGCGCCCAAAAACCTGTGTTTCATCAGAATCAGTGAAAGCCAACTCATAACTTTTTGCCACTGTTTTTGCTAGCTCCTGTACCTGACCTCTCTTGTTTTCAAGTAAAAACTGCTCCTGTTTACGAGGGTAATACCATGCAGAAATAGATATAATAAAAATTAGGGCAATAGTAAACGGAAGCCATATTTTGAAAGTAAAAGATTTGAAAAACTTACTCATTTATCTGAATCTTTAAATTTTCAGGGATTTTACTGCTCTTTTCAACGATAGCAATTGCACCAGGATTTAACCTAACAAATTCAATGATCTCCTGATCAGACGAGAAAAAATATGGTGGGTTATTACGTCCCTGAAAAACCAAAGAATACCAATATTTTTTAACTGCATAAAAAGATTTATTGTACAACAAGTCAGAATACAACTCTACCTTTGGATGTTTGGAAGAAGAAAGAACAACAATTACCGTTTTATTATTAGGCCATTTATTATACTTGCCCTTAAAATATGCTTTCATTGTTGATTCGCTTATTTGTTCAACTCCCGTGTTATTACCAATAAGGGCAATTGAAAAATCATCCAGATTAATTTGGCCACTCAAATTATATCCGTTGACTAAGAACAATAAAATAATTAGGGTATATCGCAATCTATAAACCATAAGACATTTGGATTTTAAATTCGAACTTAGGTCCTAAAGCGTGATTATGAGAGTGGTCATCATAAACGTTTGTATAATATTCTACCTGAGCTTTTACATTTAATTTCTCTGAATATTCATATTTATAGCCAAGAATAAACTTCATTCTGTCGTAAGGATAGGTATGAAGATCGTTTTCACCCGTATACAAAATATCGAACCCTGTAAAAGCAACATTCTTTTCTAGAAATCTTCTTCCAAGATAAATAAAGTTTGATACGTTATTTGATGCTCCAAGTGTATCCGTTTCTGTTCGGTTAAAACTAAATTCATTTAAAAACTCCCACTTTTCACCAAAATAAGCAACTGACGCATTCAGCATATGAAAATCCAGAGGTCCCGAATACATATTCATTGAATGGTCATCACCACCATGACTATGGGCTGCCATGTTCGATGCATCATCCATTGAGGTATAATAATAACTAAGTCCATATCTCATCTCATCGACAGGCTTCCAATGCACAGCTGCCGTTACAGATGGCTCGTTAAAAACACTGTATATGTCTTCGGAACTCATTCCACTACCCAATAAAAGATCATAACCAAAATTATTTTTACCAATATTTTGTCCCTGCAATCGCATACCAAAAGTATGAACGGGAATCCACTTAGAAAACATCAAAGGGCGATCAATGGTAGGAAAGAACAGTCTTGCATGAAAATACACGTCATTCCAATAATTGACAGGTGTATGAAATTTACCTATAATTATCGAATGATTCCTATAATAATTATACTTTAATCTTAGTCTTTCGATATTTAATCTGTAATTGCCATGACCAGAATAATTAAGAGTAATCTCTCCTAAAAAAGAAAAATCATCATTGAACTTGGCATTGATAAATAACTCTTGCTCACCCAAACTGAAATTGGAGTAGGTGGTGTCTGAAAAAACAGATTCAAAGTTAAGGTGCCCGTATGCGTTTAGTCTTGCACTCATATTTTGGGAATGCAAGCTACTGGAAAAAACAACAAGAAAAAAGCACCAAATAATTGGCTTTAATATCTGTTTGTTTAAAACATTTTTAATTTGTTTCATTCTAAAAATAGATTCGTTATTTTATTTTGAAATCGATTTCGCATCGACTAATTTATTAATTGCGTCACGAAGTTCATC
>ERZ1047821.1370-NODE-1370-length-15840-cov-5.825214_pt1 | contig 15840 bp, 15 predicted proteins | sample MGYA00383096_ERZ1047821 | MGnify/ENA primary metagenome ERZ1047821 (study PRJEB29581, sample SAMEA5548366) | metagenome | biome: marine; feature: coastal; material: water | depth 25 m | study: Short-term variability in the microbial, nano- and picoplankton... | reverse complement strand
TGAAGGGCAGTTGGTAGCGATTATTATACCTCTCTGAAAGGTCTGCCAGTCTTGAAAAGCTGGCCTGCTTTGCTTTTGCGTATTTCCTTACATTCACGGAGAGCTGGCTTTCGCTACAGGTGGCCAGCCGCAGCGGAAGAGTAGGATGCAATGAATATACCTCTTGTTAACCTTAAGAATTTTAAAAATACGTTTCTTAGCGCATTAATTCATAATCAAATAAAATCACAACGCCCATTTTGACTGTTTTTTTCACTTTAAATCATGTGTTTATAAATTTAAAAGCTCTCATTTTTACAAAACATTTTAGGATATAAAGCCTCAAACAGATCTGAGAGGCTAAAGAAGATTAAACTGCACTAGCGCTTATACACACGTAACCGATTTAGCTCATCAAAATTGAAAAAAGGATAGCGCAATATTCAACCCTAACGATTATTTGTCTGGCTGTCTGTCTGGCTCAAAAACAAAAGGCTCAGCGTGATTTTCGCTAATCTCTGTGCGCGAAGCCGTTTTGATGGTGCGAACAAGGTTGTCAGGATTCGTGGAGAGAGAACAAAAAAGAACGGTTGAGGAAACCCGCGAGAAAACTGTAGCGAAGTGGAATGCGAAAAGGTTATCAAGCTTACTTGTAATCAGGTGGTTAAATGGTGAGCCGTGATGGGTTCGAACCATCGACCTACTGATTAAAAGTCAGTTGCTCTACCAACTGAGCTAACGGCCCACTAAGCGGCCTACTTAAAAACACCGCGAGGTGTGGTCAACCCCGAAAACAAAGAAAAACTCGCAATCTATGGATTCATTGCTCTGAGCGAGATATATCCTCGCTCATGAACAAATCGCTTACCCCTAACTGGCCATTTTTAAAAATGCACGGTCTTGGAAATGACTTTGTGATCCTAGATTGGCGCAAGGCCGCTTTAGATTTGCCTGCCGCATTGATTACCGGTTTGGCCGACCGCCATCGTGGCGTAGGCTTTGACCAGCTCGCCGTCATAGAAAGCGGCACTGGCGATGCCCATTTAAGGTTTTTCAACGCCGATGGCTCGGTTTCGGCAGCCTGCGGCAACGCCACCCGCTGCATCGCCCGATATTTGATGGATGAGCTTGAAAAATCCAGCTTGCATCTCACAACGGATCGCGGCGCCTTGCGCGCGGAAACATCCCCCGATGGTTCTGTATCGATCAATATGGGGCAGCCGCTGCTCACATGGCAGGATATCCCGCTTTCTGAAACGATGGAGACGCTTGTTTTGCCGATCAAAGGAGATCCAAGCGCGACAGGTATGGGCAATCCCCATTGTACTTTTTTTGTGCCGGATATCGCCGCAATCAACCTAGAAGCGGATGCAGCACCGATTGAACATCATCCACTTTTCCCCGAACGCACGAATGTGCAATTTGCGCAGGTGATTGGCAAAGATCACATCCGAATGCGCGTCTGGGAACGCGGCGTTGGGGTAACGCTTGCCTCAGGCTCTTCGTCTTGCGCCACAGCCGTGGCGGCCGCGCGCCGCGGCTTGACGGGGCGCAGCGTTAAAATTGACGTTGATGGCGGCAGCTTACAGATCGATTGGCGCGAAGATGGAGTCTGGCTAACGGGGCCGACCATGCATGTCTTTTCAGGTCGTTTAACCCGTCAATTTCTGGACAGCCTGCGATGAGCCAAACGCCAAAAATCACCACATTGGGCTGCCGGTTAAACGCCTATGAATCAGAAGCAATGCGCGCCTTGGCCGAAGACGCCAACTTGGGCGATGCGGTGATTGTGAATACCTGCGCGGTCACTGCTGAGGCGGTTCGCAAATCACGTCAGGAAATACGGCGGTTGCACCGCGAAAACCCGACCTCAAAAGTAATTGTGACCGGATGCGCCGCGCAAATTGATCCAGACAGCTTTGCACAGATGCCCGAAGTAAACGCCGTTATCGGCAATAATGAAAAAATGCAGCCGGCGACATGGTCGACTATGGCGGGGGATCTGATCGGGGATACCGAAAAAGTCAAAGTCGATGACATCATGTCAGTGACCGAAACCGCGGGCCATTTGATTGATGGCTTTGCCACACGGGCAAGGGCCTATGTGCAAGTTCAAAACGGCTGTGATCACCGCTGCACGTTTTGTATCATTCCCTTTGGGCGCGGCAATTCACGATCCGTACCCGCCGGCGTGGTGATCGAGCAAATCAAGCGGTTGGTAGATAAAGGCTATAATGAAGTTGTTTTAACCGGCGTTGATCTCACGAGTTGGGGGGCCGATTTGCCCAGCGCCCCAAAACTGGGCGACCTGGTGATGCGCATCTTAAAGCTTGTTCCCGATTTGCCACGGTTGCGGATCAGCAGCATTGACAGCATTGAAGTGGATGAAAATCTGCTGACTGCGATCGCCACTGAATCGCGCTTAATGCCGCATTTGCATCTTAGCCTGCAACATGGCGATGATTTGATTTTAAAGCGCATGAAGCGGCGCCATCTGCGCAATGATGCCATCGCATTTTGCGAAACGGCGCGCAAACTGCGCCCCAATATCACATTTGGCGCAGATATCATTGCGGGTTTTCCAACCGAAACCGAGGCGCATTTTGCCAATTCGCTGAAACTGGTGGAGGAATGTGATTTAACCTGGCTGCATGTTTTCCCTTATTCCAGCCGAGAGGGCACGCCAGCGGCGAAAATGCCGGCAGTGAAAGGCCCAGATATAAAACACCGCGCCGCCAAATTACGCGCGCTTGGTTCGCAAAAAGTTGCGGCACATCTCAAAGCCCAATATGGCAAAACCCATGCAATCTTAATGGAAAACCCCTCAATGGGGCGCACCGAACAATTCACCGAAGTGGTGTTTTCAACACCGCAAGCCGAAGGGTGCATTATATCCGCAAAAATCATCGGCATGCGGAACCAACAGCTGGTCGCCTGATGACCCCCAGATGCACCGCGCTCAGATGACCCTGCCCATTCTATATAGTTTTCGGCGTTGCCCCTATGCCATCCGTGCCCGGCTTGCGCTGCAGATCTCTGCCATTTCTACAGACCTGCGCGAGATCGTTTTGCGCGACAAAGCGCCCGCTTTTTTATCCATTTCGCCTAGCCAAAGCGTACCCTGCCTGCAGCATGAAAATTTTGTGATTGATGAAAGCCTCGATATTATGATCTGGGCGTTAAGGCAAAATGACCCACAGGGCTGGCTAAAAATGCCCGATGCAGGCTATGCGCTGATTGAGCAGAATGACGGAGCGTTTAAAGCCGCATTAGACCGCACAAAATACCCCAACCGCTTTCCCCAAGATGATCCGCTAAAAAATCGCCAGATCGCCAGCGAATTTTTGCACCTCTTAAACGAGCAGCTGCAGGCAGGGTTCTTATTCGGGCCCACCGCAACTCTAGCAGATAGCGCGATATTGCCTTTCGTGCGTCAATTCGCCTTTATCAATAAACCCTGGTTCGACGCCCAGCCATGGCCCTATGTGCAACGCTGGCTAGAAGGTTTTCTAGGCTCTGATGCATTTCATCTTGTGATGCAAAAATATCCCAAATGGCAATACGGCGATCCCCCAACGCTGTTTCCAAGCCTGCAAAAACACCACGTCTAAATAACCGGATATGGTTTAAAAAGTTTTGGTCCCAGCGGGCCGAAAAAAATAACCCAACGCGGTGTATCTACGCCTCTGGAGACGCTGACCTAATCTTGGCTGCCCAGTCAGTAGGAAAAGCGCAAATAGCGCTGGAAAAGCAGTCAGCCGAGCGCTAGCTTGCAATCAACTGATCACGTAAAGGCAAATTTACAATGCAATTGATTTTCTCGGCCGCCTCGCCCTTTGCCCGCAAAGTCTATGTATTGATCCATGAAGCCGGACTGACAGAGAAAATCGCTTTAAAAACCGTGCAAACCACGGCCTTTAACAGCGCCGCAGATTTGAAAGCAGCAAACCCGCTCGCCAAACTGCCCACTTTGATCACCGAAGATAGCGGGGCATTGTTCGATAGCCGGGTGATTTGCCGCTACTTAGATGATTTTGCAGGCAGCAATTTATATCCCAAAGAAACTTTGTGGGATGTGCTGACCCTAGAGGCCTTAGCTGATGGCATAGCAGAATCGGCCGTTTCGATGGTCTATGAACTGCGCCTGCGCGCCGCGCATGAGCAATCGCACAGCTGGATCGAAGCCCAATGGGCAAAAGTTGAGCAAGCCCTTGATGCATTAAATGCCGGGGATTTCTCTGCGCTAGATGGGCCGCTGAATATGGGGCAATTGGCGTTGGCCTGCAGCTTAGGCTATCTTGATTTCCGCCATCAGGCGCGGGCTTGGCGCGATGGGCGCGACCAATTAAGCGCCTGGCATCACCGTTTTTCACAGCGTAAATCGATGCTTGATACCCAGCCTGACGGCTAATCCAAGCCGAGTGTAAGGCGCAGGCTGCCCCCAAAGCCGATCTAACCGCGCAAACCTGCGCCCTGCGAAAATTGCAGCCGCCCTAGCCTTGCAAAGATTTGACGTTTAATGCACCTTCCTCGCGCGCTTGCATCGCCAGAGCCGCCGCATAAGAGGCCGCAGCCGTGGTGTAATAGGGGATCTTATCGAAAAGCGCGACCGCACGGATATCACGACTATCCTCCACAGCTTGCGCCCCTTCGGTTGTGTTCATCACCAAAGAAATCTCTTCGTTTTTCAGCATATCAACGATATTCGGGCGTCCCTCATACATCTTGTTCACAACATCGCAGCTGATCTTATGCTCCGATAGGAAGGCCGCGGTGCCCCGCGTGGCGACCAAAGCGAACCCAAGCCCAACCAAGATCTGCGCTGTTTCCACCATCTGTTCGGTTTTATCAGCATCTTTGATCGACATAAACACGCGCGTGTCTTGCCCTGACTTGGGCCGTGGTAAATCCATACCAGCGCCCATCTGTGCCTTTAAAAATGCACGCGCAAAACTTTGATCCCAACCCATCACCTCACCGGTCGAGCGCATTTCGGGCCCCAAAATTGTATCTACACCGGGGAAGCGCGCAAACGGCATCACCGCTTCTTTGACGCTATACCAAGGCATATCGGGATCGGCCAAGGTCATTGGATCTGCGATCGGCACCGATTGTTCATAAGAAGCTTCGCCATAAGGCGCGCGCAGTGGAAAGTTTTCCATCGGCTCTCCCGCCATCAGACGCGCCGCAATTGAGGCAATGGCGCTATCGGTGGCTTTGGCCACAAATGGCACAGTGCGGCTGGCGCGCGGGTTAACTTCAATCAAATAAATCTCGCCATCTTTTACCGCGAATTGTATGTTCATCAGCCCCACAACACCCAGCGCCAGGGCTAAGGCCTGCGTTTGCTTTTTCAATTCCTCAATAATGTCAGAAGAAAGAGAATAGGGCGGCAAAGAACAGGCGCTATCGCCTGAATGCACGCCGGCTTCTTCGATATGCTGCATAATGCCCGCCACATGCACGGTAGTGCCGTCACAAAGCGCGTCCACATCACATTCAACAGCACCCGCCAAATAACTGTCAAGCAAGACAGGGCTATCGCCAGAGACCACGACCGCCTCTTTGATATAGCGTTCCAATTGTCCCATATCGCGCACGATTTCCATCGCCCGGCCGCCCAGCACGTAAGACGGACGGATCACCAAAGGAAACCCTAGCCCTTGGGCAATTTCAATCGCCTGTTCATTCGTGCTGGCAATGCCGTTCTTGGGTTGCTTTAGTCCCAGATCTTGCACCAGTTTTTGAAACCGCTCGCGATCTTCGGCCAAATCAATCGCATCCGGCGTGGTGCCCAAAATCGGAATACCTTCAGCGTCCAGCGCTTTGGCCAATTTCAAAGGGGTTTGCCCGCCAAACTGCACGATCACCCCGTGCAAAGTGCCCATTTCTTGTTCAACACGCAGAATTTCCATCACATGTTCGAATGTAAGCGGCTCAAAATATAGCCGGTCTGAGGTATCATAATCAGTAGAAACCGTTTCAGGATTACAATTCACCATGATGGTTTCATAGCCCGCATCGGTCAGTGCAAAGCAAGCATGACAACAGCAGTAATCAAATTCGATTCCCTGCCCAATACGGTTTGGGCCACCGCCCAAGATTACAACTTTTGAAGCCTCGGTCGGGCGCGCTTCACATTCCACATCGCCCATCATCGGGGCTTCATAGGTGGAATACATATAAGGAGTTTGGGCTTCAAATTCAGCCGCGCAGGTATCAATCCGCTTGAACACGGCCGTCACCCCCTTAGCATGGCGCAGCTGGCGTATTGCGGTTTCGCTCTTCCCCGTCAAATGGGCAAGACGGGCATCGGTAAAGCCGAACATTTTCAACTCGCGCAGAGCCTCTGTATCTTGCGGAAGCCCATTCGTCTTCACGGCCTCTTCCATATCAACGATTTCGCGGATCCGCGCCAGAAACCATGGATCAAATTTGGTGACGGCAAAAATTTCATCATCGCTCAACCCATGGCGCATCGCTTGCGCAATCGTGCGCATCCGATCCGGCGTTTGCAAACTGATCGCACGCACAACCGCAGCTTTTTCGGGTGCCCCTTCGATCTCAACCTCATCAAAACCGGTGAGACCGGTTTCCATAGATGCCAACGCTTTTTGCAACGATTCATGAATCGTGCGGCCGATTGCCATCGCTTCGCCGACAGATTTCATCGCTGTGGTCAGCGCGGGCTGCGAACCGGGAAATTTCTCAAAGGCAAAACGTGGAATTTTGGTTACAACGTAATCGATTGTCGGCTCAAAGCTTGCAGGCGTTACGCGGGTGATATCATTGTCCAGCTCGTCGAGCGTATAGCCAATCGCCAGTTTGGCGGCAATTTTTGCAATTGGAAACCCGGTTGCTTTAGAGGCCAGCGCAGACGAGCGAGACACGCGCGGGTTCATTTCAATCACCACCATGCGGCCATCTTCGGGATTGATCGCCCATTGCACGTTCGAGCCGCCAGTCTCCACCCCAATTTCGCGTAACACGGCGATCGAATGGTTCCGCATGATTTGATATTCTTTATCCGTCAACGTCAGCGCTGGCGCTACGGTGATCGAATCGCCCGTATGCACGCCCATCGGATCCACATTTTCAATCGAACAGACGATAATGGCGTTATCCGCTGTGTCGCGAACCACTTCCATTTCATATTCTTTCCAACCCAGAAGCGATTCATCCACCAAAATCTGGTTCACCGGCGAAGCATCCATGCCCGTGCGGCAATAATATTCAAAATCATCGCGGTTATAGGCCACGCCGCCGCCTGTTCCGCCCAACGTAAAAGCTGGGCGAATGATCGCGGGCAATCCGATTTCATCCAAGGCCTCAGTGGCCATGCGAACGCCGGCGTTCAAATCGGTTTTACCTTCGGCATCTTTCGGCGCGGTAATAATCGTGGCTTTGGGGTTTTCGATCCCCAACCGATCCATCGCTTCGCGAAATAATTTACGATCTTCAGCCATTTCAATCGCATCACGCTTCGCGCCGATCATTTCAACGTTGAATTTATCTAAAACGCCCATTTCCTCTAGCGCCAAAGAAGTGTTCAACGCAGTCTGTCCACCCATCGTGGGCAATAACGCGTCGGGGCGTTCTTTTTCGATTATCTTAGCAACCACATCTGGGGTGATCGGTTCGATATATGTGGCATCCGCCAAGCCCGGATCCGTCATAATCGTGGCCGGATTGGAATTGACCAAAATCACCCGATACCCTTCTTCTCGCAACGCTTTACAGGCCTGCGCCCCTGAATAGTCAAATTCACAAGCTTGTCCGATAACAATAGGACCGGCTCCGATGATCATGATCGATGAAATATCGGTTCTTTTAGGCATTATAAAACCTTTGATAAAGCGGCGAAACAGCCGAGCGCTGCCAAGCAAGACGCGGCAAATTGTTGTGGGTTATAGAGATCACGCTGCAAGGTGCAAGTGCCTAGGCAAAAATACCATTATTTGCAGTAAAAGTGTCTGTCTTCTTCGGTAAACTGGTCCTATGAGGAACGTAAGAATAGCAGCGGACGTGACATGAAGATTCGGTTTGACACAGGCGATGCGCAACAACCGCGCAGTTTTGACCACCCGATCAGGGTGATTTGCGCTGCCTCCCCCTCAGCGCTGCCAAACGCGCTGGCAGCTTTGGATGCAGCGCTTTCACAAGGGCACTGGATCGCGGGCTACGCCAGCTATGAAATGGGCTATGCGCTCGAGCCGCGCCTAAACGCGGCAATGCCGGAAAAGCGGCAATGGCCTTTGCTGTGTTTCGGCGTTTACAAAGGCCCAACAGCGCGGCGACCCGTCTCAACCACAGCCCACCGGGCAGCGCAGCTTGGCGCCTTTACCCCGCAATGGCAGTTTGACGAGTATGAAAAGGCCTTTACCACCGTCCAACGTTATATCGCTGCAGGGGATATTTATCAGGCCAATCTTACCTTCGGGCTAACAGCGGAATTCCAAGGATCGGTTGCGCGTTTGTTTGACGATCTCAGCGCTTACCAAGCGGTAAAACACGGCGCCTTGGTCGAACAAGAGGATGGCCGGGCGATCATATCGCGGTCTCCAGAATTATTTTTTCGCACAGACGCGTCAGGGCAGATCGAAACCCGCCCGATGAAAGGCACACAGCCGCGCGGCATCACGAAACCTGAAGACCAGAAACGGCTAAACTATCTGCAATCTGACCCGAAAAATCGCGCAGAAAACCTGATGATTGTAGACCTTCTGCGCAATGATATTTCGCGCATTTGCGAGGCAGGATCGGTGAAAGTGCCTTCGCTTTATCGCGTGGAAACCTATGCCACCGTTCATCAGATGACCTCGCAAGTTTTGGGTCAATTGCGCAAAGACCAAACACTGTCTGATATTTTCAAGGCGTTGTTTCCGTGTGGCTCTATCACCGGTGCGCCAAAATTGCGGGCGATGCAAATTTTGCGGGATTTGGAGCCCGAGCCGCGTGAAATTTATTGTGGCACGATCGGCTGGGCCGCGCCGGATGGCAGCTCTGAGTTCAACGTTGCGATCCGCAGCCTGATGATCGATAACCAAAGCGTTCAATTAAACGTTGGCGGCGGCGTGGTCTATGACAGCGATGCCGCCTCAGAATATGAGGAAGCTCTGTGGAAAGCCCGCTTCGCAACCACATTCCAAAAAACTGCCGATTGATTGAAACCCTGCGGATTGATCCGCAGCGCGGGGCGGTGGATATAAAACGGCATTTAGACCGCATGTGCCTAAGCGCGCAAAAATTGGGGTTTGTTTTTCAGCGCGGCTTCATCACCGAAAAACTTCAAACAATCAAAACCACCAAAGTCTTGCGATGCCGGCTTACCATTGACCAAGCCGGAGCCGTTGAAATAACCCAGGCGCCGCTTGCCCCCACGCAGCCCGAATGGCAGGTTGCCATCAGCGCGCAGCGGTTAACTTCCTATGATCCCTGGCTGCGCCATAAAACCACCCAACGCCAGATCTATGATGACGCTCGCGCTGCGCTGCCACCCCATATCGATGAGATGATCTTTTTCAACGAAAAAAATCATCTCTGTGAGGGCACGATCACCAATATTTTTCTGCAGCTTAAAACCGGAGAATGGGTGACGCCCCCAATCAGCAGCGGGTGCTTGCCCGGCGTGTTACGAGCCCGCAAACTGGCAAAACGTCAAGTGCGGGCAAAAATAATCACCGCTAAAGATTTGGAAAATTGCCAGTCGTTTTGGCTTGGCAACGCGCTTAGAGGCGAAATCAAAGGCAAACTGCTTCTGGGATGACTTGACATCAGCCCCACAACCCTGTGTATCGGCACAAGAATTGATCTTTGCTTGGAAAGGCCAAAGCCATGCACGTCTATCGCAGCCATACATGCGCCGACCTGAATAAATCAAATGTCGGAGAGACCGTGCGTCTTTCAGGCTGGGTGCACCGCGTGCGTGATCATGGTGGGTTGCTGTTTATCGATCTGCGCGATCATTATGGCATCACGCAGGTGATGGCGGACCCGGACAGCCCCGTGTTTGCAGAAATTGAAAAGCTGCGCAGCGAATGGTGTATCCGCATTGATGGCAATGTCATGCTGCGCGATGAAAGTCTGATCAACGCCAAAATTCCCACGGGTGAGGTTGAGGTATTTATTCGCGATCTGGAAGTTTTGGGGCAAGCTGAAGAGCTGCCGCTGATGGTCTTTGGCGAGCAAGATTATCCTGAAGAAACGCGCCTGCGCTACCGCTATTTGGATCTGCGCCGTCAAAAGTTGCAAGACAATATGAAGCTGCGCTCAGACGTGGTGGCCAGTATCCGACGCAAAATGTGGGACCGTAATTTTCGCGAATATCAGACCCCGATCATCACAGCCTCAAGCCCGGAAGGCGCGCGCGATTTTCTGGTGCCAAGCCGACTGCACCCGGGCAAGTTCTATGCATTGCCGCAGGCGCCCCAACAGTTCAAACAACTGATCATGGTCTCGGGCTTTGACAAATATTTTCAAATTGCCCCCTGCTTTCGCGATGAAGATCCGCGGGCGGATCGCTCTCCAACTGATTTTTATCAACTTGATCTTGAGATGTCATTTGTCACGCAACAGGATGTGTTTGACACGATTCAACCTGTTTTACGTTCGGTTTTTGAAGATTTTGGCGGCGGGCGCACGGTCGATGCCGATTGGCCTCAAATCTCTTATCGCGATGCAGCGCTTTGGTATGGCTCGGATAAGCCAGATCTGCGCAACCCGATCAAAATGCAGCGCGTTTCTGATCATTTCCGCGGGTCGGGCTTTGCAATTTTTGCAAAATTATTGGAACAAGAGAGCACTGAAATTCGCGCCATCCCCGCACCCGGGGGCGGCAGCCGCAAGTTTTGTGATCGAATGAATGCATTTGCGCAAAAAGAAGGCTTGCCTGGCATGGGCTATATTTTCTGGCGCAGCGGCGAAAACGGCATGGAAGCGGCGGGGCCTTTGGCCAAAAATATCGGGCCAGAGCGCACAGAAGCGATCCGGCAGCAGCTTGGCCTGGATGTGGGGGATGCTGCGTTTTTCTTGGGCGGAAAACCAAAAGCCTTCGAGGCGGTTGCAGGCCGCGCCCGCAACGTAATTGGCGAAGAGCTTAATCTAACCGATAAAAATCGCTTCGCCTTTGCTTGGATTGTTGATTTTCCGATTTACGAACAGGATGCGGAAACCGGTAAAATCGATTTTGAACATAATCCATTTTCGATGCCGCAAGGCGGTATGGAGGCGCTTGAAGGTGATCCTCTTGCGGTTTTGGGCTACCAATATGATCTGTCTTGCAACGGGTATGAATTGGTTTCTGGCGCGATCCGAAACCACAAACCCGAAATCATGTTCAAAGCCTTTGAAATCGCCGGCTATGATGAAAGCGAAGTGCGCAAAAGATTTGGCGGCATGGTCAACGCGTTCCAATTTGGCGCACCGCCGCATGGTGGATGCGCCGCCGGGATTGACCGTATCGTGATGCTGCTGGCCGATGAGGCAAATATCCGCGAAGTGATCATGTTCCCCATGAACCAACGCGCCGAAGACCTTATGATGGACGCGCCAAGTCAGCCGATGGCAGATCAATTGATGGAGCTGAACCTGCGAGTCATCCCGCAAGACTAAAGCGGCAGAAGCGCCATCAATATGCAGCGCACGATGTTAACAATCGTGGTTTATAGAATTGCGATCTGGCCAATGCGGTGTTCAATTTTTGCGCAGAGCTGATCAATATCGCCGGTTTTTATGGCCTCTCGCATAAAATCATCGCCGCTGGCCGCGCACACCCCTGCTAAAAAACTGCGGATAAAGCCTTCTTCCTTGGTAGAGGGGTAATCTTTCAAACTGATCAGCGCCTGCACTAAATCATCGCGAAAGGTAATCAAATCAGGCGTGACCGGCGCATCTTGCAAAACAATCGGGCCTTTGGGTTTCTGCTTGATGGGCAAAAGCTACAAAATCGTTGATTGAAAGCAAGAGAGGTTTTCAAAAGGTTTTGCAAGAAATCCATCCGCGCCCGCTTGCAAGCTTTGATGATGCATCAGATCATCCCCACTGGTGCCCAAAATCACACCAGTGCGCGGAGATGCGCCCGCCAATTCCGATATCAACTGAAGGCCGGATCCATCCGGCAAACCAACGTCGATAATGACGATTGTGGGGAAGTAAACGTTCAAATGCCGGCGCGCCGCCGCCAAACTATCCGCTCGGCGCAATCGCGCACCGCTGTGCAAACACATCAAACGCGCCGCTTCACAGATAAAACGGCTATCTTCGACAATCAGAACTGTTTTTCCGATTAAGGGCCGAGTGTTGCGCCCCATTGGCGTCAGTTCTACCAGATCCAATGAATTCATGCACGCCTCCTGCGATTCTGAAACCATCCTGCCTCAGGGTGGCTAATAAGCGGTTAATTCAAGTCAGAACGCGCGGGCGGCTCTTGCACCGCCGCCACTCTCAGCGCATAAGGTTGCGCAATCGATAGGAGAGCTCAGATGATCGGACGCCTCAATCATGTGGCCATCGCCGTCCCCGACTTAGAACGCGCTGCAGAGCAATATCGCAGCACCCTAGGGGCTGAGGTTGGCCCCGCCCAAGATGAGCCTGATCATGGCGTCACCGTGGTATTCATCACGCTGCCAAACACCAAGATCGAGCTGCTTTATCCTTTGGGGGAAACCAGCCCTATTCAAAGCTTTCTTGATAAAAACCCAAGCGGCGGAATCCACCATATCTGTTATGAGGTGGACGATATTAGAAAAGCCCGCGACCAACTTATTGAGGCTGGCAGCCGGGTTTTGGGCAAAGGCGAGCCAAAAATCGGCGCGCATGGAAAACCTGTGCTGTTTTTACATCCCAAGGACTTCAACGGCACCTTGATTGAACTTGAACAAGTGTAGCGAATAGGAAACCGAACATGTCTATAACCTCTGCGCTGGTTCTCTTTGCCGTTCTGTGGTTTTTAACCTTTCTGGTTGTGATCCCCATTCGCCTCAAAACGCAGGGCGATGTTGGCACGGTCGTGCCAGGTACGCATGCCGGAGCGCCGGAAGATCACAATTTGAAAAAGAAGGCTTGGATTACCACAGCGATCGCCGCGGTGCTTTGGGCCGTGATTACATCGATCATCTTATCCGGTGCGATCACCATACGTGATCTGGATGTGTTCAACCGGATGGGCCCTGCCACGACAAACGAAAGCCCTGCGAATCAATAACAGCGCGATGCGCGGCGTTACTTAAGACAAACCACGCCCGCGCAGGGCGCCTAGCAATGTTGATGTAAAGAACAACGCCGCCGCGCAGCAAATAATGCTGGGGCCGGTTGGTGTATCCCAATGCAATGAGGCCGCAAGACCGCCAAGCGTTGCACAAGCACCAAACGCCGCCGCGATCAACGCCATCGCTTCGGGTGTATTTGCAAAATTACGCGCCGCAGCTGCTGGAATAATCAACAAAGCCGCGATGAGGATGGCCCCGACAATTTGAATGCCCAACGCCACAATAAGGGCCAAGGCCAGGGTCAATACCAATTGCTCACGCTTGGGGTTAATCCCTTCAGCCTGCGCCAAATCGCGGTTCAAAGTGCAGGTCAGCAAGGCCGACCAGCGCCACCCAAGCAACCCGACCACGAGGAAAAGACCAAGGCCGATCCACAGAAAATCGGACCAAGCAACCGATAGAATATCCCCGAAAAGATAGGCCATCAGATCGATCCGCACATCCGAGAAAAACGACACCGTCACCAAGCCCAAAGCCAACGTTGAATGCGCCATCACCCCAAGCAACGTATCTAATGTTTGACCGCGAGCCTGCAGCGCAGAAATCGCCAGCGCCATTGCAAGCGCAATCAGCAAAACGCCAATAAACACGGGCAGTGCAAACGCCAAAGACAGGGCCACACCCAAGATTGAGGCATGCGCTGTGGCATCGCCGAAATACGCCATCCGCCGCCAAACCACAAAACAGCCAAGCGGCGCAGCCGCCAAAGACAATGCCACACCCGCCAAGATCGCCCTTGCCAAAAAGGCGTCAAACATCTCCATCAGGCCAGCTCTTTGGCATTGGCATCGGGCGCAACCCTTGGCCCCGTAACTGTCGCAACCGGCCCGCGCGGGTGATCATTATGGTGATGATCGTGGTGATCGTCATGCTCATGGTCATGGTCATGATCGTGCTCATGGCGGTAAAGCGCCATCGCACCATCTGTTGAGGCCCCAAAAAGCGTTTGATATTCAGGGCTCGAGGCAACCTGCTCTGGGCTTCCTTGGCAGCAGACATGCCCGTTCAAACAAATCACCCGATCAGAGGCCGCCATCACAACGTGCAAATCATGGCTCACCAACAGCACTGCGCAGCCAGTATTTTGCCGCACCGTTTCTATTTGCCGATAAAAAGCAGCTGCTCCAGAATGATCTAAACCTTGCGTCGGCTCATCCAAAATTAACAGCTGCGGGCGGCATAACAGCGCGCGCGCCAATAAAACGCGCTGAAATTGTCCACCAGACAGCTGTGATAACTGCGCCTGCGAAACATGCCCCAGCCCCGCCTGCGCCGCCGCCGCCTCAAGATCTTTGGCCGGCACGCGGCGTGGCAGCGCCATAAACCGGCTGACAGTCAGCGGTAAGGTCGCATCGATATGAAGCTTTTGCGGCACATAGCCAATGCGCAAGCCAGCTTGCCGGGTTAAAGCGCCTTTCAGCGGAGTTATTGAGCCAATAAGGCTGCGCAGCAAGGTGGTTTTTCCTGACCCGTTGGGGCCAATAACAGTGAGGATTTCGGCCGATGAAATGCTTAGATCAACGTTTTGCAGAACCGTTCGGCCATTCAACGCAACGCTCAGGTTTTTTGCCGTAATCAAGCTCATTCCGGCTGATCAGTCAGACAATTTGGACAAATTCCTTCGGCTTCGATCACCGCTTTTTCGATTACAAACCCTGCCGAGTTCGCCACATCGCTTAACGGGCCGCGGGTTTCATCCACGCGCGTTTCGGCAACCGACGCGCAGCGCCGACAAATCAAAAACGCTGGCGAGTGGTGCAACCCAAGATGCGCGCAAGCAATAAAGGCGTTCAGCTTTTCAATTTTATGCGCAAAGCCGCGCGCCACCAAAAAATCAAGCGCCCGATAGGCCACCGGCGGCTGATGCTTAAAGCCATCTTCGCGCAACTGATCCAGTATTTGATACGCCCCCATCGCCCGATGCGCCTGCAAGAGCAACTCTAACACCCGCTTTCGCACTGGGGTGAATTGAACGCCCTCTTCAACGCAAAGCGCATCCGCGCGGGCCACCCCCTCGCTGATACAGGCGGCATGATCGTGTTTGTGGAATCCTAAATTCATCCTGCCTGTGTACTAAAGTAATTTGCGCATTCCAATGCCAATTCCTCTTGATATGTTATTCTGTAACAAATAAAGAGTGAACGATGTTATAATATTACAAAGAAAGACTCCTATGCGCCGATTACCAATTTTAGCCACCGCTCTGCTTGTCAGCGCTAGCGGAGTGCGGGCAGATGTACCAAATATCGTCGTGGATATCCCACCAGTTTTCAGCCTTGTCAGCAGCGTGATGCAGGGCGTGGGCACGCCAAAGCTTCTGCTGCGTGGCAATGATTCTCCGCATAATTTCGCGCTACGCCCTTCGCAAAGGCGCGACCTTGGACAGGCTGATATTATTTTTTGGATTGGTGAAGGGTTAACCCCTTGGTTGGAAAAGGCGCAAGCCTCTCTTGCACAGGCGCCTATCGCGGTGGCCTTAGGCGAACAAGCGGGCGTGGTTCAATTATCATTTCGCAAAGGGGCCCTGTTTGAAAACCAAGGCGAACATGACGAACATGACGAACATGACGAACATGACGAACATGACGAACATGAC
>ERZ1047821.1354-NODE-1354-length-15932-cov-21.203880_pt1 | contig 15932 bp, 13 predicted proteins | sample MGYA00383096_ERZ1047821 | MGnify/ENA primary metagenome ERZ1047821 (study PRJEB29581, sample SAMEA5548366) | metagenome | biome: marine; feature: coastal; material: water | depth 25 m | study: Short-term variability in the microbial, nano- and picoplankton... | reverse complement strand
ATATTTCGTTTTATCTGTCATGAAAGTATAAGAAAATACAGATAAAATAGTTAGTGACAGAATAAAAAACAAAGAAGATAAAGCTAGTTTATCTTTTCTAAATTTGATCCATGCTATTTTATTTAACGAATTTTCTTTCATATTCTTCTACCCTTCCATTTAGGAAAAGAAATCAAAGACAAAGGTACAATAACCACTGTATAAATTGCATTTATAATTTCGAAAGAGAGGAGATATATTAACAAATCTTTTCTTAATTTTGGGAAATCAGAAATATATTTTGGAAGAAGAACGAATAATATTAGGAATTGATCCAGGAACAAACATCATGGGATATGGAATTATTAGTATTCTAAATAAAAAAATGAAGATGGTTCAAATGGGTGTAATTCACTTGGAAAAACTTGATGGACATGCCCTAAAACTAAAAAGAATTTTTGAGAGAACCGTTCAACTTGTTGATGAATACAATCCAGATGAAGTCTCTTTGGAAGCTCCATTTTTTGGGAAAAATGTACAATCAATGCTGAAGTTAGGCAGAGCTCAAGGAGTAGCAATGGCAGCTGCGTTATACAGAGATGTTCCTATTTTTGAATATACCCCAAAGAAAATAAAGAAATCTATTACAGGAAATGGAAATGCCTCTAAAGTTCAAGTTGCTTCTATGTTGCAATCACTTTTTGATATAAAAAGTATGCCAAAACACTTGGATGCAACTGATGGTTTAGCTGCTGCTGCTTGTCATTATTTTCAAAGAAATGATAGTTCTTCAGGTAAAAGTTATTCTTCTTGGTCTTCTTTCTTAAAGGATAATCCTGACAAATTAGCTTAAAGCAAAATTAATTTTATCTGCAATTTCTTGCATTTTATCTGCAGAAAAAGTTTTTTTATCACGTTCAAAGTTAATATCGGAAATGCCATTTATTGGAACAAGATGAATATGTGCATGTGGAACTTCTAAACCAATAACAGCTACTCCAATTCTTTTACAAACAATTACTTTATCCATTGCTTTTGCTACTTTCTGAGAAAAATTCCATAATCCTAAATATTTATCAGAATCTAAATCAAAAATATAGTCTGTTTCTTTTTTTGGAATTACTAAGACGTGCCCATAAGATAATGGAAATGCATCTAAGAAAGCTAAATAATTTTCATCTTCTGCTACTTTAAAAGAAGGTATTTCATTATTAACTATTTTTGAAAAAATACTAGACATTTAAGCTGCTTCTATTTTAACAACTTCAAATTTTATTATTCCGTTTGGAATCTGAATTTCTGCAATTTCACCAATTGATTTTCCAAGTAACCCTTTCCCAATAGGAGAAGAAACTGAAATCTTTTTTGATCTTAGATCTGCTTCTGCCTCTGGCACAATGGAGTAAGTCATTTCCATCGAGTTTGCTGTGTTTTTAATAGTAACTTTTGTTAGTAATCGAACAACAGACACATCTAACTTTGATGTGTCAACTACCCTAGCATTACTATTTATAGCTTCTAATTTATTTATTCTATCTTCCAGATGACCTTGTGCTTCTTTTGCGGCATCATATTCTGCATTTTCTGACAAATCACCTTTATCTCTCGCTTCTGCAATTTGCTGAATTATTTTTGGTCTTTCAACACTTTTAAGATGTTCTAGTTCATCTTTTAATTTGCGTAGTCCTTCCTCGGTAAAATATTGAATATCACTCATAGTCTTGCGATTTTTATCTGTATCAATGTAATAAAAAGGAAGTAATTACTTCCTTTTTATTATAATATTTTGTTTTTGGTGTTTATAAATCTATCCTGCAACCAATAGCATGGCATCCTTTAAATGGATTAGTATATCTATAAGAGTAGTCTACTCCAAAGGTAGATTCATTTCCCATTGGTAGTTCAACAGTAAAACCAGCTGTTGGTCCAACTACTGCAGTTGTTCTAGTGTCAAACTCTAAAAGGCCTTCTTCATAAACAAATCCTGCTCTTATCATAAAATATTCCTTATATGAATATTCTCCTCCTGCTCTATATTGATCTTTCTGAAAAGAATTTGAAGTAAATGTTCCAGCTCCTGTTAATCTATGATTAGCAAGATTAATGTCATATGTCATCCCAATATTAAATAATGCAGGCAGATCAAAAGAACTTCCTCTTTGCTCAACCGTCATCTTATAATCATCATCAGTACCTCCTGGGATAATACCCCTAAATGAGAGTCCATCACCAGCAAAAGACATTTTTGGTCCCCAATTCTTAAAAGAAATACCAAATTTTAATTCATTTTTGTTTGGTTGCAAAGTTCTATACTGAATACCAGCATCCAACGCAACTCCATTTGCACTAACATCTGATATTTGTTCAGAAATCATTCTTAAAGTAAAACCTCCTTGAATACTATTAGAGAAAATATGTGCATAAGATGCTCCTATATTCATAAACCTTGGAGAGAAAGTACCAATACCACCATCTGGCATATCTACAGTAGTAATTTCAATATCTCCAAAATTCATTGACATAACTCCTAATCCCATAACACCAGATTCTCCAAGTTTCTGAGAAAAACCAAAAGTACTAATACTACTTACCGATTCATTTGCATTAAATAATTCATTACCATATTGCAACCAAGAAGTCTGAGTGAAAATTAATTCCGACCTCTCAGTAGACGCTAATCCCGCTACATTAGAATACTGAGACTCAAGACCAGTTACACCCGCAACATTTGCTCCTCCCCATCCAGAGGATCTAGCCCAAGGGTTAATCAATAATTCTGATGCGCCAGCAGAACCTGCTCTAATTGCTTGTTCCTGAGAGAAACTCTGGTTAACAGTAATTAATAAGATCGCGCATATCAAAGCAATCTTGAAAGAATGAGTTATCTTTTTCATATTTAACATTTTCATTTTCTTTTATATTTTAAAAAGTATCTAAGTCAATTGGACGTAGCACTCCAAACCATTTTAGAATCTTGTTTTGCTTTTTGCCATCTATCGTTGTTCTAACATGAATTACATATAATCCACTCGCAACAGGGATCCCATGATCATTCTTTAAATCCCAATCTACAGAAGTTAAATCATCTGATTTCTTAATAGTTTTAAGCAATGTACCACTAACTGTAAAGATCCTTATTGTAGCACTATTTGGAAGGTTTGTAATCTTAACTCTATTATCTAACTGACTCGTCTCATATTCTGAATATCCATAGTACGGATTCGGCACAACATTAATTAAATCTAAAGCTGATTTTGCCTGCTCGTTATCTTTAATTTCAGAGACCAAATCAGTAGTATTAAATTCATATACTGGATTAAAGTTATTTATGGGCATATCTGCAATAACTCTAGATTTTGAATTCCCTGTAAAAGAAGTAGTTGTAGCTACAAATGACTCCCCAACCTCATAATTAGTTCCTGCATGAGTTACTTTTTTACCTCCATAGATTTTAGGATAAGTAAGTTGACACTTAGCGTTATGAATTTGTAAGTTATTATCTGCTACATAATATGTGTTTCCAACAACTAATTCATCAGAAGAATTTAATATCTGTGATTGATCAACATTAACATACGGGTTATAAGTAGAATGTACTCTTAATTTCACTCTGGCCGTATTTTTTTCTCCTTTCCCAAAAAGTTGAGACCCAGATCCAGCAGATAATAAGGGAGCTCCAACCCAAGTACAATGTTGAAAAACTTTTGCAATACCTGCGGTATAAGAGCTGGAAGTTGTGTCAGATAAAATATTATAAATCCAAGCTCCTTCATCATAAGAAGGAGATAAATCATAAGTAAGGTAATCGTCTTCTGCCATCGCAGAAGCATCTCCACCAATTACATATACAAAATGTTTTCCTCCTAACAGATAGCTTCCACCCGAAAATTGTCCTCCTTGATAAAAAGGAAATTCATTTGCTGTAATAATGTTTGATGTAGGATTCCATATCATATCTCTACCATTTTCACCTGATAACCAAGAGTCTTCTGAGAAAATAAGATTTAATCTTTCTCCTGATTCTAAATCAATTGCATAACCAGGAAACCAACCCATACCAAAAGTACCACTACCATCATCATCTCCATTTTTGTCAACTGAAGGATGAGATCTTAATCCCATTTTAGTTTGACCACCTTCTGCTAGTGATTTGTCATCAGATGCCTCCACAATAGCACATCTAGTCCATTGTGTTTGATCTGAAGTAAAGACAATATCAACAGAAGTTAAAGTTTTTGCAGTTGAATAAGGAAATGAAGTATAATAAGGTTGTGCAGGACCACTATTAAAGTGAGATGCAAATCTATAAGGAGCCCAAGTACCACCTGAAGCTTCAAAAGAGATACTTGATCCTCCCATAAAATCAGGGAGAGTAGTTTTAATAGTAACTTCTTGTATTACTGCTCCCTTGTATATTCCCCCTGGATCTTCATCAGGAAAATAATCATCATGAACATCATCATCATCATCAACATATGTACCAGATCTAATCCAATTAAGACCATATAAAAAGTTTCCATCAAAATCTGGCACACCTGTTAGCCATTTATCATAAGGGTCATCAAACTCTATAGTTCCTGAAATAAATCCATTGTTTTCATTTGAAGCGGGGTCAGATACAGGAAGACCTACCTGATTTAATTTGATTGAGAAACCATGTTCTGGGAATAATTGTTCCACACCAACATCAATTGATTTTGTACTTGTAATTAAAGTATTTGTGCCATTAAGCACTCTCCATTTTGCATAAGAAGTAACAACTCCTTGATTTGTTGTAACTGGATCTTCTAGAATTACAGTATATACATTTCCTTCTTCTTCATCTTTAATCTTTAAAGGGTCAACTACAGAAATAGTAATGGGCCCCATTCCATTTTCATATGATGGGAATAATGATTGTCCATCTGCGATAACCTCCACAACAGTTGCTGAGTCTAGTTCCATAGTATTTCCTCCATTACCCACACCCTCAATTCTAGTGATTCTTACACCGTCTCCATAGTGTGATCCTAAAACAGTTCCTCCATTTTCAGGATCTACCTGATGAGGAATCGCTGAATATGTTTGTATATTTCTTCTTCCTGAAATATGAGGTTGATTTCTACCATCATATAATGGATTATTTACATCATACGGATTTGCATTTATCTCTGCAGGATTAAATCCGTAAGCAATTGACATATAATAATATGTTTTATGATTTACTAAAGTAGGATTACCAAGTGCAAATTTATCATCTGTAACTTTAAATGAATATTCTACACCTTGATCAACTGCCCCCGCAGCTCCTGACTCCATTACATTAGGAATTTCTTGTACAGGAACATAAACATCCATTACTGGATCAAGATATTGATTGATAATACCTGTAACATCATCTTTCACATCCGAACGGAATACTAATCTAGCTTTGTCTGGGTCGTCTAAATCAGTAACTGAAGCTGTTGCATCTTTTAACTGATAAACTAAATAACCTTGGAATTCATAGTTTTGATTATCTACATTAGCAGCTAAGGTAATATAAGGGTCTTTTTCAGAATAAGATTCATTGTAATTATTTGATGATTCCTCATTTGTTATAGATATGATTAATTCTTGATCCATCTCTCTGATTGTTAAGTCCGGAGCATCTGGTCCGTTTAATATATTAAAATTATTATCAAAAAGAGCTTGAGCCTCTCTGTCATATATTTTTACTAATTGTACTGAAGCTTCATTACCACCTGCTTTTGCTCTTGCCCAAACTACACCAGTTGTGATGGTATTTACAGCTCCTGGTTCTAAAGTGAAGGGTCCTGCAGATTGTAAAAATCTTCTGTCAGCAGGAAGATTTCCTGCTGTAACCTCCGTCCACTCTTGTCCTGGGAACATAGGGTCAGAAACACCAGGAAACATAAAATTACAAAGGTCTGTAGTAGCTCCAGGACCTGATCCTTTACCATCTCCACCAAAAGTCATAGGAACATTATCTTTCCAGATTCCTCTCAAATAATTATAAATATGAGTACCATTATTTGGGTTTCCTCTTACTGTATTATCATTATTATAATAAACAAATTTTGACATAATAATTTGCTCCCCAGGTTCATCAAAAATTCCATCTCTGTCATTATCTAATCCATCATTCGCATCTGCCAAAGGCCCTTGGAAAAAGTCAACTCCAATAGCAGGCGGATTAAATCCGTAACCCTGAGCTCCTTCATCTTCAGCATCTCCATTATAACAAAATCCTAGACCAAGATTTACATCACAGCCAACATAATCATCTAAATAGAAACCTAAATCAGCATCTACCCATTGCCCGAAATACACATCTGTAAGTGGCAGTGTAGAACGGTTGATAATTTTATAGTTATAAAAAGTCATGTCATTAATTTCATTATCGGCTGTAAAACCAAATGCCTGTGCATGAATCTCTAATCCGATAGGATCTGCTTCTGTTTCAGTATGAATATTTCCTTTATCATTAAATATCCACCAAAGTGTTTGATCTCCATATAAAGCTGCCTGATCGTTATCTCCGGTAATATTATAATCTGGATAATCACCATCATAAGGCTCATAGAAACCATTACCATTTGCATCAAAGAAAGGAGCTAGAAAGTGATCTTGAGCTCCATTTCCATGAGCAGGCCAATCTGTAATAGATGAAGGAATCATATCATCCGTATAAGTTGGGTCAACACCAAATCTTGCAACATATTCCTCTACATCTGATCTGTCTATTTTAAAGTGTTTGTCCCAGGCGTTACATTCTTCTTCCGTAATAGTTGCTGTTGCAACATCAAGCGGTCCAGGCCAGAAATCATTACCCCCCTGACGATAAGTCATAGCAGCTACTTTTAGTTGCCCACCAGCATCAACACCTCCAATCCATAAAGAACCCGCAAAAAGTGAGTTAATACCACCTCCTTTAGGGATTTCGTATTGAGCCTCATCTAGATTCCACCACATATCTCCACCTCCTAGAATTGTTGCTCTTACATTATTAACATCCATATCTGTTTGGGATGATGATGGAGAACATCCTGCAGCAACTCTATTATAAGTAACATTATTAATGTTCGGGTTAGGAACATTTTCTTTTGCTAAAACTCCAACACTAATATATGCTAGTAAAAGAGTTAATATTTGTTTCATTTTCATATTTATAAATAATTTATTTTCTAATATCATAATTTATTCTTCTTAAAAAGTAAGCGATAATCCCATTCTGAATGTTCTTGGTAAACTATAATGAGAAGGGTTATTTACTGCTAATGAGTATAGGTACATAAAAGATTCCGGACTGTTTCTACTCATAATATCGTTTTGAGTTTCTGCAGCAGTTAAATATCCATCATCCTCTGGATTACCAGTGGCTCTGTATACACTAATTATATTTCTGGCATCTAACAAGTTTTGTACTTGTAAGTATACGTTTGCAAAAGAAGTCTTCTTTTTTGTCCATTTAATCTCAAAGTTCTTATTAATCTTAGCATTTATTCTGAACTGCCATGGTAATCTAGATCCAAATATACTACCAGCTAAAATAGATCGGTCATTAATACCTGAAGCAGCTTCTTGAGTAATGTTAGATTGTCGGGAATAAGGAGTACCAGATCCAGCAGACATCATAACATTTACACCTGCATCTGCTAATATCTTTTTGCCCCATATTACTGGTCCAGTATATTTGTCTCCGTTTCTGTATCTATAATCGACAGATGCTGAAAGAGCATGACGCTGGTCGTATGCAAGTGGAGTAGTTGTTCTTAAATTTGGCTGTCCAGTACTAGCTAAACTTTGACCAGAAGTTGCAGAAGAACCAGTACCATCCGCAAATTGTAAAGTATAATTAGTAGTCATTTGTACTCTACCTGTTCTTCTAAGATCGTAACTAGTAGAAAAACCTTTAACCGTACCAAAATCTATATTCTGATACATCATATACGTTGCAGGATATGCTCCAAGTACATTGGTGATCTGAATCATATCTCTTAACTCTTTATAGAATAACGACAGTTTAAGTGCTGATGAAAGGGATAATTTCTTGGCAAATCCTAATTCATAATCGATAGTTTTTTCTGGTTTTAAATCAGGGTTATTTAATAATGCCCCAACATTATCTTCCATGTATAAATAATCTAATGGTTCAATTCTATTTGATCTTGGAGGTCTTTGTGTTAACACATCATAGTGTGCAAAGAACTGAGCCTCATCCGATATCGGGAAAGAGAATGCAATTCTTGGCATAAATACTGTTTCAGGAGTATAGTCCGTAAAAGCATCATCTGTTTTATATCCTTTTATAGCATCGGAAGAGTTCTCTAATAAAGGAGATATACTCCCCTCAGCAGCTTCTGCAAGTAAAGTAGGGTCTGCAATCTGAATACCAGTTTCATTATACCAAATATCCTCATTTCTATAACCAACAATTCTAGTAGGATTCGCAATATCATCTACATAAACAACATAATCATTTCCAATAGCCGCTGGATGATTACCTCCAGCTAAGGCAAGTGCATCATCACTACTTGCTTAAAGAGGGTCGTATAATAAATATTTATCTTTAAGTACAGGTTGATTTGCATCATAATTATCAATTCTTAAACCAATATTAAATAGTAAATCATTAACAGCAAATTTATCTTGAATATATCCTGCAGTATATATTGGATTAAACGCTTCATAATTTCTACTAAGTTCATTTTCTGTAATAACTTGATTATTCTTATTTATCAATTCACCATCAGAATTTCTTCTTCCAAAATAATCTTGTAAACTAGTATTGCCTGTTATTGGATTACCAAAAGCATCAAAACCAAAATAATACACTAAATTACTTCCTCCTTTTAATAGTTCATTTGCACTGAAATAATCTATACTTAATTGATCAGGAGATAAATTATCTAAATCAATCCAGTTAGCACTATCTGTATAAGCTTCTCCGAATAAAGCTGATCTTAAATTATAGTCAAAGGTAGATTGCTCTGATTCAACGTATAATCTATTAAATTCTACTGTGTCCTGATACACTCCAGTAAGGGGGTCAATAATAGGCATTGGATCACTTAAATCTCTCTCTACTATGTGTTTATTAGTAAGCTGACGAGCCAATCCCCACAAATCATTTGCTCCAACACCCCAATAACTATCTACTCTTTCCTCTCTTTCAAATCCGAATGAAATTTCATGATCACCAACATCAGCAGATGCTGAAAACTTGAACGTTTGTTGTTGATTTTTTTGCTTGTTAGCCCCTGTATATTGAGTACCCCAATTACCAAACAAGGAGTATACGTTCGCAGGAGTTTCTCCATTTCTTAAACCTTGTCCCTGTAAATCAAATGGTGTCCTAATCACTCCATCTGCTCCATAACCATTTATATATTGAGAGCTCATCCCATACTCTGAAAAAATATCATAGTAAGCCTGAGTATAATTAGCAGCGTCTGGATTATGTGTTGTAGATCCATCAAATTCATAGCCTATGTCTTGCCATCCTACTAGAACCTTACTATTACCATAAGCTATACCAGATATAGAGTCTATAAAATCTTGAGTTTGATAAACCTCTGTTTTATAGGTGGTAAAGGTTCCTACATGTCCATAATTAAATAAATCAAATTCATGATTCTTATCAAAAGTTTTATACAGGTTGGAAGTATAGTCAGCCTGAATTGTAATAAATGCATTCTTAATTAAATTTGCACTTTTTTCGCTATTTGACTCTTCATCACCAAACTTTTGAGTTAACTTACCAAAAACTCTCCAAGTTTCTTGTGTAGAATTACTATTATTTTCAGAACTAAACATTGATCTCCAATAGCTATAGTTTCTGTAATTACTATTATAAGCTGTCCCTCCTATTGAAAGAAATGTATTCTTGGCTGGCCTGAAATCTAATTTAGCAGAAAGATTAAACCTTTTGTGTCCAACATTTTGTTTTGCTTGTACATTCTCAAAATCATTAGTAGTTAAGAAGTCTGAACTACTCAAAAAACCAGCTGCTGCATTTGGTGCAATAACAAAAGGTGTAGCTTTTAAATCTGCTAACACATCATCTTTCACTTTCCACATCCCAATAGCAGAAGGATCAGTATCATCTACGGTACGAAACTCAGCTGCAAGAAAAAATCCAATTATTGAGTTTCCTTTTGTTCCGTCTGCTTTAGTTTTTTTCAAAATAGGACCTGAAATTGCAAGACCAAGTAAATCGTAGTTATAATCATCAAATAATCTTGAAGATTCATATTCAAAAGCTCCGAACATTTTATTTGAAGGACCTTTTGTTGTTACCTCAATAATACCTCCGGTAGCATCCCCATATTTTGCAGGCAAACCTCCAGTTACTACCGTAATCTGCTCAATTGCAGAAGTAGGCACCCCCATAGTTCCTCTCACTTTAATACCATCTACAATATAAGAAGTTGCGTCTGAACGAGAACCTCTAACATTTACTGCATCTCCTTCATCTTTCTGATAAATACCTGCTGTTGTTGAGGCAATAGAATTAATACTCTTTGTAGGTAACGCAACAATTTCCTTTGATGTTTTTGTTTCTCCAGAAAGATTTCCTTGATCTATAAGTGGTTTTGTATACCCTCTAACCTCTACTTCGTTTACTAAAACACCCTCAGTCATTTTGATAGCATTATCTCCTGTAAGATAGGTAATTTTGTTTGCGGAAATAATTACTCCTTCTAATGAAAAAGTTGTATATCCTGTAAATGAAGCTTTTACTGTATAAGTCCCTGGATCAATTGGTTTAATAGTAAAACTACCATCTAATCCTGTAGAACTACCTGCAGTTTGTATCCCATTTTTCATGATTACAACATTGGCAAAATCAACTGGGTTCCCTGTTACTCTGTCAGTAATTACCCCTTTAAGAGTTCCTGTTTGTGAGAATGCAAGTGAAGTAAATAATCCTAAAATTGCTGTTAAATATATTTTTCTAAGCATAGGTGTAATGTTATATTTTTTATTTTTCAAAAGGCTGTAAAGATAATAACTTTTGTTATCTGTACAAAAAAAACAACATCTATTATCCCTAAAAAATTATTTGTAAAATTGCAGTATGAAAAAGATAATTATTTTGGTTCTCAGCCTTCTATCTCTATCTTCATGTAATGATAGTGATGACTACATACAAAATGTATATGTAAATATTGAAGTTCCTGTAAATCAACCAGAATATTCAGATTTAGATGCAATTGGAAATTCTATTTTTATTACAGGAGGTGTTAAAGGTATAATAATTTATCATGCAAATGTAAATGATTATAGGGCTTTTGACCGAAATTGTAGCTTTGAACCATCAACACAATGTGCTTATATCGACTCAATAAATTCTACAATAGCTTCTTGTAATTGTTGCTCTTCAAAATTTCTGATTGACCAAAACGGAATAACTGCAAACGGACCAGCATTACGACCTCTAAAAGAATATTACACTTCTTTCTCTGGGGGAATACTGAAAATTAAAAATTAGTATCTGTAATATTCTGGTTTGTAAGGACCTTCAACTTTTACTCCAATATATTCAGCTTGATCATCACGTAAAGTTTCTAACTCCACACCAATTTTAGAAAGATGTAATCTGGCAACTTTTTCATCTAAATGTTTTGGCAACATATAAACTTTGTTCTCGTATTTGTCCGTATTATTCCAAAGTTCTAATTGTGCTAATACTTGGTTAGTAAAAGAATTTGACATAACAAAAGAAGGATGACCTGTAGCGCAACCTAAATTTACTAATCTACCCTCTGCGAGTAAAATAATATCCTTACCATTTACTGTGTACATATCCACTTGAGGTTTAATTTCATTTTTTGTGTGACCCCAGTTATCATTTAGCCAAGATACATCAATTTCATTATCAAAATGACCGATATTACAAACAATGGTTTTATCTTTCATACTTTCAAAATGACGAGACTGAATAATATCTTTATTCCCAGTTGTTGTTACAATGATATCTGCATTTTTACAAGCGTCATCCATTCTTTTCACTGCAAAACCATCCATAGCAGCTTGAAGAGCACAAATAGGATCGATCTCCGTAACAGTTACTCTTGCTCCAGCTCCTCTAAGTGAAGCTGCAGAACCCTTACCAACATCACCATAACCAGCAACAACAGCAACTTTTCCTGCCATCATTACATCTGTTGCTCTTCTGATTGCGTCTACTAAAGATTCTTTACATCCATATTTATTGTCAAATTTAGATTTTGTAACAGAATCGTTAATATTTATTGCAGGGAGAGTAAGTGTTCCTTTCTCCATTCTTTCATATAATCTGTGGACTCCAGTTGTAGTTTCCTCTGAAAGACCTTTTATTTCCGCTACCATTTCTGGGAATCTATCTAAAACCATATTTGTTAAATCACCTCCATCATCTAAAATCATATTTAGTGGTTTATCTCCTTCAAAAGCAGTAAGAGTTTGTAGAATACACCAATCAAATTCTTCTTCATTCATTCCTTTCCAAGCAAAAACTGGAACTCCAGTTGCTGCAATAGCTGCAGCTGCCTGATCTTGAGTAGAAAAAATATTACAAGATGACCACGTAACCTCAGCTCCTAAATGAATTAATGTTTCAATTAATACTGCTGTTTGAATAGTCATGTGTAAGCAACCTGCAATCCTAGCTCCTGCAAGAGGCTTGCTATCTCCATATTCCTCCCGAGTCGACATTAGACCTGGCATTTCTGCTTCTGCTAATGTTATTTCTTTTCTTCCCCATTCTGCCAAGGAGATATCTTTTACTTTGTAATTCATAGTTTCCATTTCCATATTATTGTTTTTCGGACGGCAAATATAAGCATAATTATTACTTTTGCCATCAACAATATACGATATGCCCTTACTTCTAAAAAAAGAGGAAAACAACAATACTGTTTTGGTCTGGGAAATTTCAGAACCTTTGGAAAATCTAATTAGTTTAACCTCTAATATAGATTGTTCTCACTTAAAAAGTGACAAAAGAAAAAAGGAGTTTCTGGCTTGCAGAATTTTGTTAAACCATTTTGATAAAAATCTGAAAATTTCTTATTCTGAAAATGGATCCCCAAATTTAAACAATCATCAATGTGTTTCTGTTTCACATTCTGGAGACTTAGTTTGTATTATTATCTCTGATGAAGAAATTGGGATAGATATTGAAAAAATATCTGAGAAAAGTCTGCGACTGAAAGAAAAATTTATCAACTCACATCACACTAAATTAAACAAAGAAAAATCTACTCTTATTTGGTGTATAAAAGAAGCTGTTTTCAAATTCCATAAAATTGGAAATGTAGATTTTATAAAGGATATTTCTGTTCCAGAATTTATATTAAAAGAAAATGGGGAAATAGATATTAGTTTTAAGAACAACACATTAAAATCTTACTATTTTAAAGTTGGAAATTCTTATTTAGCATATGTTTGTAAATAATTATGGGAATATATAGTCAGATAATCGAGAGCAAGAAAAAGGGAAGAAAACTTTTAAGAAAATAGTTATTAATGAGTCTTACACATATCTTCATCTACTACAATAAAGTAATCCGCATTACCTAAAAGTTCTTCATCAAATTCTGTAATATCTGATTGTTCAACAACTTCAATAGTTAGAATATCTAAATCCGGATTCAATTGTAATAAATACCACATTATCGACTCATGAAACCTAGAATGATACGATCCATTATAATGTAGGAATCTGGTATTTTCTTTCATGTTCTTATTAACAAAATAAGCCATGGTAGCATCTTTTATTGCTTGCGATTTGGGCAAATTTTCTCCTCCATGACCTTCTGCCATTACAGATATTTCTTTATAGCAATGTAAAGAGGTGTCGTAATCTATTGGAAGTGGAGCAATAAATTGTTTTGATGAGGGAGGTAAATACTCTAAGGTATCGATTCCAAATCTATATACCATACTTGCAAATCTTCTTGGAATATTAGTCGCTACAAAATGGATCTTATTTTCTTTTGCAAAACTTAGAAGTGGTCTGTAATCTGTTTTATGATTTACCCATATTTTTGCTTCTTTTTCAAAATCTTTCTCACGAATAAAACCTAGCAAATACTCATCTAACTTAATCTGATCATCCGACTCTAACATCTCCGCTCCAAGCATTAAATTTTCTGCATGTTTTTCGAAAAGACTCTTTGTGAGTTCTAATTGCAACCAATGTGAAATTGGATCGTTATGATTTTCTCCAAAAAATACTACATCTGCCTTTACAGCACTTTTACTCATTATTTTATAAGACACCTTTTTACCATCCTCATTATATATCTGAAAAGATCTCTCTTGTCCAAATATATTTACAAATAAATATAAGTTTAATAGACTAAATAATAGTAGTTTTCTCATAATGAAAAATTTGTGTTGCAAACTTATACATTTTCGTATTTTTGGCTCCTAACTGATGGAAGAAATAATTCAAATATTTAGTGACGCTAATTTAAATTGGATTACAGTATGCGCTGTTATTTCTGGAATTCTATACATAATTTTAGCTGCAAAAGAAAATGTCTGGTGCTGGTTAGCCGCATCTATTAGTGTTTGTCTATACATGTATATAAACTATGATTTAGGTTATTATTCTCAAGCTGCGCTCCAAATATTTTATCTATTTATGGCGATTTACGGATATGTTATGTGGAACAAATTAGATCCTGAAAGAATAAAAGAATGGTCTGCAAAAAAACATCTCTTTATAATATTTATTGGAGCAATTATAACTTTTATAATTGGCTTCATATTAACAGAATATGTTGAGGATTCTGAACAGCCAATTCTCGATTCTCTTACTACAGTTTTTTCTGTATTTGCTTGTTATATGGTGGCAAAAAAAGTACTTGGGAACTGGTTGTACTGGATTGTGATAGACTCTCTTATAATTTATCTTTATTATATCCAAGGAGAATTTATTTTGGCTCTGCAATTCTTAGTTTATATTATTATTGCTGTTTACGGTTATTTCTCTTGGATCCAAAGAATGAAAACAAATGACTAAAATAATTGTTACTGGAGCTGAAAGCAGTGGAAAAACTACTATTTGCAAAGGTCTTTCAAATTATTATAACATTCCTTTTTCTGAAGAATACTCTAGAATATATTTAAATACTTTGCAAAGAGATTACACTCAAGAAGACCTTCTAGAAATCGCAAAAGGTCAATTAAAATCTAATCAAGAAAATCAAATTTGCGATACTGATTTAATCACAATAAAAATATGGAGCGAATACAAATATGGTAATTGTGATAATTGGATCTTAGAACAAATTGAAAAACAAAAAACTGAAAATCGTTTTTATCTTTTATGCAAGCCTGATATTCCTTGGGAAGCAGATTTTCTTAGAGAAAATCCTACAAATAGAGAAGACCTTTTTGAAATATATAAAGAAGAATTAGAAAAATTAAAATACAATTATTCTATTATAGAAGGGGAAGAAAGAATTAAAAATTCCATTTCAAAAATCTCCAGTTTAATATCCAATAATTAAAATCTAATTGTATTTTTGTACTGTCTTAAAAGGGGTGCCCACAAAGCTGAGATTATACCCATTGAACCTGAGGTGGTAATTCATCATAGGAAAATGAGTTTTCATTAATTAAACAGATAATAACCCCATTTTATCTTGATGTGAACTAAGAAAATTAAAAAATGTTTAACAAAAGAATAAGTATTGCTATACTTCTGACCTTACCTTTCTTATCTATTGCTCAGAAACAAGATACAATTCCTCTATCTCAAATTTTAGAAGAAATACAAATTACTGGAGTAAATGCAGGAGAAAAAACTCCCGTATCTTACACTAATATTTCAGAAAGTGAATTTGAGAAAAATAATCTAGGACAAGATTTACCTTATCTTATATCTCTTACTCCTTCTGTAGTTTCATCTTCTGATGCTGGAGCAGGAATTGGATATACGTATATGACTATTCGTGGATCAGATGCAAGCAGAA
>ERZ1047821.1350-NODE-1350-length-15957-cov-4.503207_pt1 | contig 15957 bp, 16 predicted proteins | sample MGYA00383096_ERZ1047821 | MGnify/ENA primary metagenome ERZ1047821 (study PRJEB29581, sample SAMEA5548366) | metagenome | biome: marine; feature: coastal; material: water | depth 25 m | study: Short-term variability in the microbial, nano- and picoplankton... | reverse complement strand
TCTTTTGTTGTATGCAACAATACCTTCACCATCCACTCTAATACCCATTTCCTGAGCAAGTTTTGGTTATTCTGCAGCGCTAATACACTAACTATTAATATCGCTCTTTGTCCTTTGATAACGAGCTATAAAATTTATAATTCCTTGTCTAAAAATATCGCCATTATTAACATCATCTTTTGTTGCAAAAACAGTTAAATTTATAGGATTTGACATCTTTTCTAATACTTCGATACTGCCTTGTGTGAGGGTATTTCTATTTGCCTGAGTAATATCCTTAGTTAAAACAAATTGATTTGATAAATAACCTAATAAAACTACTAATAATAAAAACAACAATACAAAAAACCAATTTTGAATTAAAAGTTGTAATCTTAATTTAGCGTTAATCTTCAAAATAAATTATCCTCTTAACCTATCAGAATCTAATCGTCTAATAGTCAAAACTAAGAAAGTTGTAATAAATAAAACAAAATAAATAATATCTTTACTGTCTATTACGCCTCTAGAAAAAGCTTGAAAATGTTTCATAAGAGAAATATAACCAAACCAATGATTGGGTTGACTGCCAAAAAACTTATCTAATCCCATTAATGCAAATAAAGCAATAAAACTTAATATTGCAGCAATAATAGGTTGGTTAGTTAATGAGGAAAAATATATGCCTAAAGCAGAAAAACTAGCTGCTAAAAGAATCAAACCTATAGAATTTGCAATCAAATAACCAAAATCAATATCAGACCATATATTTAAAGTTGATAACATTAGAAAAATATATCCTACTAAAATACTTAGAAAAATAATTAATCCCAAGAACTTTCCAACTACAATTTCAGTTAATGAAATGGGGGCACTAAATAAGAAAGGTAATGTTTGACTTTTTCTCTCCTCACTAATTAATCTCATCGATAAAAGAGGAACTGCAAATAGCATTAAAAATGAAGCAATACCATAAACTGTTTGACCAACAAATATAGTTACGCCTACTCTCTCAGCTGGTCTTATTGAGCCAGACATCACTTCAAAATAATTATTTACTCCTTGTAAATAAAAACTACCGAAAGCTAACATTAATAAAGCTAATATAATCCAACCCATAGGGGATGCAAATAAACTTTTTAACTCTTTTCTAGCAATATTTATTATCATAATTAAAAATTTAATCTGTATTATTTATTTTTTGAGTCTTGCATTTGTGTTAATTGTACAAATATATCTTCTAAACTTGTAATATGTGGAGCCACATGGTACAAGCCCCAATTATTTTTTGCTGATAAATTTACAATTTCTTCTGCCGGTAAATATTTTTCTTTGAAATGAATTATAAACATACCTTGATTATCTTTTTCAACTTTCTCAACACCCTTTATACTTTTAAGGCTTTTTATTGTTGGTGGTTTTGAAAAACCTACTAATAACTTATTACCAAGGCGTTGTTGTTTTAAATTATCTATGGAGCCATGAAATACTAAATTACCTTTATCAATAATTTGAACACGATCACATACCATTTCAACTTCTGGCAAAATATGTGTTGAAAGAATAACGCTATGCTTTTTACCAATTTCTTTTATTAATTTTCTAATTTCTCGAATCTGTATTGGATCTAAACCAACAGTTGGCTCATCCAAAATAACAATTTCAGGGTTATGAATAATAGCTTGAGCAATACCAACTCTTTGCTGATAGCCATTAGATAAATTTTCAATCAAACGGTTGCTCATATGAGCTAAGCCACACTTGTCTTTAGCAGCTTCAACTGCTTTGTAAACATGAGAAGATTTAACTTTATGAAAACGAGCAGCAATACTTAAGAATTCATTAACTGTAAACTCTTTATACAGAGGTCTAATTTCAGGTAGGTAGCCAATTAAAGCTTTTGCTTCTTTTGGCTTCTCAATAATGTCGATACCACATATCTTGACACCTCCTTGAGAAGGCGCTAAATTTCCTGTCAAAATCCTCATCGTTGTTGATTTTCCAGCGCCATTAGGGCCAAGAAAACCCAACACTTCACCTTTATTTAAGTGAAATGAAACGTCTCTAACAGCATAATTATCTCCGAATCGCTTCGTTAAATCGAACGCATCAAGTGTAGCTTCAGTCATTTAAGTATTCCAATAAATTTGCATGTATGAGTTTATATTAAAAAAAAGTTTTAATTAAATTAAATAAAACTGAATTATATTAAAATTCTTAAGTCATTAAAACTTATGTATATTAAGAGAAACATTTTTAGTTTAAACTTATCCTTCAATCAAAAGATTTAATTGAACAAAAATATAATATGGTCAACATTATAAACAAGATATTTTTTATTTTTCTATTATTTAGCATAAATAATCTAATTTATGCTGATGATACAGTTAAAAAAATAAATAAAGCAAATAAGTTAATTGAAGAAAATGAAAAATTTGACGAAAATTTACCTGCACAAATAACAGAAACTAATCCAGAATTTATATACAAATTCTTATTAGCTGAAATCGCAGCACAAAGAGGCGAGCTTAATTCCGCCGGACATATTTATCTAGATTTAGCTAAGCTCACTAAAAGTATTCCATTGGCCGAAAGAGCAACTAGAATTGCTGGGTCAGCAAGAAATGTTAGATTAGCTATGGATTCGGCACAAATTTGGCGAAAGCTAGATAAAACTTCAATTGAACCTCAACGAATTATTGCCGAACTTTTTATATCTAGTGGAAATTTAGCTAAAGCAAGGCCTTTAGTAAAAAAGCTACTAGAACAAGGGAAAAAAACAAGAGCAGAAGGTTTTTTATATCTAAATAAAATTTTATCTCAAGTCGAAAACAAAAAAAATGCACTTAGGTTTATTCTAGATATTAGTAAGCCCTATTTAGATATTGCAGAAGCAAGATTCGCAATTGCTCATGCAGCATTTTCTGCTGGTGATAAAAAAATGGCTCTGGAAGAATTAGATGAAATCGAGTCTATAAATCCAAAATGGGAAACAGCAGTCCTATTTCGAGGTTATATCATAGGCAAAGAATGGCCGGAAAAAGCTTTGGCTTTTTATCAAGACTTTTTGATAAAAAATCCTAAATCAAATGAAGTTAGACTTGAATATGCAAAAGCTTTAACTAATCTAAAAAAATATGATAAAGCTAAAAGACAATTTCTAAGGTTAGTTAATAGCTCGCTTGCTTCTTCAGAAATTAGTCTAACAGTAGCTTTATTATCAATTGAATTAGGGGATAATATTTTAGCTGAAGAATATTTTATGCAAAGCTTAAAACGTGGCTACACTAAACCTGCCCAAATTTATATTTATCTATCTGGTATTTACGATGATAGAGGGGATTTTGAAGAAACCCTAACCTGGCTAAAAAAAATAAAAAGTGGTAAATACTTTGTAGACTCTAGAATATTAATGGCTGAATATATTGCAAAATATGACTCTGTTGATTCAGCAATTGAAATGTTAGACGGATTAAAAAAAGGACATCTTTCACATGATGAAAAACTCATTATTCTTAGAAATAAAACATCATTATTCTTAACAGAAAATAGGAATCAAGATGCATATGATGCTATGAGAGCTGAAGAAGAATTTTTTAAAAAATCTCCTCAGTTTAAATTTGATTATGCAATGCTTGTAGAAAGAATTGGCAATACTGTATTAATGGAACAATTGCTTTTAGAAGCGATTAAATTAAAACCAGATTATGCAGCAGCCTACAACGCCCTCGGTTACTCTTGGGCTGATAGAAATATTAAATTACAAGAATCAAGAAGATATATTGAAATTGCTTTAGCTTATGAACCTGATAATCATTACATTTTAGATAGTATGGGATGGATACATTTCAAATTAGGGAATTTAAAAATTGCTTTAAAGTATATTAAAAAAGCTTATTCAATAAATAAAGATCCAGAAATTGCAGCTCATTTAGGAGAAATACTTTGGCTACAAGGAAAAAAAGAAGAAGCTAAAGAAATATGGAAAAATTCACTTAATCGCCATCCAAGTAATACCGTTTTATTAGAAACAACAAATCGATTTAGATAACATTGACTATAATGAGAATAACTTTAGTTACTCTAATTATTTTATTTCTTACAGGTTGCTCGCTCCCCAATCTAAAACAAGATATAGAAACTTTATCTTACGAAGAATACAAAACTACATTACCAATAGATAATAATGAAAAATTTAAACTTAATGGAAAATTATCACTATTTATAGATAAAAAAGGGCAAACAGGGAAAATTTTATGGGGTTTTGAAAATGATAAAGATACTATACATATACTAAATCCTTTTAATACAAAAATTGCAGAAATTATCTTAATTAATTCAGAAAAAAAAGTCATTCTGAATTTCTCTCAAGATAATAATCAAAATTCTGATCAAATAATTACTGATATTTTTGGTAATAAAGAAAATATTTTCCTACTTAAACAATTTATTACGAAACCTCCGCAACAATTAAGTTACAAAAATAATATTTTAATTAAATACAAAAATTGGAATATTTATTACCAAGGAAATAAAATCATAAGAAATAAACTGCTACCAAATACAATTATGTTTGAAAAAAATAATATAAGCCTAAAAATCTTTATCTCGGATTGGATTTCATGATAAATAGTCAAGATTTATTAAAGTCTGGATATACAAAATTCTCAGCTCCAGCAAAATTAAATTTATTTCTCAAAATTATAAATAAAAGAAAAGATGGATATCATAACCTTCAAAGTATATTTCAATTAATCGACTTAAAAGATGATATTTATATAAAAATTAGATATAAAGATAAAAAAATAAATATCAAAAACTCTTCTCAACTAATTGATCCTAAAAATGATCTTGCTCTAAAAGCTGCCAAATTAATGCTATCAGGGCATAAAATTGGTGCTGATATTTTTATAAACAAAAGAATACCTATAGGCGCAGGTCTTGGTGGTGGAAGTTCAGATGCGGCAACAATTATGATGGGTATAAATAAGATGAGTGGATTTAATTTAAGTAAAGAAGATCTTATAAAATTTGGTTTAAAACTAGGCGCAGATATTCCTTTTTTTATTAACGGTGCTAATGCATGGGTTGAAGGAATTGGAGAGTGTTTATATGATATTAAAATACCTGATTCTATTTATGTGGTTATTGTTCCAAACTTAAACATTTATACAAAAACTATTTTTAACTGTTTTAAATTGACAAATTCCTCAATTCCGTTGAAAATACCGTCCTCTTATAGCGCTGTTGAACACGATCTTATTAAAAATGACCTTGAAGAGACAGTTATTAAAAAATACGCAAAGATGGCTGCAATTTCTAAGTGGCTAAGTAGTTTTGGGAATGCTAAAATGTCAGGAACGGGTTCAAGTATTTTTATAAGAGCTAAAAATCTTAATATGGCTAAATCAATAAAAGAAAGTAAACCAAAAAATACTAATTGCTTTATTGTAAAGGGCTTGTCGGTTCACCCTTTTTATTTAACCGACCAATTGGGGAGTCGCCAAGCTGGTTAAGGCACATGGTTTTGATCCATGCATGCGAAGGTTCGAATCCTTCCTCCCCAGCCAATAAAAGAGGATAAACTTTTGAATACAGATAGCTTAATGGTTTTTTCAGGAAATGCTAATGAACAACTTGCAAAACAAGTAACCAAACATCTAAATATAAAATTAGGTAAAGCTACTGTTGGAAGCTTTAGTGATGGCGAAACAATGGTTGAATTACTTGAAAATGTTCGTGGAAAAGATGTTTTTATTCTTCAATCAATAAGTCGGCCTACTAATGATAACTTGATGGAAATTATGGTAATGGTTGATGCGTTAAGAAGATCATCAGCCGCAAGAATTACTGCTGCTATTCCATATTTAGGTTATTCAAGACAAGATAGGCGTCCACGATCAGCAAGAGTTGCTATTACAGCTAAAGTAGTAGCCACTATGCTAACAAGTGTTGGCGTTAATAGACTTTTAACAATGGATCTTCATTCAGATCAAATTCAAGGTTTCTTTGAAATACCAGTTGATAATATTTATGCAACACCAGTTCTGTTAGATGACCTTGTAAAACAAAAACACAAAAATGCGGTTATAGTGTCACCTGATGTTGGAGGCGTTGTTCGAGCAAGAGCTTGTGCAAAAATATTAGGTTCGGATCTGGCTATTATAGATAAAAGAAGACCGACACCAAATGTATCAGAAGTAATGAATATAATTGGTGATGTCCAAGATAGAACATGTATTATAATTGATGATATTGTTGATACTGCAAACACTTTATGTGAAGCTGCTCTCGCACTAAAAAAACATGGAGCAAAAAAAGTAGTTGCTTATGCAACTCACCCAATATTTTCTGGTAATGCAATCAATTCGATTAATAATTCTGAACTTGATGAAATTGTAATTACTGATACAATTACGCTTGAGCAAAATGCCCAAAAAACTAAAAAAATCAGGCAATTATCAGTAGCAGAACTATTAGCAGAAACTATTAGAAGAATTAGTCATGAAGATTCAGTTAGCTCTTTATTTATGGAATAAAATTACTGAACTAACATAGCTTTAATTAAACGAATAGGCCTGGTCGCGGGTCTATTTTTATTTAGGAGTAATTAAAAATGAAAATTGAAATAAATGCAAAAATTAGAGACGCGAAAGGTACGGGTGCGAGCCGCCGTCTTCGCCATTCAGGAAAAGTTCCTGGAATTTTATATGGAGGAGAAAATGATTCAATGAGTATAGAATTAGATGGCAAAGAATTATTTATGCAATTTAAACATGAGGCTTTTCATGCATCTATTCTTACTCTAAATTTGGATGGAAAAAAAGAACCGGTATTACTTAGAGATTTCCAAATGCATCCAGTTAGAAATACTATTCAACATATAGATCTCCAACGTATTGATGAGAATAAAAAACTTCATGTAAAAGTACCGTTCCATTTCTTAAATGAAGAGAGTGCGCCAGGAGTTAAATTAGAAGGGGGAGTTGTTTCTCATATAATGATTGATATAGATATTGCATGCCTTCCTAAAGACTTACCAGCTTATATTGAAGTTGATTTAATTAATCTAGAAATAGGCGACTCAATTCATCTATCAGAAATTAAAATACCAGAAGGGGTTGAATTAACTGGATTATCTGAAGAAAATGATCCAATAATAACTTCTGTATCTAAGCCTAAAGTATTTGTAGAAGAAGTAATTGAGACCCCTGAAGGTGAAGAAGGTGAAGAAGGTGAAGAAGGTGCTGAAGGTGAAGAAGGTGCTGAAGGTAAAGAAGGTGCTGAAGGTAAAGAAGGTGCTGAAGGTAAAGAAGGAGAAAAATCTGCTAAGGATAATGAAGATGCAGAAAAAAAAGAACCAAAAAAATAATCTTTTCTTCAGAACATTGATTTTAAAACTATATGGATTCTAATGAACGGAATAAGGTTATTTGTTGGTCTTGGAAATCCTGGCGATAAATACCAAAATACACGTCATAATGTTGGTTTTTGGTGGATAGATTTTATTACCGAAAATCATCGTCTATCAGTAAAAAATAATTCAAAATTTTACGGGGCATATGCTAAATACTCAGAAGATAGTGAATATTTTTTTCTTAAACCTAATACGTTTATGAATGATAGCGGCAAATCTGTTTCTGCTTTATCTAATTTTTACAAAATTAAACCTGAAGAAATACTAATAATTCATGATGAACTTGATCTGCCTACTGGTAACATCAAGCTCAAACTTGGTGGTGGTCATGGTGGTCATAATGGAATAAAAAGTATCTCTAATTTATTAAAAACAAATAATTTTTGGCGTCTTAGGCTTGGTATTGGACATCCAGGTGAAAAAAGTTTAGTTAATAATTATGTCTTAAACAAACCAACAAAATCAGAAAAATTAGATATTGAAAAAACTATTCTTAATAGTTATAAAGTTTTTTCATTATTAACAACAGGTGATTTTGAAAAAGCTATACTAAATCTTCACTCGAAATGACTCAATTATATTAGGATTAATTTATGAAATGCGGAATTGTTGGTCTACCTAATGTTGGTAAATCAACTTTATTTAATGCTATAACAAAGGCTGGCATAGATGCTGAAAATTATCCTTTCTGCACTATCGAACCAAATATAGGAATTGTTGAAGTTCCAGATAAAAGAATTAAAGCGCTTCAAAATATTGTTTCCCCAGAAAAAATACTTCCAGCTACTGTAGAATTTGTAGATATTGCAGGTTTAGTTAAAGGAGCATCTAAAGGAGAAGGCCTAGGAAATAAATTTCTAGCCAATATAAGAGAAACAGATGCAATTATGCATGTTGTAAGATGTTTTAAGGATGACAATATTGTCCATGTTGGTGGAAAAATTGACCCTCTATCAGATATTGAAACAATTCATACAGAACTAATACTTGCCGATATGGAAACCTTAGAAAAAGCAATTCAAAAGGAGTCTAAAAAAGCTAAATCAGGAGATAAAGAATCAAAAAATCTACTAGAGATATATAAAAAAATTGAAGTAATTTTTAATCAAGGAAATTTAGTAATCCACTCAAATCTAAATGATGATGAATTATCTTTAATTAAACCACTTTGTTTAATTACGGTTAAACCAATTATGTTCCTTGCAAATGTAGATGAAAACGGCTTTAAAAATAATAATATTCTTGATCAATTAATTAATTTCTCATCTAAAATTAATATTCCTGTAGTTCCTGTATGTGCAAAGATTGAATCTGATATATCAGATCTACAAGATGATGAAAAAAAAATATTTCTTTCAGAAATGGGTTTAGATGAACCAGGATTGAATCGCGTTATACGCTCTGCATATAATTTATTAGGCCTACAAACTTATTTTACAGCAGGGCCTAAAGAAGTTAGAGCCTGGACTATTAAAATTGGTGCTACAGCGCCTGAAGCAGCAGGGGTTATTCATACAGATTTTGAAAAAGGCTTTATTCGAGCCGAAGTAATTTCGTATGATGATTATATTAAGTTTAAAGGAGAACAAAAATCAAAAGAATTAGGAAAAATGCGACTTGAAGGTAAAGAATATATATTAAAAGATGGGGATATAATGCATTTCAGATTCAATATTTAATATTTTTGACTTTACAAGTTGAAAAAAAGTATAATCCTCGTTATTTAAATCATATAGTGATGTAGCTCAGCTGGTTAGAGCGCAGCATTCATAATGCTGAGGTCGAGAGTTCAAGTCTCTCCATCACTACCAATTCTTAAAATTACTAAACAATAAATGCGTCCAATTAAAATTAATGAAAATATTCTCAATTATTAGAAGTGTTTTAGCTGCTTTTTGTGGAATTCAATCAAAAAATAAATTTGAAAAAGATGATAAATTTATTGAAAAACATGGAGTGAAATATTTCTTAATAATTGGCTTTATTCTTGTATTTATCTTAGGTGGTTTATTATTTTTTGTTGTAAGTATAATACTTAAATAATCTTTTTATAAGGGGTTCTCTCCTCTAATTCATTGCTATATTCATCAATTCTATTAATTTCATCATTTAAAAAAATATTTATTGCATCACGAAAATCAGGCTGAGCTATAAAATGATTGGAATAAGTTTTAAATGGTTCGAAGCCTCTAGCTAGCTTATGTTCACCTTGTGCACCTCCTTCAAAATATTTTATTTTATTTTCTATACAAAATTCTTGCCCTTGGTAATAGCATAATTCAAAATGTAGGCCAGAAAAAAATTCTAATGCTCCCCAATATCTTCCATATAAAGTATCTTTACCAATAATATTAAAAGCACTGGCTATTTTTACATTATCTTTTTTCGCTAAAATAAGAAGAAGTTTATTTGGTATAGATTTAATTAATTCATAAAAAAAAGCTCTATTTAAATAAGGTATTGAATTATGCAGTCGATATGTTTCACAATAACATTCATAGAAAAAATCAATATCTTTATCAGTAATATCTGTACCTTGCTTTTGCTCTATGATAATTTTATTTATTTCAATTTTTTTTCTCTCTTGTTTTATTTTTTTTCTTTTATTATGTGAAAGTGTTTCAAGAAATTCATTAAATGTTTTATATGAATTATTTTGCCACTTAAATTGAACTCCATTTCTGGATAACCATCCCATTTCTTTAAATAAATCATGGTCTTTTTTATCAGGAAAAAGAATATGGCATGAAGATATTTTATGTTTAACCAGAATTTTCTCAATTGACTTAATCATTGCCTTCTTAACCTCAATAGTCTTTGCCAACACTCTAGAACCAGTTAATGGTGTAAACGGAATAGCAGAAATCATTTTCGGATAATAATTTAAGCCATTTCGATGAAAAGCATCTGCCCATGCATAATCAAAAACATACTCTCCATAAGAATGTTCCTTTAAAAATAAAGGTATAAATCCAATAATTTCATTATTTTTTTTCGCAATTATTGGAAAAGAAATCCAACCTGTATCCTCTCCAATAGATTTTGATTTTTCCAAAGCTTCAAAAAACTTTAAATTTAAGAAAGGTGAATTTGTATCAAAATTTGTAATTGATTTATTTAACTCTCTATAACTCGAACATGAGATTATTTCTATCATGGAAATTTATAAATTTAATTCAGTAACAAAATAAATTAAAAATTATAATTTTTTCTTGCTTGGGATTTTTTGTATAGAAGCTGCTGGATCTTGTTTATCTTTTTCTTTTACTAAAATATTCTTATTTAAACCTTTATGATTTTTTTCATAATTTTTAACTAAAATCGCAATTTCATCTAGAGTAATAAGATTATCATTATTAATATCAACATCTCTAAATCTTCTAGCTACCTGAGGAAGGCAGAGAGTTACTTCATAAACATCTAAAGTATCATCTGCATCCGTATCACAAGCTAAAAATCTTGATTCAACACTATCAAGCATCGCTCTTCTTTTTTGTTCATATAGCGCATTATTTTCATCTTCAGCTCTGGAATATTCTGTCAAAGCATCTCTAATTTGATCTAAATCAGTTAATTCATAAACAATTTTAGAATCAATTGCATTTATTTTATTTGTTTTTACGTCAGCATTAACGTAATTCGAAATAATTAATAATAATAAAAATAATTTACTTTTTAACAATGTATACAAATAGACGCTCTCTTACTTTTATTTTGCCGGATAGTTAGTGTGCTATTCAAATGTTAATTTAATATTACAAAATATACTAAAATTGTAACAATATTGTTACTATTCAATAAGAGTTATACAAGTTAATATTATACAAATTATATTTAAATGGGTGCTTTATGAGTGATATGCAACATGTTCTAGCATTAATAGATGATGATCCAAAGATTCTTGATTTAACAGCAAAGTACTTAAGAGATCAAGAATTTTCTGTTCATACTGGTAAAAATGGTAAAGATTTAGATGAAATCTTAAAAAAATATGCTGCTGATGTAATTATTCTTGATTTAATGATGCCAGAAGAATCAGGATTACAAATCTGTCAGCGCCTAAGAGTAAATGAAATTTTAATTCCAATAATTATGCTAACTGCAAAAGGTGATGAAGTGGATCGTATAGTTGGTCTAGAAATGGGAGCTGATGATTATCTTCCAAAGCCTTTTAATCCTAGAGAATTACTAGCTAGAATAAATGCAATTATTCGACGAAAAAAGACTTTTACAATAAAGTCATCTTCAAAATTAATAAAATTTGGCGAATTTATCTTTGATATTGAAAATAGAGATTTATCTAAAAATAATAAAAGTATTTCAATTACTACAGGTGAATTCGATTTATTAAAAGTTTTTACAGAAAGGCCGAATCAACCCTTATCAAGAGATCAAATAATGCAACTCGCAAAAGGTAAAGAATTAGATGTTTTCGACCGAAGTATCGACGTTCAAATATCAAGACTAAGGAAATTAATCGAAGATAATCCAAATAACCCCAAATATCTACAAACTAAATGGGGTTTTGGTTATATTTTTAACCCTGATGGCGAATAAATAATTGAATTTCTTACCTAAAAGGCTTTTAACAAGATTTGTACTACTTATAGCGACTCTTTTAATTGTTAGTCAATTAATATCATTAAAAATATTTGATAACTATGAAAGGGAGCCAAGAGCAGCCGCACTTGCTCAAGAAATTGTCACTATAGTAAATTTTACTAAAGCATCACTTTCTGCAGCAGCGCCTTCAAAAAGAATCCAACTATTTAGAGAGTTAAATGAAATGGGAGATATAAAAATATATGCTGCTCTTCCATTAGAGCCAATTGAACCTATTCCAGATGATCCATTTTTAAAATTAGTAGTTGAAAAAATAACTGCTCAAATTTCTCCAGGGAGTTTTGTCGTCATAAATCATTATGATATTCCTGGTGTATGGGTAAGCTTTGAAATTAATGGTGATATGTTTTGGGTTGTAGTTCCAAGACTTATAATAGACAGGCCTTTCCCTTGGCATTGGATTGGTTGGGGTATCGTAATTGCAATACTTGCAATTTTTGGATCATATATCTCAACTAAACGTATTAGTCGACCTATCAATAATCTGATAGATGCTGCTGAGAAAATTAGAAATGGTCACAAAGTAGATAAATTACCCTTAGATAGCGTTACAGAATTTAAAGAACTTAGTGAAGCATTTAATGAAATGGCTGAAGTTTTATCCAAAATCAGTAAAGAAAGGCAATTTTTATTAGCAAGTGTGTCTCACGATATTAGAACACCATTAACAAGAATAAGACTTGCTTCTGAAATGTTGCCTCCTGATTCTTTAACCCTAAAAGAAAGTCTTGAGGAAGATATAATTGAAATTAATGATATCTTAAATCAATTTTTAGATTTTGCTAGAGGATTTCAAGATGAACCCAAGACACCTGTTAATTTAGGTAAGCTATTAAAAGATATTCAAACAAAACATAAACGTATGGGGCAAACTTTTACTCTTAAAAAGAAGAACATTCGAACAGATATTCCTAAAAAACTTTTTACTGATCTTCGTCCACTAGCTTTTCAAAGATGCCTCGATAATTTGATAAATAATGCGTTTTTTTATTCAAAAGGAAAAGTTATTTTAGAAGCTACGCTTCTTGAAGAAAGTTTCATAATATCTATTATAGATAACGGCCCAGGAATTCCTGAAGAACAAAAATCAAATCTTTTACAGCCATTTGAAAGAGTGGATGAAGCAAGAGGTAATAAAGGTGGAAGTGGGCTGGGCTTAACTATTGCTGATAGAATTATAAAAGCTCATGATGGTAAATTAGAATTAATAAACCTTCCCGAAGGTGGACTTAATGTAAAAATAACCGTTCCAATTATCACTGCATAAACTAATAAAGATAATTACATTGCTATTTAAACCAATCTAGTTTACTTCTTAACTTTATAACTGATCCAATAATAATTAAAGCCGGCGATTTTATTTTTAACTTACTAACTTTTTCTTTAATATTTGAAAGTTCGCCAATTATTACTTTTTGTTTAGAAGTAGTACCGCTTTCAATAATAGCTATCGGCATTTTTTTTACCATACCATGTAATAGAAGATTTTTTACTAATTCATTTAAGCTTAACAAACCCATATAAACAACCAAAGTTTGATTCTTAACAATAAGTTTTGGCCATTCAAAATCTATAGATCCATCCTTAAGATGTCCAGTTAAAAATAAACAACTTTGAGCATAATCTCTATGTGTTAAAGGAATACCAGAATACGAAGCAACTCCGTTAGCAGCAGTTATTCCAGGAACAACTTGAAATAAAATCTTATTTTTCATTAGACTTTCTATCTCTTCACCGCCTCTGCCAAAAATAAAAGGATCGCCTCCTTTTAAGCGTAAAACTCTTTTGCCTTGCTTAGCGAATTTTATTAACAAACTATTAATTTTATTTTGGCTCAAAGTATGTTGATCTTGCTTTTTACCTGCATAGATTAAATCAGCATCCCTTCTAACCAATTCTAATATATCTTTTGAAACTAAATTATCATAAATACAAATATCACATTTCTGCATTAAATGAAGCGCTCTTATGGTTAATAAATCTCTTTCTCCGGGTCCAGCGCCAACTAAATAAACCTCGCCAGTTTTTTGTTTCCTCATTCCTAATAAAATTTTATTAAAAAGTCTTGAATTTAATTTTTTAGGAGCCAATATAAAATTTTGAATGTAATCACTTTCGAAGAATTGCTCCCAAAAAATTCTTCTTTTAATGCCCGATTTAATTTTTCTTTTAACAATAGATCTTAAATTACCCGAAAAACTAACTAGTTCAGAATATGATTGCGGTATTAAAGTTTCAATTTTTTCCCTTATACTTCTGACTAATACTGGGGCTTTTCCACCACTTGATATTGACACAACTAAGGAATCTCTTTCAATTATAGATCCCATTGTAAATGTACATAATTGAGGTTGATCAACTACATTAATAAGTATATTTTTCTTTTGAGCTAGAATTGATATTTGTTTATTTATTTTAATATTATTCGTAGCTGCAATTATTAAAATAGGAGCTTTTAAATCACTGACTTGAAAACTTTTTTGTATAATTTGGTGATTATGCTGAGTCAAAAGCTCTTTTAATTCCCTACAAATTACTTTTGAAATTACAGTTATTTTAGGGCCTACTTTAATCAATAACCTTACCTTACGTAAAGCAATATCCCCTCCTCCTATTATAGTTACAGGTTTATCTTTTATATTTATAAATACTGGGAAACTTTCCATTATAAAATGTTACTCTATTCAGCTATTTATATACAGTACCACTTAAAAACCATTAAAAAAGTTATAATTACTCCTTTAAAAAAATAATTTATATTTAGCAAATGGGAAAAAAAGTATTTATAAAAACTTTTGGGTGTCAAATGAATGAATATGACTCTGAAAAAATTAATGACGTATTAACAAAAAAAAATAATCTCATTCAAACAACTGAACAAAAAAATGCAGACCTTATTATTTTAAACACATGCTCAATAAGAGAAAAAGCGGAAGTAAAAGTTTATAGTGACCTTGGGCGAATTCGTAAATTAAAAGAAGCTAATCCTAATCTCAGGATTGCTGTAGGTGGTTGTGTTGCAAGTCAAGAAGGAGCTAATATTATTGAAAAAGCCCCTTACGTTGATATAGTATTTGGGCCTCAAACACTTCACCGACTTCCAAATTTACTCAAGAAAAGAGAAGAAAATGGTAAACCACAAATTGATATATCATTTCCGGAAATTGAGAAATTTGATCATCTACCCTTACCGAATGCTGAAAACCCATCAGGAACAGTTTCTATTATGGAAGGTTGCAGTAAATATTGCTCTTTTTGTGTCGTCCCATTTACTCGAGGTGAAGAAGTTTCAAGACCTATGGATGATGTTCTTAAGGAAATTATCAATTTAACACTTAAAGGCACAACTGAAATTACTTTACTTGGTCAAAATGTAAATGCTTATAGAGGTAAAATGAGTAATGGAAATATAGCCGATTTCCCTACTTTAATAGAATATATTGCCGAAATAAGTGAAATTAAAAGAATTCGCTTTAGCACAAGCCACCCAAATGAGATGAGCGATGCATTAATTGATTGTTTCAAAAATATAGATAAACTAGCTAAAATGCTACACTTACCAATTCAGTCAGGCTCTGACAGAGTTTTATCTGCAATGAAAAGAAATTATACGACATTAGAATATAAATCTATTATAAGAAAATTAAGAAAACAATGTCCAGATATTTCAATTACTTCAGATTTTATCATTGGCTTTCCTACTGAAACTTTAGAAGATTTTAATTCTACAAAAACACTTATGGAAGAATTAAAATTCGATTACTCTTACAGTTTTATTTATAGCTCAAGACCTGGAACACCTGCATCTTACTTAAAAGACATAACTACATATGAAGAAAAATTAAAACGATTGCATGATTTTCAGACTACCAATATTTATCAAGGTGAAATTTTTACAAAAAAAATGTTAGGTTCGACTCAAAGAATTTTAATAGAGG
>ERZ1047821.1324-NODE-1324-length-16162-cov-6.215124_pt1 | contig 16162 bp, 11 predicted proteins | sample MGYA00383096_ERZ1047821 | MGnify/ENA primary metagenome ERZ1047821 (study PRJEB29581, sample SAMEA5548366) | metagenome | biome: marine; feature: coastal; material: water | depth 25 m | study: Short-term variability in the microbial, nano- and picoplankton... | reverse complement strand
CATTCTGTAACATATCCATCCAAGCAAACCCATCTGGATATGTCCAAATTGGATTAAAGACACGGGTGAAATATACATCCATAGTGCCCCGACCTTCTTTGACTAAGTGAGGCAAAATATGGCTCATCTCAAAGTGAGACATAGTATATTCAGGAGGGAAATGTAATTCATTCCAGCCATCAGGGGCCGGCGGTTCATTGAATAGTGTAGGCTTATATTTAGCCCAAGAATTTGGAGCAGTACCTCCCTTTGTACCAACGCTACCGGTTAGAACATTTAGGAAATGCAGGGTTCTGGAAACTTGCCATCCACCAAGATTACCAATAGAGGCAGATCTCCAAACGTGAGAAGACAAAGCCTCTCCAGCACCGGCGACAATATTGCCAACTTCAATTACCTGCTCAACAGGAATACGACATTCTTCAGCCGCAAACTCAGGAGTATACATTGCATACTCGTCCTTTAGAAGTTCAATGAATCTCTCGAATGTCTTTGGCTCACTCGGATGGTCAGCATCTAACCACATCTCCCAGTTAACCCAGTTTTCTAAGAAATCCCTATCATAAGTTCCTTGGTCTAAAATCATCTTAGCCCAAGAAAGGAATAGTGCAGGTTCTGAACCCGGCCATGTTGGAACCCAATGGTCAGCCATTGCTGCAGTATTGGATAGACGCGGATCAATAACAATCAGTTTTGCACCATCCATCATCCCCTCAAGGATTCTCTGAGCGTGTGGGTTGAAGTAGTGTCCAGTTTCTAAGTGAGACGAAGTCAAAAGAATGACCTTTGCATTTGCATGGTCCGGAGAAGGACGGTCGTGTTTATGCCAAAGAGCATAACCAGTTCTTGCCCCCGCTGAACAGATATTGGTGTGAGAATTATGTCCATCAACGCCCCAAGCTTTCAGAACACGATTGGTATATCCTTCATGTCCAGGCCGGCCAACATGGTATACCACCTTGTCCTTAGCACCTGTCTTGAGGCTTGCACGAATCTTGCTTGAGATTTCATCAAGTGCTTCATCCCATGTGATTTTTTCCCACTCACCCGAGCCTCTTGCACCCTTACGGCGCATTGGATGAAGAATACGTTCAGTGTCTTTCAGTTGATTGATAGTAGCAGGGCCCTTTGCACAGTTTCTTCCACGACTTCCAGGGTGGTGTGGATTACCTTCCAGTTTTGCAACTTGTCCACTTTCTTTATCGACATAAGCGAGAAGTCCACAAGCAGATTCACAATTAAAACAAGTTGTAGGGACTAGAGAATAATTCTTTTCAACTCTTTTTGGCCACGCATTAGCATCCAATTCCATGTGGTGATGCCAGTTATCAGAACTTGGGAAATTTTCCAAATTCTTCTTACCGACATTCGGCTCCTTTCGATCCAAATTAGGAATTACTCGAAGTTTTTGCGCAATACTTTCAATGAATGTTTTTGCCATAATATCACCTCATAGTAGTGGGGTTGCTTGTGCAGCCCGTAAATCATGTAGGATGTGTTTGTATCCAACATAGAACCCCAAAATAACAACCACAGAAGCAATTGCTAACCACTGCGCAGGTTGTCCCGAAAGCAAGAGAAGGCCAAACACTAAGCCGCCAAAGAATGACAATTCAACCGTTCCAGTTGCAATAATTTCCAAATTACTCTTAGAAGACCAGGCGACTCTTCCAACAGCTTGCTTGAATAGCCAACCAGTATATGTTCCAGTTAACCAACCCAATGGGATTCCAATTATTGCGAGATAGATATGAAATTGTTCAGGCAATGACAGGAAATAGATAGCCAAATGTAAAATTAAAACTCCACTAAATCCACCTAGAGTAAATCCTCCACGAACCAACCAAGAATCCCAATTCGGCCTCAGCATAACGTAGATGAAACGCATAGGTTTATCCAAGTCGTTAATCAATAACATCCCAGTAATTCCAAGAAGTGCGATGCTACCAATTACTCCAATTGCAGCAGTAAGCCCAAACGAGTAATTGCCAGTGATAATTGCTAACATTAAGAGTATGTACAATCCAGATGCAGCAGATTTTGTTACTAAATATCCAGCAACATCCCAGTCCCAAAGAATGCCCTTTGACGGGGCATCATATGAACGAGTAGCAGTAGGGGTTTTGTCAGATTTCAACTTCTCCATAACATCATGAATAATTGCCCTGTCGCGAGGGTTTGCTTCTTTTGCTTTCATCTCTAATGCTAATTGAACGATCATAGAAGGTGTGTCTGCTTCAGCCAGCCTACTGTCGGCATACTTTGCATAATGGCCAACCCCACCTTCTTGACTGGTCCAAACTCCACTACCAGTTCTCAAAGTAGCATCAGGGTCGAGCATTTCATCACTTGCCTTGACATAGAATAAATTTGGTTTAGCACCAGATTCGGGCTTACGAACGCGAACATCATTTTCTTGAATACGCATTGCGATTTTAGATTCAGGATCATCCAAATCACCCGAAATAATAGATTCAGTTGGACAAACAATTACACAAGCAGGCTCATATGAATGTTCAATTCTGTGTGCACAATAGTTACACTTTGCAGCGGTTCCAGTATTTGGATTGATGTAAAGAGCATCATAAGGACAGGCTTGCATACAAGATTTACAGCCAATACAACGCTCGTCATCAAAGTCTACAATTCCATCTTGACGCGTAAACAATGCACTAGTAGGGCAAATTGTTGTACAAGGAGCATCCTCACAATGGTTACATCTGTGAACACTGAATTCACGAGTTGAATTAGGATATTCACCCTTCTCAATATACTTGACATGGGTACGATTAACTCCGATAGGAACATCATGTTCAGATTTACAAGCAACAGTACAAGCATGGCAACCAATACAAGTTCGGTTATCGATTACAAAGCCATAATTTACCATTTTTCATCACCGCCCCCCCGATTCCCATGCGTTATGTGCTGATGTGGCGGATGCGTTCTTTAATAGTAATGTAAATTTGGGAAAATGCAGAGGGCAGGATTCGAACCTGCGAACCATTGAGGACTGGGACCTCATCCCAGCGCCGTTGACCAAGCTTGGCAACCCCTGCTTCAAACCAACGGTTTGCCCACGCGTATATCAACAACACGCAGCCTAATATTATTCGATAAATACCGATATGTCTTCCAATGATTTGCGATGAATATCGGGGACTTCTGCATTTTCAGCGGGATAGCCAACAGGCATTACCAACATTGCAACTTCATGCTCAGGTCGTTCAAGAATTTCAGATAGAAAGCCCATTGGAGAAGGGGTGTGGGTTAGTGTGGTAAGGCCGATACGGTGAATTGCAGAAATGAACATACCAGCTGCAATTCCACAAGATTCAGTGGAATAATATGTTGGGCCCCATTCCCCATTTGTGCGCAAGCGTTTGGTTTGCCTGAATAGAATAACAACCCATGGAGCATCAGTAATATGTGTTTTAACAGCATCAGTTCCCAAAGGAGCAAGGACTTCTTGCCACGCCTCAGGCATTCTATCCTGATAGGTTTTCCTTTCTTCAACTTCAGCAGCATCTCTAATTTTTTGCTTTAACTCTTGATTAGATATTGCAACCCATGTCCATGGTTGTAAATGGGCGCCATTTGGAGCCGTTCCAGCAGTTAAAATTGCTTTTTCAATAATATTTTTTGATACTTCTCGTTTTGAAAAATGGCGCGTTGTCCTTCGTTTTGACGCTTCAATATATATTTCAAAACAACGTCTTTCCATTTCTGAAGAAGGAACTTCTTGCCAATCGAGTGGGATGAAACCGCCTTGGTCCATGTACTTGCATTGACGGCATTGTTATTGATGCTTCTTTATTATTGCCAAAACATATCCAGGCGGCAATAATCTGTGGGTTTAGGAAAAACATCCTTTCTCCCTCTTAGGGGGAGGTTGTCGCCAATTCAGTTGGCATTCGCCCTCTAATCCGCAACCAAGTTTCGCTACCAAACATCAACGCGTAAAGAGAGGCAAGCCAAAGAGTAGGGCGACTTTGAATGACAATAGAGTCATAATTGCTAGAGAAGTCATCATCTCCAATAAGCAACAAAACGCACAACCAAAGCATGGTGATTCCATGTAAGACCCACCGTAAACCAGACATAATATCGGATGAATTGGCCCTCATTTCAGTAATTTCAACCTCGGTTAATACAGCACTCACACCAACTAATTTATCCAAAGCCGAGCCGCCATTCCACCTAATTCTACCAAGCCTGAAGCGATTGAGGAATTCAATTACAGTGAAGAGAGTGACCCATACCACTACAACTTCCAACAACGGCTCTACTCCAAGCAAATCGAGAGAACCCCAAGTCGCCCACGATAACAAACCCCACAACCAAGCGACCAATATCAATTGGAAAGCCCTTGCAAAGCGCGTCAGCCGCTGTAATAATTCAGCATCATGTGAAAGTAAAAATTCCAATGTGATGACCAAACCGGTGATTCCAGAAAGACCAGCAGAAACCAATAGCCACCACCAATCCAAATCCCCATCTCTCCAAGAGAACATCAAAGCCACCATCGTCCATGCCAATGTGACGACAGAAGCGACATTGACGGTTGCTTGCATCGTATAGAGAGGGTCTCGACCATCTCTCAATACAGCGAGCCCACCCATCAATCTAACTTCAAATGCAGAATCATCAACAATTCCATGAGCAGCAGCAGTCATTCCTCCAACTGCTTTTATGCGAGCATTCTCAACGATACTTGTGGCAGCGCCAACTTCCCAATCATCACCATTATTGGACCAAGAAGAGCCGCGGCTTGCAGCGTGTGCAGCACCAGCACCGCGCCCTTTTGATTGCCCACTAGAACGACTTCTCGCCCATGCTCGAACTTCATCGGTTGTTATTTCATCAACCTGATCTTCACTCAGTGGCGCACCGTGGTCTGTGTATAGCCATCGACATTGTATTGGTACAGGAAGAGGGTCAACATCGGGCGCAACCATTTGGAATTGTCCTGGCCCAAGAGTTGGTAATTGGGCAACTAGGTTTTGGTCACCACCACTTTCTTTGAGCAAATGCCGCACCTTTTCAACATCTTGTGGTTGAGTAAATCTACCAATAAAAGTGGTATTTGCTTGAGCAAGAATTTTGTAATCAACGTCCGATACATTTTGCGTCGCCAATACACAAGCGACACCATATTTTCGTGCCTGTTTGAAAATCAATTTTATCAAATCCTTGGCCGGAGGATTTCTCGGATGTGGTGGTAGATATGGAGCAACTTCATCCATGAAGAATAATAATTTCAACTCACCTTCAGCAGGTTGTTGAGTTAGCATCCAATCATATAATTCACGAGATAATTCTTGAACGAAATATTGCTTCTGTGCCTCATCTTGAATAGTGTTGAGATAAACGATATTGAGAGGGATTTTTCCCGGAATCGCCGGTTCAACAAAGGCATTGATATCAATTGGAACACCATTAGAAAATAACAATTGATTTACGCCACTGGAAAACGCCGACAATCTTCTTGCCAAATCATTCCGAGTAGTTTTTGGCAACCTTTCTTCAAAGTTTGTCAGCCGATGAGCGGCCATCACCTCTTCCCATTCAGGAACGTCAAGTTTCTCTTCATCTTCATCAACTTCAACAAAACAATGTGGATAGAGGTTTCTGGTGAATTCATGGTGAGGCTCGCGCACTACTTTTGATAGCGCTTGGAAATCTCCAACATCTAATCCACACCTTGTTCCTTGAACAAGAATTTCATAGAGGAAAGGTTTGATGACTTTTCCTTGAGCCTTCTCAACATCATATCCGGCAAGGCTTGTGAAACCAGCTGCAACCATATCCCACGCAGTAATTGCTTCTTCGGGGTCAAGGCCTGGTGGAGGCGCCCTGAATGGGTCAATACACAATGGCAAACCCTTGCTGCGCAAAGGTGTCCAAATCCGCACTTCACACATATCCATCAATTTCTTTGCCCTTGACCAATCACCGCCTTGCGCTTCAAGGTCTGCAGGTTCTATTCCCAACGCAAGACGCGCTAAGTCACCTTGCGGGTCTATGATAAGTGCAGGGATTTTTGCTAATGCCGCTTCTTCGATCAAAGCCTTAGCCATCACAGTTTTTCCCGAACCGGTTGAACCAAGCATGGCAGCGTGGCGAGCCAAAACAGTGGAACTAATGTCAACAGGTTCACCATTATCACGGCGATTACCGAGATACATTCCCTTTGGCTTGAATTTTCTTTTCTTTGCTGGCGCCTTTACCGATTTTTCAACATCGCCAGAATCACCCGCATTAGAACTGGTTATGGCCGGTGAATTAGATGTTAGAATATCGCCAACCAAATCGGCCAAATTGCCTCCGACTTGGTCAACTCCCGCAACCGAATCTTCGGTATTGGGCGAACTTTCGTCAGACACCATAGGCCGGCCAGCCCGGTTGGGGGTCTTCAAAGGCGCGTAAGTGAGCGCGGCCAAGAAGCAGACTCAAGGGGGCGAACCACTTCGCCGAATCATGTTGCGCATCCCATTGGCCCGTCCTTCATGGGATGATGAGATGCGTCAAGCAGCAATAGCTACATTGGATTCAGGACAATGGGTAAAAGGACAACAAAACATTACCTTTGGCAACTCTTTCGCAGACTACTGTGGTGCGCTTGCAGCAACGCCATGCCAAAACGGGTCAGTTGCTCTCTGGGCAGCATTACAACTTGCAGAAATATCAGCAGGTGATGAAGTAATAGTTCCTTCTTTGACATTTATTGCCAGTGCAACAGCAATACCGCTCGCAGGAGCAAATGCAGTCTTTGTCGATGTTGATGAATATTATTGCATGGATTATCAAGCGGTAAAAGAAGCGATTACCGAGAGGACAAAGGCAGTAATTGCCGTACATTTATTCGGTCAAGTAATAGACCCAAGAATCGTTGATCTATGCCAGCAAAATCAGTTGGTATTAATTGAAGATGCAGCCCAAGCACATGGTTCATCAATTAGCGATGAGACTGGTAAAGAAACATTTGCAGGAGCGATAGGAGACATTGCTTGCTTCTCCTTTTTCCCTTCAAAAAATATGGCTGTTGGTGGGGAGGGAGGAATGATTACTACAAGTAAACAGCATTATGCTGAGCGATTAAACTCCATTGTTAATCATGGGCGTAGTTCAAGAATTGAAGCGCAACAACTAGGCAGTAATTTACGAATGTCTGAAGTGTCAGCAGCAATCGGCTCAGTACAGTTATCAAACCTTGATAATTGGTTACAACGTAGAAGAAATATCGCTACAAGATATTTACAAGAATGTGGAGATAATGTGAAATTAATGATGCCAAAAGTTAGAGAGAATTGCCAACACGCATGGCATCAATTTTGTATATTGGTCGAAGATGAAGTGGCCTTTTGTCAGCACATGGATGAGGAATTGATAGACGCTAGAGTCCACTACCCAATCCCTTGTCATAAGCAGCCAGTATTCAGCGACCATCCGCAACACAATGTCAATATGACAACAACAGATTCAATTTCTAACAAACTTGTTGCAATACCAATCTTCCATGAGATGAGAGATGATGAAGTAGATCGAGTAATTTCAGCACTGAACAGTTACTGATTCACAGATTCTCCATCAATGTATCAGCCAGTGCCGCGTTTGACCAATTTTTCAAACCAGTCAATTCAATACCAATCCATGATGGTAGTTCAACTGCTTGTTGTTCTGAAGATAACTCAACTTCTGCAAGAATAAGTCCAGCCAACCCCTCTTCAAATTCATCTATTTCCCAGACTAATCCATCAGCGCCAGTCACACAATATCTTGTTTTTTTAACACTTGGAAATGGGCCCCATTGGAGGACAGATGCAGCAGCAGCATCCTCAACAACCCATTCCAATTCCAAACCACTCGCGCCTTTTCGTGGCCCCTTAACAGTAAAAATCGCCACTCCATCCTTGATGCGTATTCTTGGAATCCAATCTGCTTCAGATTCAAAAATAGAAATCTCCTGTAAACTTAGATTGGTCATTATGACATCAGACAAGCACAAATTACCTTCACCATCTAAGTTCAAATTAGAGGCTTGCAAATAATATTGCTCAATGTTGTGAATGTTTTGCGCTTCACTGCGCCAAGGCTTTTGAGAACGCCCATCGACAAGAAATCGTCTTTCGATTTCCATATGAGATGACATACTCATGCCTCATCTTCAAATTTAATTTCACGAGCAGATTGCATTGATTCCTCGTTGGTAAACCAAAACGTCGGGGTCTTGTCATAATCAATATCCCAGCGCTGAATCGCACGTGCCCACATTTCACCCTTTGAATAACTGGCACACCAATTTAGAATCCAATCCATCTGAGATACCAATTCCTCATCATCGCCCGCAACACGTTTCAAATTTTCAGCCTGAAGCGCTGTAAGAATCGTCCAATTAGGTGTTTGTGCATAGGTGACGTAAGGATTTCTTTCCATGTCTACGCTGCGCCATTCAGTCCATAACGAGAAAACATTGTCATAGAGGAAACCAACAACAAATACCCCAAACATCACGCCACAGAAGATTGAAGCTAGACCAAAATAAGTGAACGGAACGCCAGCAAATGTGGAATTAGGATCGAATCTCCAACTAACATATGGCCACAATAAGAGTGTGATAGTCGTGCCCCATAACAACAGGCTAACCACTGCTTGAGATTGTTGCATACGCCAATATTGGCGCATCACCCACTTACGAAAGAAACCCTCTGAAGAACCACTACCACTCATGCTAATCGGTTTGGGCTAATTCTTCTTACAAATGAATGCGCCCCCTTTGAGTCACAATAATCATCAATTATGCTACCGATTACACAATATCCGTAACAAGTGCAAGCAAAGAAACCTATTCGTTAAAAACAAAGAACAATGAGCGATATCTATGATTAGTAACAAAGCTGTCGCTATACTGACACTTGCAATGATGTTGGTATCTGGGTGTACCGGGGTAATCGATGAACCGATAGACACTCCAGATGTCACCCTTCCAAGTGATTGGTCAACAGCAGTATCAAGAACGGTAAGTAATCCGCAATTAAGCGGTTTTGCTGATTGTCAGGCACTAGAAGAAAGCCTCAAACAATCAATCGCAGAAGAATATAGAACACAAATCTTGCAGGCTGCAGAAGAGGTCTACTATTACGGTGGATTTTGGATGGAAGACGATGTTGCAATGGAAATGGATGGTGCAACGGGGGCATCAAATGGACAGACAAAAAGCGCATCTCCGCCAAGGGAAGAAGGCAAAGATTTCTCAGGAACTAATAACCAAGAAGAAGGCGTTGACGAAGCCGATTTCGTCAAGACAGATGGATATTACATATACTTCCTCAACGGCCAAAAATTGGAAATTCTTGGAGTTCCAGACTTTGGAACAATTACCTATGAATCAAACTTCACGATAGAAGGAACTCCTCAAGCGATGATGCTAGACGGTGATAGATTGGTGGTTATCTCCACCGTTTCTCCTTGGACCATACCTCAAAACAGTCCTTTGCGGGATGAGTTAGGTTGGACTGATGGCTATAATGGTTGGAGAACTGAGGGGCTTACAAAATTCACAGTCCTCGATATTTCAAATCGTTCAGACCCAATAGTAGGAAAGGAATTATTCCTCGAGGGCTACTATATGACGGCAAGAGAAGTCAATGCAACCGTTAGAACTGTAACACATACATGGCTAAACATTCCTGGTGTTCAGTCATGGCTCGACCTACCATCAGGTTATTGGAATCTTGATTATGATGACCCGAGAAGAGTTGACATTCGCCACAAAGTAGCCTATCAAACAATTTTGGATAATCAAGAAGTTCTTGAAAGTCTATCCTTAGAAGAAATACTTCCGCGAGTTTATGAGCGTCAAAACGGAGTTCTTACAGTACACCAAATGAGTGATGGAGAATGTGCAGATTTCGTTGCACCGTCCGATGGATTTAACCGAGGTTTTACCAGCATCTTCACCATGGATTTAGCCGATGAAAACTTTGCCTTTGAAGCCGACCACATCGTCGGTAATTACCCACAAGTATACTCTTCTCAAGATGTCCTAATCATCACCGAGAATGCTTGGGATTGGTGGTGGTTCTGGGGTGCTGAAAACAACATGGAGGAAGCGACTAATATCCACACCTTTGACATTTCAGCAGCAGGAGAAACACTCTATACAGGTTCAGGAAGAGTCGATGGACAAATATTGGACCAATTCTCACTCTCTGAACACGAGGGAGTGGTCAGAGTAGCAACAACGGTTGGCCAATGGGGCCGATGGTGGATGGAAGACCCTGAGCCGATGTCAAGCCAAGTGGTAACACTTGGGCGCGCAGTTGATGATGCAGGGGAATTAATCCTGTCCGAATTGGGTAAATTAGAAGGAATTGCAGAGGGTGAAAGAATCTGGAGTACTCGCTTTGATGGCGATAGAGTTTACATCGTAACTTTCATGCAAATAGACCCGTTATGGGTTATTGATTTGTCAGATGAAACCAATCCAACCATTTTAGGTGAATTGGAAGTTCCAGGAGTTTCAACATATATCCATCCGCTATCAAAAGACCAACTATTGACTATTGGAATGGGTCCAGCAAATGAAGACGGTACAGGCTTAGATTGGTCAAATGTAAGAATTTCATTATTTGATGTTAGTAATACATCAAGCCCAACACTGGCCGACGTATTTTCAATATCACCAGTACAAAATCCAAATGACAATTCTTGGCAATGGTCTTATTCTGAAGCTACATACGAGCATAAAGCATTCCAGTATTGGGCTCCTAAGGGATTGTTAGCAGTACCAATTTCCACTTATCGATATCACAATTGGTATTCAGACAATGGCGATTATCATTGGAGTTATCAGTATGTTTCTAAACTTGCACTAGTGAATGTTTCAGAAGAAACAGGTGAACTGAGCCTTCACGGAACTGTCGACCATTCCGATTTATACAATCGTGAAGACAATCAATATTACTGGGGAGAATACAATATCCGTAGGTCAATTTTCATGGGCGATTATGTCTATGCGATTTCTTCTGCAGGAGTTTCGGTTACCAATCTGACCACTATGGATGATGTTGCTACTTTGAAATTAGAACAGCCGAGAAATGATTCATACTACTATGAAGAAACAGATGTGGCAGTTTCTGAAAGCGCAAGTGAAGACTCTAAGGACGAGTAATAGTAGCGCTTTCTTCTTGAAAGAAGACAGGTAGGCAATAGCATGGGCGGAACTGACCAAGGCGATATTTTGCCCGGTGGAAAATGTCCATGGCATCGCTTTGACCCATCCATTTCACATCATTTCTCACAGAAATTAGTCTATCGAATGGTTAACGACCGCAACCCTGCACTACCAATAATGGAAAACAAATACACGGCGAGAGAATTAGTTGAACGCCTTGGTGGTTGTGACTTGCCTGAAATCCATCATTGGAGTACCGACTCAAAAGCAAAAATAGATTGGGATAAATTGCCATCGCGCTGTGTAATAAAAACAAACCATTGGTCGGGAGAGGCATTATTCATTATGGATAATGGTGACAAACCATTGAATGGAGTAAATCGTAAATTCAAACTATTCAGTAAGCGAGAAAATGGTTACTTGGTAATTCGTAATGGAAAAGATCAGCACGGCAAACCATGGCCTCGCTGGAGAATACAGAGAGCCCTTGCTAAGTGTCTCAAGAAAGATTACATTTTCCCAATTGAGTGGGGGGCATTTAACATCAAGCCGCGCGGTGTGATGGTTGAACAATTACTCGTTGACGAAACCGACTCATTACCAGTTGATTGGAAGTTTCATTGCTTTGGTGGAAAGGTTGGAATTGTCCAGTTAGACACTGGCCGGATGACACAACACAGCCAAGCGATTTATGACCGAGATGGGATCAAAATAATACAAACAAATCCACGCTTTGCAGACCTCGGAGAACCAGATAATCTCGAAGATGTTTTGAGTCGTGAAACACTTAACCGCTTAATCCAAACCGCAGAAAGCCTATCCAAAGAAATAGATTACACTCGTGTTGATTTATTTTTATGTGGCGACAAAATCTATTTTGGAGAATATACAAATTACCACAACTCAGCAACTCCCCTTTCAGATGAATGGGAAACTCTCGGTGGTAAATTGTGGGCAGAAGTAGCATCCAAGGAGGAAGGCCAATGAGTAATGCAATCCTTCTGCTCGGCTTCAATCGGGTTGACTATTTTGGTCAAACACTTGCAGCATTACAAGCAAATGATGCAGCACACGACTGCGATTTACACGTCTATCTCGATGGTGGAGAGAAGGCAAAGCAAGATGAAATTGTGGCACTTGTAAAAGCCTCAACTTTTGAAAATGTCAATTATGTTCTACGCGATAAAAACTGGGGCATTGGCCGCCATCTTATCGATGCTAGAAGAACATTATTTGATGAGTTAAATTATGAGAGAGTGATACTATTGGAAGATGATATGATTCTTGCACCAAGTTATATCCAAACGGTATTAGATTTGTCAAAATGGTCACAACAGTATTGTGATGTTGGAACGGTAATGGCCTACAATATCAATGCCGATAGTCTTGAGCAACAACAATCTCAACATCAACATGTTATCGCTACTAACCGACATTTCTGGGGCTATGTATTAACAAGAGATGTTTGGCAAATAATCAAACCAATCGTCTATGATTTTGAGAGCAAATATTTGATGAAAACCTCCTATGCAAAACGTTCTCATTTCCGCATTCGTTGGATGTTCATGCGCTCATGGATGAGCAAGAAACGTCAAGCACGTAGCGGAAAGCGAATGGTGCCAGATGAGTGCTTATCCGCACCATTCCCCAAGATTCCTCGTAAATCACCTACCAGCCAAGATGCGATTACAGCCCTTGCATTATGGCATCATGGATTTACAAGAATTACCACGCGAGTTTCAAGGGCTCAATATATCGGAGTTGAAGGCTTTTCATTTTCCCCTGAAGTATATGCACAAATGGGCTTTGAAGATCAAAACACACCCGACCTTGCAACCCTAACACAAGTGCCAGAAACTTTCCAATTCACAGCAAAGGACCAACAAGGCAACACTATCAAACCCCGTCCATACGAATGATTCGTTGGTATGGCTCTCACTGTTGGAATACTTGGTGCTGGCCGTTGGGGTCAAGTTCACATTAGAACTCTTACTTCTCTCAAGGAAGAGGGGTTGGTCGGACAATTATTCGTTTGCGATACCGATGCAGACAAACTGGCAAATCTTCCATTCCAGGTAGATGCCACCTTCTCAACTTGGCAACAAATGGTCATGCAACAATCACTCGATTTAGTTGCTATCGTAACTCCGCCGGAAACACATTGCCAACTATCAATTGAATTAATGTCCAAAGGCATTGACGTATTGGTTGAGAAACCATTAGGCTTTTCAGAATCAGAAGCAGCTGCGGTATTATCCTGTAGTCGCAGAACGGGACAATCACTTTCTGTAGGATTTTTGTTAAGATTCCATTCGGGCATCCAGAAGGCCAAAGCAATGGTTGCTAGCGGAGTAATAGGGGCACTCCACCACATTGAATTCACCCGCCACTCAACAAGAAAAGCACCGGCTGAAGGAGATGTAATCGAAGCCTTAGGCGTACATGCAATAGATACTGTATGTTCGGTACAGGGTGAAGTTGAACCACAACGATTACACATTTCACAACTCAAAACAAATCAGAAAAACAACCCAATTCAAACCACTATGTGGCTTGAATTTCCAGGTGGTATTGAAGCCAACATATCGGTAGCATGGGATTCACAAAACGAACAACGCCAACTCAATTTCATCGGAGAGCAAGGGGCAATTTTTGTTGATTTTAATAATCACGAAAATATTCAATTACAAAATAAAAAGGGTCTTGAAACCATAGTGACTGAATTTTCCACTCCTCCATTGGAGATGGAATGGCGCCAATTACTTTCCAGTTCACCGCAACAAGACAATGCCAAATCAAGCCAATTTCCAACCCCCGGGGCCACTTTGCGCGGAGCGCGTTGGATTGAGCAAGCGATTATTGGGGCAGCCCACCAAATCGGGGAACAGCAGACCAATCCGCCAAGAGATTGAAACCCTTTTTGCACTCAAAGAGCCCCGATTGGTGGGATTTAGGAGGCGAAGGGGTGAAATGCTCATCGCACCGACCTTGACTGATTGCAATGGCTAAGTTTGGCGACCACCCCGCTCTTCCGCAAGCGCTTGAAGCCTTGTTGATGGAGCAAGTGCACACTGTTTTTCTCAAAGCAGATTGTCCACCGCGAGTAAAACAAGGTTCTATTGGTCAACTAAAACTAATAGAGGTTGAATCAGATACTGACTGGGATACTCTACGACTAGAAGCATTGCAAGAAGAACTGGTTGAATTGGTAGAAAGCAATAGGAATCGCAGCGACTGTTTCCTTGAAATTGATAGAAAGGGTTGCCAAGTAATCCAATTAGGAGACCTGCGCGTTTCATGTGCATGGCCACCATTTTCCGATGCGAGAGAAGTGACAATTGTACGCCCAGTAGCAAAACTTTCAATCGGCGATTACGAACTTGACCCGCGCCTAATAGAAAGGCTTGCAGACCATCATCGTGGGGTCTTTATTTGTGGCCGACCAGGTTCTGGAAAAACAACTTTAGCTCAAGCGATTGCAGAATATCTCGATACAGAAGTTGGAGCAATGGTCAAGACGATGGAAGCTCCACGCGACTTGCAATTAGCGGATAGAATAACACAATACGCACCACTTGAAGGTGATTTGGAAAAAACCGCTGAAATCATTTTCTTGGTAAGGCCTGATTTCGTAATCTTTGACGAAGTAAGAAGGGCGAGAGATTTTGAAATCTTTTCAGATGTTCGGCTTGCCGGTGTTGGATTACTAGGAGTCACTCACGCTAACTCTGCCTTAGAGGCGATTCAGAGATTGATTGGTAAAGTTGAATTGGGATTGGTCAGCCAAGTATTAGACACGATCATTCACGTAGAATCTGGTCAAATCCAACAAGTCTTAGAATTGCGAATGACTGTGAAGGCGCCAACGGGAATGCAAGAAGAATTGGCAAGACCAGTCATCGAAGTTGTTGAATTCCCGAGCGGAAAAATAACACATGAAATGTTCGCATTCGGTTCAGAAATAGCAGTAGTTCCAGTTTCAGCATCAGCAGCAAGAGGCCAACTTTCACCAGTCCAAGCATTAGCCAAAGAACAAATCGTTCAAACAATTCAGCAATGGGTTGGAGTTCAATGTGAGGTTCGTTTCACAAGTGAAAATAGTGCTAAAGTATACGCTCCGCAAAATATGATTGCAACCTTGGTCGGCAAGGGTGGAGAAAATGTCAATCAATTACAAGACGAATTAGGTGGAATGAATCTGAGCATAGAATCCTTTGCAGATATGCCAGAAGGCTTTGCTAAACCGAATAATCGCTGGGAAAATAAACAAGATCGGCGCTCACGAGAAAGTCGTGATTGGGAAGGAAGGCGCAAAGGTTCAGGTAAAAGTGAGCGTCGTAAATCCCGCAAAGGGCGATGATATTGCTCTTTGAAAATTGAAGGAGGGTTCATCAAGGCGTGGCCGCGCCCAAGGAACGATGTCGCTACCAAACGATGGCTCAGGACGCGCTCCAGTAGCGATTGTCTCACCTACGACATCGGTAACTTCTGGAGTTGAAGTTACAAAGAAATTGGTTGGTGCAGCAGTTGCTTTTGGCGACCTATTATCTGGCACCCTTGGTCCAAACGGACTTGACAAAATGATGTATAAGACCAATGGACAAACCGCAGTAACTAACGATGGTGCAAAGATTGTTGCAGAATTATTGGTCAAGCACCCAGCAGCAAAAGCCTTTGTTGCCCTGGCCGAATCACAAGAGAATGCTTGTGGTGATGGCGTTACCAGTTGTTTACTGATAGCCAGTAATTTGATGAGAGAGGCTGGCCGATTATTCGACAAGAAACTTCACCCACTGGTATTGGTTGAAGGATATCAAAAAGCATTGGAGATTACACTTCAAACACTTGAATCCAAAATCATCAACATTAGACCAGACTCTGTTGATGAATTAAGAAAGGTTGCAAAGACGGCAATGAGTGGCACTTCAGCGGAAGCTGGTGGAGATTTAATGGCCGATTTAGTAGTCAATGCAGCCCAACTTGCCG
>ERZ1047821.1316-NODE-1316-length-16247-cov-4.978631_pt1 | contig 16247 bp, 15 predicted proteins | sample MGYA00383096_ERZ1047821 | MGnify/ENA primary metagenome ERZ1047821 (study PRJEB29581, sample SAMEA5548366) | metagenome | biome: marine; feature: coastal; material: water | depth 25 m | study: Short-term variability in the microbial, nano- and picoplankton... | reverse complement strand
TGTGAGTAGACTTACCGTCAAATAGAAGACTTACGAACAATACTAAAGCAAATATTCTGGTCATTTTAAAATGGATTGTCATCAATACCACTGGCATCAAAATCACCTTTATCATTGCCTTTATCTGTATCGTTCATCTTACTTGGAATTGTGAACGTTCCAGCATCCGGCTTTAGAGAATTCGTTCTAAGGTCGCTGTTGCCTGTTTCGTACTCAGGTAGCTCATTTAAATTATCAAAACGGGCATATTCATTTACAAAACGAAGTCTAACTTTTCCTTGTGCACCGTTTCTGTGTTTTGCAATAATGATTTCTCCAATTCCAAAATTAGACTCTCCTGACTCATCTTCAACGAAACCATAATAGTCTGGTCTGTAAATAAATGAAACGATATCCGCATCCTGCTCAATGGCACCAGATTCTCTTAGGTCAGATAAAATAGGTCTTTTGTCGCCACCTCTTTGTTCAACAGATCGACTGAGCTGAGCTAAAGCAATAATTGGCACATCAAGTTCTTTAGCTATTTCTTTAATTGATCTAGAAATTGTTGAAATTTCTTGTTCTCGATTCCCGTTGTTTTTACCGTCTTTTGCGGACATCAATTGTAGATAATCAATAATGATTAATTCTATATTATATTGAGACTTAAGTCTTCTACATTTGGCCCTAAAATCAAAGATGCTCAAACCAGGAGTGTCATCAATGTATATAGGGGCAGTTGATAATTTTTTTATCCTCGAATGTAGCTGTTGAAATTCATCATCTCTTAAGCTTCCTTTTCTCAATTTTTCACCTGGTAGACGGGCTTCACTGGCCATTAATCTTTTTACCAATTGAACGCAAGACATTTCAAGTGAAAAAACAGCAACACCTCTGTTGTGATCTACTGCTACGTTTCGAGCCATTGATAATACAAAAGCGGTTTTTCCCATCCCTGGTCTAGCAGCCAAAACAATCATATCAGATCTTTGCCAACCTGCAGTAATTTTATCCAATTCGTGAAATCCTGTAGGAACCCCTGAAATCCCATCTGAATTTTGAGCGGCTTTTTCAATCTCTTCAATGGCTTCCCTCACAACATTTTGCATGCTTGCAGCTTGCTTACTCATGTTGTTTTCAGCTATTTTGAACAAATTGGATTCAGCGGTATTTAATAAATCAAATACATCTTTGGTTTCATTGTAAGAATCCTTGATAATGTCACCGCTAACACGAATTAACTCGCGTTTAATATATTTTTCAGCGATGATTCTCGCATGATATTGAATATGGGCAGAAGAAGCTACTCGATTGGTTAAAGATGAAATGTATGCTGCGCCTCCTGCAGCCTCTAATTCTCCATTTTTTTGAAGTTTGGAAGTAACAGTAACCAAATCGATTGGTTTAGTGGTGGCGAATAATTCCAATATGGCTTTAAAAATATATTGATGCTTCGGATCGTAGAAGCTTTGCTCACGAAGAATATCAATGGTGTCATTAACGGCCTCTTTTTCTAACATCATAGCACCAAGAACAACCTGTTCAATATCAATAGCTTGAGGTGGTAGTTTTCCGCCTTGAGTAGCAATATTTGACGTATTTTTTATTCTTGAAATAGGTTTTCTTTTATCTGATGCATCCATAAAACAAATATAGGGATTAGTCATTCCCAAATCCAATCATTTAAAATTATATTTATCAAATGATATTAAGATGCGTTATTAACAATTGTTAATTCATTTCAATTCCCTAATAGCAGCCTTAGTTCCAATTTCTCGTGTGATAAAGTCTATTTCTAACTTTGGACTTCGGGCAGGTGAATACTCTCTTCCGTAGAAAATAATTTGCAAATGTAATTTATTCCATAAATCTTTTGGGAATACCTTTTTGGCATCTTTCTCGGTTTGAACGACATTTTTTCCTGAGCTAATTCCCCACCTGGTGATTAAACGATGAATATGGGTGTCCACTGGAAATGCAGGAATCCCGAATGCTTGAGAAACTACTACAGAAGCTGTTTTATGTCCCACACCAGGTAATTCTTCCAGCAAATGAAGTTCTTTTGGAACTTCACCATTATATTTATTCACAAGAATTGCTGAAAGCTCATGAATGGCTTTTGATTTTCTTGGAGATAATCCGCATGGTCTAATAATTAACCTGATTTCATCAACATCCTGTTTGCTCATATCAAAAGGGTTGTCCGCCAGTCGGAATAGGGCAGGAGTGATTTTATTGACACGTTCATCCGTACATTGTGCAGACAAAAGCACTGCGATTAAAAGTGTATATGGATCTTTGTGAACCAATGGTACTGGAGTTGTAGGGTATAGTTTTTCCAACTCCGAAATGATATATGCGCCTTTTTCTTTTTTAGTCATTATCACGAAAATAGAAAATAGAAAATGGAAAGGATACTGTTTTTGAAAAAAATAAAGTAAAACAATATTCCACTAGAAACGAGAAGGGTTGAGTAGTGAAAAAACACAAACCAAGCGTTATTCTTTCTAAACAACAATATGACTAATGGCGACAGAAAAAAAACGATAACAAGTGCTAACGCCCACATAAATGTAAAGTGAACAGGTATTGTTACTCTTTTATGTGGTAATGTATGAACAACACTTACAGGATAATTAAATATTCTTGTTTCTTTAATGACAATTTCAGGGTAGGTATTAAGAGCGCTTATATTATGATAATCAGCTAAATAAATAATTTTTCCGTTTTCAGTTTCAATTCGTTGAACGAGATGACCGTTGTAACTTTGGTATACCGTGTTGTCAACGACATTCACTTTTGTTTTTTTGTTTTCAGGTTCTAATTGGTTGTCGAGAAGCAGAAAAAATGAAAAAACGATTCCCAGAGTAATATTCAAATACACCCAATTTCTTCTCCAACCTTTTCTAAGACTTATATAAAATGCTTGAATTTCCTCTTGCTTTCTCTTTTGTTTTTTTGTGTATGCCCTTTGCGCTTGTTCTCTGTATTTATCGTATTTAGATTTGGTTTTGGGGCCTCTCTTTAGTTTTATTTCTGGCTTCTCGGGATTGATAATATTCTCGTAAGCCTCTTTTATTTTTAAAAACTTCTTGTGCGCATTTTTTTCTTTATTGACATCAGGGTGGTATTTTTTTGCAAGCTGTTTATAGCGTTTTTTGACTTCTTTCAAAGAAGCATCTTCAGCTAGGTTTAATACTTTATAATAGTTCTTCCCAGCCACGTTTAATTGCTTTTTTTAGGGTTTGAATCCTATCAATTTTATTGTTTTTATTCCACTCTAAATGTTCTATAATGCAATATGATTTTGGTATTTCAAATCTATCAACATAGCTGCTAAAAAAATCCTTGTTTAATGACTTTTCAATCTCTACATTCTCTTGGAGTATAATTACCAATTTTTCGCCGAGTCTATTGTCCGGGATACCTGCAAAAATGAAAGGGGTATTTATTCTATTTGAAAGTTTATTTTCAAGTATTTCTGGAGATACCTTAATCCCACCCGAATTAATAACATGATCTAATCGACCTAGCCAACGAAATGACGATTGGTCTATTAATTCAATTCTGTCATTGGTTTCAATGGGTGTGTCGCTAATTTCAGGGTAGTTAATACATAAACATTCCTCTATAATTTCGACAGAGATGCCTTCAAGGGTTTTGTAAAAATCGTTACCTAAAAATCCTATTTTTTTTATCGCTACATGGGTTATGGTTTCTGTCATGCCATAACTATGAAAAGCACTAATTTTCTTGTCAATAAGCGCCTTGTTTAATGAATTAGTAATTGGTGCACCGCCAACGAGAATTTTACTGCAGAGCTGGATGTTTTTTAGTCCTAGATCAGATGTCAAACAAGACTCCAATTGCATGGGAACCATTGCGATGAAATCAATTGGAGATTTTATGTAATCAATGGTGTTTGTCGATGTCGGCAAAACATGAAGTGTTAAACCTCCAACCATCGATCTAATAAGCATCATTGCCCCAGCAATATGTTCAACGGATAAACATAAAGCAGCACTGTTTTTGTCTGTTAGCTGAAAATAGGTAATGGTTTTTCGTGCTGATGAAGTGAGGGCAGCTTTTTTGTGTTTAATTCGCTTAGGAGCTCCTGTTGAACCTGATGTTTTAAAGGTGATATAAGGCTTCTTGTCTTTAATTTTTTCAATTAGCTCTTCAATGTTCTTGCGTTGGTCATCGGAATGATAAAAAATTGAGAAATGTGGATGAACTGTAATCATTAAAATTCAATGTCTAAATTGAATAATTTCTTCAGTGCATGGAGTTTAGGGTTCTTCTCTGCCAACGCATCAAATTTATCTTTTCCATTCAAAAATTTGACCTCTTCTTCTGGGGCTTCAGAGAGTTCTATTTGTATCTCAATAAAATGATTATTGAGCTTTTCTCTTAAAAAAGTAATCAATTCATTCAATTCTGAACGGATAACCTCCACCTGTATCTGATTGTCGACAACGATTTTTATTTTTTCATTTGATTCAAATATCGGATCCCGTTTTACTAGGGCATTATAATAGGTCTCCATCCCTTTGTCTTTGGCAAGGTAGGCATATTGTCGCCATAAAATCAATACTTTTTGGGTGTCAACTTTATCTCTAGGGAGAACCACATCCTTTTTGTTATTTACCTCTCGTTCCATTTCGAGTAATTGCTTGATCGAAAGGTGATCTTTAATTTTGGCTTTTTCGTTAGTTATTTCTTTAGAAACAGTATCTGCTTTTGACTTTACAGTCGGTTTAGAAATGTTTTTTTCTTCAGAGACAGGTTTGACATCTGCTTTGATTTTAGGAGGTGTTTTCTTTTCTCTCAATGACTGCTCCGGGAAGGGAAGCAATTTAATAGGATCAGTTAGGGTTTTTTTTTTTCTTGCTCTTGTTTTAGTGAACAGAGCTCCATTAAGCAAACTTCAACCAGAAGTCGTTGGTTTTTTGCGGATTTGTACGATACATCGGCCTTACTCAAGGCATTAAGTCCCCTCATAATGAGGTTAACATCAATGTTGTTGGCTTGTTTGAGATACTTGTCTTTAATTCCATCAGGCACTTCCAATAAATCAACGGATTTTGGATTTTTACAAACCAATAGGTTCCTGTAGTGACTGGAAAGGCCAATTATAAAATTATGAGAGTCAAAGCCATTTTCAACAATCTCATTAAATAACAATAGGCAAGATGGAATGTCTTCTTTGTCTGCAAATTCAATAAACTTGAAGAAATAATCGTAATCAAGAATATGAAGATTATTAATTACATCTTGGTATGTTATATTATTTTCAGAAAACGTAACGATTTGATCAAATACGGACAATGCATCTCTTAATGCACCGTCTGCTTTCATTGCAATCATGTGCAGGGCTTCAGGTTCTGCTTTTACTTTTTCTCTTTTTGCAATATTGACCAAATGATTAGCGATGTCTTTTACTTTAATCCTTGAGAAATCAAATATTTGGCATCTTGATAGGATCGTAGGTATTATTTTATGCTTTTCCGTTGTTGCTAAAATAAATATCGCATGCTTTGGAGGCTCTTCAAGCGTCTTTAAAAAAGCATTGAATGCATTGGGCGATAACATATGCACCTCATCAATGATGTAGACTTTAAAGTCTCCCAGCTGTGGCGCAATTCGAACTTGATCTATAAGACCACGGATGTCCTCTACACCGTTATTGGAGGCCCCATCTAGCTCATAAACATTTAGTGATGCTCCCGAATTAAAGCTTTCGCAAGAATCACAGGTATCACATGCTTCAGTTTCTTCGGTCCGATTAAAACAATTGATGGTTTTAGCTAATATTCTTGCTGTTGTTGTTTTTCCTACACCTCTGGTGCCACAGAACAAAAAGGCTTGTGCCAAATGTTCATTCTTTATGGCATTTTTTAGGGTGCTCGTAATTGATTCTTGTCCAACTACTGTGTCAAAAGTCTGAGGTCTGTATTTACGTGCAGAAACAATAAAATCACCCATAAAACAAAGATATTGATTTATATCAATCAAATGATAAAATCATTTTATCTTCTTGGATAAATCTCGATAAGTTTTCCGTTATTTGGTCCCCAAAGCTCGAGGTTACTTGGTATTACAAATCGAGAGTCTTCAGTGTTTTCTTCGATTTGATCCACATTTTCATAGAGAACGGTTCTTAATTCAATTTTTTCTTTGGAAACGAAAATGAGATTGAACTGATTTACGGCTTCAGCATCTCTTGTCCATGATTTTTTATCATCTGCCGCCCTTAATGGAGCTCCCCAGCATCCTTCGCCGGCATAAACAATACCAATACTGTCATTTCTTATAAATCCCTCATCTGCCTGATCTGAATCATCACTAATAATGGGCCAAGTGATTTTACAGGTATGAGAATCATTTTCAAGACAGAGTCTTACGTTATTGAACTTTTCGAATTCAGGAACAAAGTTTTTGTATTGCGTGTTCATTTCCTTTTTTGCTTTTACATGCGCACGCACAGGCCGATGGTATTGTGGTATTTGCCAGTAATAGTCTTTGTGATCCTTTAATGTTTTTCTTAAGAATAGTCGTTGAGAGCCGAATTTCCATATTTCAGAGTTTAGAGAGATTAAATTCAATAAATCTCCGCCAAATGTGGTTGAGTAAAATACTTTTGAATGAGGAACATCAAATAAGCGTAGCATTACTCTATTCCCCAATTCATGGTTTCCTCTTGTTACTACTAAAGGTGTTATTCTTCCATCTGAAGCAATGCTGCTTTCCCAATCGGTAAACCATTCTTTCCACTGCCTCTCGGTATCTATACCTGTAAAGTCTCCGTTAAAAAGTACAGCATGTGCTTTGAGTTTACTCACCATTCGATTGGCCATTACGCGAACGTTTCTTATATCTCTTGAGTCACCGCCTGCAATAAATGATATTTTATCATTGGAATCATCACTTACTGTGGTGAAATAATAGATGTTGTTTTTGCCTTCAGAGTCTTCAATGTAAAAGTAATATCGAGTGTTGGGTTCTAAGTTTTTTAGACGTACCACATGATTATCCATGCCCTTGTAATGATTTTCATCACTCAATGAATGACTTGAGGCATTTTGATCTGGATAAGACTTATTCATGACGAGCTGAATGAATTCACCACTTAATTGATTCCATATAATAGTGGCTTCATAGGAAGCATTTTTATTAAATACCACGCGAACAAAATTCGTTTTACTATTAGAACCGAAGGATTCTACACAGAAAATGACGATGAGTACTACTCTAAATACAGTATTCACAGACTTAATTATTTTTCTTTGAATTCACTAAAATCAATATCAGAATTTATCGTATTTGATATTACAGCGCCAGAAAAAGTTACATTTCCAAATGACATAATTTGAGTTTGTGGAAATAGAATTCCATCGACCTCTTTATAGTCAGAATATTCAACAGAATTCTCCGTAGGCTCTCCTCCTTCTGGAGCAGTTACGATACTTAAAGTATTGGATAGAAGAAAATCATTTTTGTTGAAGTATTGAAATTCTTCATTTTCCCCGTCAATGATCTTAATTACGTAATATTCCTCTGACCCTTTTGGCTCGATGCCAATGGCTTCAACAGTAATTTTGTTTTTGGCATAATTAAGCTGAGGAAATAAACCGAAAGATTTCTTTTTTTCTTCAACTTCCTCTTTCGTTAAGTCTTTTTTTCCAGTTTGCATATTTTGATTAAACCCTTTTTTACCAGTGAAATATCCAGATTGGAGCACCATGCCGTTCATTTCCATTTTCATAGATGATGTTTTAGGCGACTTAAACATTTTGGTTAACGTCAATGCACCCGGCATCTGTGCCATACTTAATTCAGTAACCTCTTTATATGTTTTGATGCTTTTGTTTTTCTTGATCACCTCTGTCATGTCTGTAGAACCTGTAACCTTCATTAAATAATTGTTGATTATTTCGTTACCCGTCAAATCACTTGGGCGCATTCTCTCTTTTGGATTCCCAAAAGGGTCTAAAAGTTCGATGTTGTTGTCACTATCAAAAGGAAGTAGCTTATCAATTATTTCTGAGTTCCCAACTACAACGATATTACAGTTTTCAAACGGAATGTATTTTTCCGCTACTTCTAAAACCATTTCTTTACTTACGTTATTCAAATTTTGAAGATACTTTTGATAGTAGTCTTTATCTAAATTGTACTTAATGCTGTTTAGTGCAAACCTGGCAACTGTCGAGGGTTGCTCAAGAGATCTGGCAAACCTTCCAGAAGAAGAAGCTTTGGTCATGCTTAGCTCTTTATCACTTACTAAATTGGTAGCAATATTTTTAAGTTCATACATGATTTCGATGATGGCAGAATCAGTGACTTCATTTCTAAAGTTACCACCTGCAGAAATCCATGAACCATTATCGGTTAATGACAATCGTGAATAGCATCCATAGGTGTAGGCCTTGTCTTCTCTTAGATTTTGCATAAGTCGATTGCCAAATCCGCCGCCACCTAGAATATTGAATAGAAGCTTAGATTCAATTTGATCTGAGCTACTGATATCCATATCTACAGGAAATGTGATGTAAATAACTGATTGAACTGCTCCAGGTTTATCCACAAAAAACACTTTATTTCCACCACTGTTTCTATTTGTAGAAGGATATTTTTTCTTGTATGGTTTTTTTCCTTCCCATGATCCAAAATGCTTGTTTACCAGACGTTCCGCATCTTCTCGATTGATATCACCAACAATTACAATGTAACTTTCCTGTGGTGTGAAAGTATTTTGATAATAAGACAAGAGGTCATCACGTGTTATGTTTTCCAAGGTAGATTCAGTCATCACGTTGGAATAAGGATGTCCAGAAAAATTAACCTTTACAACAGCATTGTTGGCCATTTCATCTGCACTCGATTTTGTAGCTGATAAGTTAGATTCCGCCTGTTTTTTAATTCGATCTACTTCATCTTTCGGAAAGCTCGCATTTTTGGCGATATCTTCCATAAGGGATAAACCAGTAGAAAAGTGCTTGGTAAGACAGCTTAGTCGTATTGAATTTTCGCTGGCACTTAAATTTGCACCAATAAAATCTATTTTATTGTCAAGCTCATCTTTCGTTAAACTAGATGTTCCTGACATAATGAGTTCACCTGCCATTGACGATAAACCGGCCTTATCACCTTCAATTCTTTCATCTGCGCCTGAAATGTAATTGATAGCTACTCTGGGAATCTTGTGATTTTCTGAAAGGATTACAGTTATTCCATTAGCTGTGGTAAAAACTTCGGAATCTTTTAATTTAATCTCTTTGGCTTCTCCTGCAGTTGGAACAATTGAGCGATCCACTTGATTCCATCCAAGGAATGGGATAAGGATTAGGAGTAGAGTATATTTAATATTTTTCATAATTGGTTCTTATTTTTCTTTCGGTAAATAATGTAAAATGACGCGTCGATCTTGAATCAAATAATTTTTAGCGACACGTTGAATGTCTTCTTTGGTTACACTTAGATACTTGTCCAGTATTTCGTTGGTGACCTCTGCTGATCCAAAATAGACATGATTGTTGGCTAAGTTTTCGGCAATACCTGCAACCGTACTGTTCATTCCAACAATATTGGTTTCAATACTTGTTCTTATTTTTTGAAATTCTTCATCACTAATTAGTTCGCTTTTGATCTTTTCGATTTGAGCATCAAATTCTGTTTGAATAGCATCCAATTCAACATCTTTACTTGCTATCGCTAGAAATATGCCCAATCCAGAATCTTCAAGTGCATAATTAAATGACCCAGCATATGTTGCCATTTGTTCTTTTTCAACGATGGTTTTATTGATTCGAGAGCTTGTTCCTCCTGATAATACTTGATTCATCATTTCCAAGGCATAAGAATCTTTATGTGTTTGTTCTGGAAATTTATAGCCCATAAATAATGCAGGAAGCTGAATATTGTCATAAATAACATCCTTTATTATACCATTAATCGGTTCTTGATCTTTTTCGGTACGTTTTACAATGGTTGGGATATTACTGAATTCAGTAATTTTATCTTTAGCCACTTTACTTGTGGATTCAAAAAAACGGGTAGAATCAAAAACAATTTTATCCACACCGTATTTGGTTTGAAATTCGTCATTGTCATTCGATAAATAATCGCGATACAAGTTAATTGCTTGTCCTTTTGGGATACTCCCGAAATATTTATCTATCCACATTTTTGTCTGTTCCACGTCTAAATCTCCAGCAATAGATAAGGTTGCATTCGATGGAACATAAAAGGTTTTATAAAAATCCACATAATCATTTTCTTGTGCTGCATCTAAATGTTCCATAGACCCAATTGGCACCCAATTGTATGGATGACTTGGGAAGGCTCGTAGAAACATTTCAGTAATAAAAGATGCGTAAGGCTGGTTATCAACTCTTTGTCTTTTTTCTTCTTTAACCACACTTCGCTGCGTCTCAATACCTTTTGTATTTACCTTGGCATGCAACATTCTCTCACTCTCAAGCCACAATCCAAGCTCAAGTTGATTTGATGGTAATATTTCAAAATAAAAAGTTCTATCTTGAGAGGTATTTGCATTTAGTGTCCCCCCATTGCTTTCAACAAGCTCATCGTATTCTCCTCTTTCAATATTCTCTGAACCTTCGAAAAGAAGGTGTTCGAAAAAGTGAGCAAACCCCGTCCGATTTTCATTTTCATTTTTTGACCCAACATGGTATAATACCGAAACAGCAACGATAGGGGTTGCGCTTTCTTGGTGCAATATTACATGAATTCCATTTGGTAAATCATATTCAACATATTGGATTTTTTCCTGTGCATTAAGCACAAGAACAAAGCAAAACATTGAAGCAATTGAAATTATTTTTTTCATATTTAAATTTTGGAATACCAAAAATAAGGTACTTTTTAGTTTATTTAATAATTTATAAGAAAATCATTTATTTAAATTGTTAAAACACCTTCACTATATTTGGTCTGAATTTTGATAAATTTGTTTTGTGAGATATACATTCCTTCTTTTTTTATTTGCAAATCTTTATTCGTTCGGACAAGGGGTGATTCCTGTAATAGATTTTAATAATTTCTTTTTGTCTTATCAGGATGGCTTTTTTCGAAATATAGAGGTTCAACCGGTAAAAGATTTTAAGGCTGGAGATGAATTGGTTGCCTATATCGATACTCGAGGAAACCTAAGGTTGTATGATGGGAATAAACGAACCGACATCACAAATCTGAATGTGGATTATCAAGTTTCCGATCATTTGCTAGGATATAAAATAGGACCAACTCTAAACATGTGGGACCAAGGTAAGTTATCTACACTGACCTATTTTGCACAAGATTACAAGGTTAAAGACAGTATCATAGTATTTGATGATACTCGATTTAATACGCTTAACGTGAATTGGCAAGATTCTTCATATATGCTGACTACTTACATGAGAGAATGGGATATGGCGTCTGTTTTTGTTGGGGAGAACATTGTTGTCTTTAAGGACAATGGCGATATGTATAAAACTTTTTGGAATGGAAACATCTATGATATTGACGTTTGGAGTAATCAGCTTCAACCGTCTTTTAAGATGGGAACGGATATCATGTGCTTTAATGACCCAACCACACAAACATTTGTTGTATTTGATCATGGTGTTTTTTATGATGTAGAGCAATTGACCATGCCTAAATACAAATCAGGTCGTGGATTTATTGTTTATCAGGATTTAGGTGGGGATTTATGGTATTATAAGGACGGGGAGAAGTCCCAATTGTCCAATTTCTCTGCTGACTTCTGGGATGTTAAAGATGACATTGTTGTGTGGTCTGAGAGTTCATACTTCTTTACTTATTGCAATGGTGAAAAAACACAAATTGAAAACTTTACACCGACTCAATTTAAAATTAAAAATGACGTTCTTGTTTATCAAAATATACTTGGTGGAGTGAACGCATTTGTCAATGATGAAATTTATGAGCTCACTAATTTAGCAGATTCACAATTTGAAATATTCGGAAATCGAGTATTGGTTAAAATGTTTAATGATTCTTTTATTGTTTTAGAAAATGGAAAGCAATACACAAATTAGGTCTTTTTTGTCTTTTTTCTTGTTCACCTTGTTGAGCACAACATTTGCTTTTGGTCAAAGTAAGAAGATTGATCGATTAGAGCAATACTATGACCAAGGTCATTATAAAATGGTCTATAGGAAATCATCCAAACTTCTGCTAAATCCTCAGTTTGATTCGTCTACATTGCCCATGTATTATAAGGCAATGAGTTCATTTAAATTAATGCAGAATCAAGCTTGGCTCAGGCGAAATCATACAGATATGCATGGAAACATTGAACTAATGAATAAAGTTATTGATAGTGACCAATGGCCTTTAATCATGAATTCACATTCGAATGAACTCTCCGATATCGAAGTTCTTTTTGATGTTTGGTTGGCTCAAGGAGCTAATGCTGTGGGTGAGGAAGAAAAAAGCTATATAGACAATTGGATCATAACTGTTTTCCGTCAATTTAAGATAGAAGTCTCTAAAGATGAATTCAGAGACGAGGAAGGATTGATTCCAGAAGGATTGAGTGTAGACCAAAGAACCAGTATGATTCATTATGCCTATGAGTATATGGGGATTCCATATAAATGGGGTGGAACTGATGAAAATGGATTTGATTGTAGTGGGTATACCAAACACGTCTTTATGTATAAAGGGATTGAATTGCCAAGAGTGTCTAAAGACCAATACAATTATTCTAAAAAAATCAATAAGAAAAGAGCATATATGGGGGATTTGGTTTTCTTTTCAGAAGGAGAAGGGATCACTCATGTTGGGATTCTAGTAAACAATCTTGGTGAATCAAAAAAAATGATTCATTCGTCGTCATCTAAGGGGATATCAGTGGTTGATATAGACGCCTCTGAATACTGGAGAAAAAGACTTTTTGGATTCGGAAGAATCTTAAAATAACCTACAAAACTGGTGGTGCATCGCTTTCGTTCTTCCTGCTTTTAGCTCTGAAAATTAAAATGATAAAGATCAAAAACAGTGTTTCCATTGCATAATCAATAAAAGAGTGATGATAAATAAATCTAAGCGCTAGTCCGATCAATAGAGAAATAGTAATTATTTGAAATATGACATGATATTTCAACTCTTTTCTCAATGAGATTGAATACGTAATCACTAAAATTATAAATAAACTTGGAAAGAAAACCATCCTCCAATAAGGTAAAACAAGATCTTTATCTGTAAGTACAATTAACGCCAATAAGAGTTGAGAAATAGTAGAAATAAAAACAACGGTTTTTATGTCAGGTTTTAGCGACTTCACCATTTCCGAGATAAGTAATGAGACAAGAGGAATACAAAAACAGATCAGCAATTGAATCCACGGATATATTTCCCAATTTAGAATTTTATAAGTGCAAAATGAAACACCCAAAAGAAGCAGAATGTAAGTTGCATTTTTTAAGATTCTGTTCGTGATCATTTTTCAGTATTTCTTCGAGATTTTTCAGCGTAGCATGTGAGCTCCCACAATGCTTGTGCACCAAAATAGGCATCAATATCGTTGTCATTACTTGGTGAAACTTCACACAGGTCAAATCCAATAACGTTTTTGCCAGCATTTATGATTTCTGAAAACAAGAGCTGAACTTCATTTAATTCAAACCCACCAGCAACCGGGGTTCCTGTATTTGGACACAAATAAGGTTTTAGTCCATCAATATCAAATGAGATATAGATGTTACTCGGCATTTGATTGATGATTTCTGTAATGATTTCAAACCAAGATTTGCCTTTTAACATGTCTTTTTTGATGGCCCAATCATAATATGTGCTAATCTTCTCTTGATCTTTTGAAAAATCGAATTCTGATTCTGACAATTCTCGAACGCCTATTTGAATGAGCTTTGACATGTTTGCGCACGTCGACAATACATTTCTCATGATACTTGCATGCGACTGCTCGAATCCTAGATATTCGAATTTTAGATCTGCATGAGCATCGATATGCAATACTCCGAAATCATCATATTTGTCGTTAAGTGCTTGAATTAAACCCAAAGAAACGGAATGCTCTCCACCAAGAATTCCTACGATTTTATTTTGGTCAAGAAGGCTAATACATCTTTCTTTTAAATTTTCCGTTAAAACTTGGTGAACATGGTTGATGTTTTCTATTTCACTTTTAAAGTATCCAAATGCTTTTTCTTCTCCTTCCTTTTCCAAATACCTAATGTATTCTATGCTTTTTTCAGCGTTTTGGCTGTTTATTTTTTTCCATTCAGAGGAGACCTCAGTCATGAAAACTTTTGTTTCATGTGCTTTCTCAAGGTCATGATGAAAAAAATTTAATTGAGTAGAAGCTTTAAGTATGGCCTGAGGTCCGAGGTGAGACCCTTTCCCATAGGATGCGGTAGCATCCCAAGGAACAGGAACAATAATTAAGTCTGCATTTTCTTCGTTACAAGGAAATCCGAAAATATTACCGTTAGCAGTTATCGCTTGATTAGGATTAAACTTCTTTTTATCCATTGTATGAATTTATAGCTTTTCTTACCGATCCATGTTTAAGTAAAAGAGCCTTGCCTTCAACTTCTGAAATATCTAGTGAATCGCAAATCATTTTTGTACCTCTAATCAATAATTTATTATTACTTAATTGCATATCTACCATTCTATTGCCTTTAACGTGCCCTAATTTAATCATTAAACATGTTGATATCATGTTTAACACCATTTTTTGAGCAGTCCCAGATTTCATTCGTGTGGAGCCTGTTACAAATTCAGGACCTACCAATGGTGTTATTGGAAACTTTGTGGCTTTAGTTAATGGTGAGTCTGGATTGCACGAAATGCCTGCAGTAACAAGTCCCATCTGCTCTGCTTTTTTGATCGCCCCAATAACGTAAGGTGTAGTTCCTGAAGCTGCAATTCCAACGATTACATCTTGTTTCGTGATTTGAAAATCACAAAGATCCTCCCATCCTAAATGCTCACTATCTTCTGCAAATTCAACAGCTTTTCTTATGGCATGATCACCTCCTGCTATTATACCATTTACAAGGCCATGGTCAACGCCAAAAGTTGGTGGACATTCGCTGGCGTCTACAACCCCAAGTCTTCCGCTGGTGCCTGCTCCTATATAGAACAATCGACCACCTTCTTTCATTTGCATATATGCGGCGTTAATAAATGCCTCAATATGATTTATTTCTTTTTCTACTGCTATTGCTACTTTTTTATCTTCCGAGTTTATTCCTAACAATAATTCTTCTGTTGACTTTTTGTCAAGGTCGTCGTGGTTTGAACTTGATTCCGTAATTTTTTTCATGCCAAAAATGCTTTTGAATCTCTTTCGCCTAATACAACCTCAACTCTATCTTTTAAAGTAGTTGACAGCGATAGACCAACAATATCTGCTTTAACAGGATAACGCCGGTGTTTTCTGTCAACTAAAACGACAGTTCTAATTGTTTTCGTAGGGCGTTCTAATAATTTGACTAATGCATATTGCATGGTTTTTCCGGAATTTATTACATCGTCAACGAGAATAATAAATCCTTTTTTCAGTTTATTCTCATCAATGGTTAAGGTTACTTCCTCTTTCCATGGCTCTGCTTTATTAATTTTAATTTCGAAAGAATTCACTGAAATGTCAGAGTTTTGTGAGATAATAGCTGCAATTTTTTTTGCCAATTCAAATCCATTGCCCTGAATGCCTCCGATAAAAATCTCATTTTCTTCAAAACAATTTTCAAGAAGCTCGTGACCTAATCTTGTGATTTTTTGCTGAATTTGTTGATGATTGAGTATGGTCTGCATTATTTTTTTTTGGTATAAATATAAATCTTTCTAAAAACACACAAGTAATAATATTACTTGAATTCGTTATTTTCGTCCCATGATAAAGTTAAGGGATTCTTTTCGGGTTTTTTCATACCTAAATGTATATCGTTTATGGAATGTGATTATTCTTAGATTTAGCTTTCATCTATCCAAAATTACTAGGCGAAACTTTCATTTTGGAATGCCGAGTACATTGAGCATTGAACCTACAACAGCCTGTAATTTAGGGTGTCCTGAGTGTCCAAGTGGCCTAAAGCAGTTTTCTCGTCCAACGGGCAAACTTGATCTTGATTTTCATGAGCGAATGTTAGCTCAAATCAAGTCGTCGGTATTCTATATCAATTATTATTTTCAAGGTGAACCCTTTTTACACCCTCATTTTTTGACATTAATAGCTCAAGCAAAAAAGTCAAAAATATATACATCTACGT
>ERZ1047821.1315-NODE-1315-length-16249-cov-91.897246_pt1 | contig 16249 bp, 11 predicted proteins | sample MGYA00383096_ERZ1047821 | MGnify/ENA primary metagenome ERZ1047821 (study PRJEB29581, sample SAMEA5548366) | metagenome | biome: marine; feature: coastal; material: water | depth 25 m | study: Short-term variability in the microbial, nano- and picoplankton... | reverse complement strand
TCGTTCTCTATGACGATTCTTGGCATGAAGGGGTGGTCGGTATTGTCGCTGGAAAGCTTAAAGAAACCTACCAGTGCCCATCCGCTGTTTTTGCTAAAGCTGATAACGTTTTAAAGGGCTCTATTCGCTCCATTCCGGATGTCCACATCAAAGACTTGCTTGATCTAGTTGACAGGGATAACCCAGGACTCATTGAGAAATTTGGTGGCCACGCTATGGCGGCCGGTCTCACTATTAACCCTGGCAACTTTGAGCAGTTCAAAAATGCATTTACTGAGTCTATTACAAAACATCTCAAAGGGAAAAAACCAATCATCGAGCTATTAACGGATGGTCAGCTTGATGTGTCTGAAATAACCTTCAAGAATGCTGAGCTGCTTCGTCAGGCCTCACCCTGGGGGCAAGGATTTGAAGAGCCCATTTTTTATGGAGACTTTGAACTTGTGGAGCAAAGAGTTGTTGGTGAAAAACACTTGAAGTGCAATCTAAAGCTAGTAGGCACAAGTTCAGTATTGGAGGGCATTGCTTTTTTTCAAGAAAAGCTCAAATCCAAGAAGGCTAGGGTGGCTTTTAAATTAAATGTGAACTCGTTTAGAGGTAATGAATCCTTACAGCTGATGATTGAGTCAATTGAAAGCTCTTAATTAAAACTTACAGGTGTTTTGTTTAGCCTTGGGGAGTGAGCTACAATAAAGAAATTCAGCGTTCTGACTCCCTTTCTCATGCGCTTTTTTGAGCCATTTTTTACCTTGATTTTTATCTTGTTTGACTTTAATGCCATTTAAATAGCGACTTCCTAACTCTTCCATGGCTTGTAACCAGCCTAATGAAGCAGATTGCTTCAGATAATCTATTGATTTTTTTTCATCTCCCATTAGACTATATAGTTCACTTAAGAGATAGGTTGATTTAGTGTTATTGCTTCCCTTAGGGTCTAAAACTAAAGAGCGCTCAAGCCAAAAGATTGACATTTCTGGGTTTTGATTAAAGAGCTGTTGACCTGCTTGTACTGCTGTAAGTGCACTACAGTAATAAGGCTTCCAGAAGCCATAATCTTCAGAGGCATAACCCATTTCTACGAGTTCACCACCTAGATCTTTGCCATCAACAATAACTTGAGCGATAAGCTTGGTATTTGTTTTCCTGATATTGCTAAGTTTAATAGTGGTTGCGTCTGTAAGTTTTTTAGAGACATAATCCCTCACTTTAACTCCAAATTCCATCTGCTTAGGGCATGATTTAGTGGCGTCTGGCGCGTCAATACCTTTCAGAGAAACTTTAACGTAGTTATCAGCAAGTTCGTGAGGCTCAGCAATATTAACGACAAATTTATCACCATGCGTCACCTCAACAACTTTAGATATAACTGGGTCTGAATCTGAAGTTGCTTCTTGAGTTGAAGGCGTAACTTTTTTGGTTTTGCTTTCGGTTGATTTTTCCTCAGTCACCACTTTCTTTACTTCTTTTTTTACTGTCTTAGGTTTTTTTGGTGTGATAATGCCATCTTTACAATCGGAAATAGATAAGATACCTCCAGCCCAATCCTCAACATCAATAAAGTATCTAGTTCTAGCTCTAATAATTTTGTTATCTTTGAACGTTGCTGCTGACGATCTTTGGTGTTTATTTAAAGTCGGATATAAAGGATTTTTAGGAACTTCGCCTTTATCTACTGAGAGCGGAAAGTAGGCCATTTTTCCCACAAAGTACCCATCTGCTGTGAGTTTAACATTGGTCTCATCTTTAAAATAACTAGGGTCAAGTGAAAGTCCACCCTGCCTCCAAGAGGCTTTAACAAAATCAACATTACCGTCTTTAATATTGACAAAACCAGTGGCTAAGGCCCAAGATTGTATTTCTCCTGCTTCAGATTTATCATAGGCAATTCTATTTATCACAAATCTGCAGTTAGAATCCTGAATGTTAGTTGCAAGCTTATGTTTACTAAAATCGTAATCCAGTTTAGAGACGATTCTATTGAGTAATTCCTCTTTAATATTGGGAGAGAAAACTACATCATATATTTCTATTTTTGTCGCTTTAACTGATGAGGAAGAATTGGATGAGGTTTCAGCTTTAGAGTTATTGTTATTTGAGCCACCAGCACACTTATAAACAAAGTATGTTCCGTCATCTGAAATAGATTTGACTGGGTCGCTTCCATCAGGGCAATCTCCTGCAAAACCATACGCAGAGAACAATATTAGGGATAAGAGTAGGGATAGTTTTTTCATAATAATTCTCAAATAATTTTTTAAGATTTTTTTATTGCTTAAAGCAAATCAATATCACTCCAATGTGTGAGTTGAGTTTATGAAAAAATATAGTCGTAGACTCGAGGTAATTTAGGGGTAAAGAAGATCTTATCTGCTATCATGTCATGATCAAGTCCTAGAGCATTTTCAATGCAGGCAGCGCAAACAGAGCGATAATCAATTGTAGACATTAGGTCTCTATTATCAAATTGATCCCTCTCAGCCAGTCCTGGCCATTCAGAGATAACCCTACTTTTAGAAATCAATCCTCCCGCTAATAAACCAGCAGATCCATAACCATGATCAGTGCCGCCAGTTCCATTGATTTTGACTGTCCTTCCAAACTCGGTTAAAGTCAGGATAATGCTTCTATCCCATGCATCTCCAAGTCCCTCTCTATATCCTGCAATGATGTCATCAATCAAAGTCATTTGTTTGCCATGGTAGCCAGTTTCATCAGCGCCTTGATTCGCATGAGTATCAAACTGAGTCACTTTGATAACTGACGATAACGGACCACCTTCTTGAGCCATCGCTCTTCCAGCAAATTTTGCTAAACTGGCAGGATCTCTTGGAACGACTGAGTCTTTCAGAGTACTTTTAACGCTGACTTTATCGAAAACTGAAGCTCCTTCTTTTGCATGCGACATAGAAATCATATCAATAAGTTGGGTTGAGAGTTTGCTCGAACTTTTAACACTTGCTGGAAAAAAATTATCTTTTTTATCTGTTCCTCTCAGTATTAATGGCATATCAAGTGAGAGTGATCTTCCAGGAAGTTTCGCAAGATCAAGGGCTCTTCCAAGCCAACCAGTTGTTTCAGAAAATGGACTTAATCCACCGCCCTGCATTAAATTTTGACCTTCAAAGTGTGATCTTAAGATATAAGGGAAGTTCGTTGCATGAACGATTGCAGCATTATCTTTAGCCATCAGTCCACCAAAGTACTGAAAAGAGGGGTGAAGTCCAAATAAAGAGTTTAGCTTTAGATATTTATCAGGTATCAGATTCTTTCTCATTTTAGAGAAATTTGGATCACCAATAGGAGGAACAGCAGCTAAGCCATCCATTCCGCCTTCAAGCATAATCACAGAAATCGTACCTGGAGGCTTATCTTTAGTAAAACCAGGAAGAGGAAGGCCAGCCAAAAATAGTGAGGCTCCAGATGCTTTTAAAAACTGTCTTCTAGTTAAATTTAGTTTAGGCATTTTCTAACCCCATCATTTCAGGACTACACATTAAAGCAATAAACTTTGATTTTTTATTCGAAACACTTGCTACAAGTTTTCGGGTTGATTCATTTGCATCTATTCGATCCATAATTTCTTCGGACTTAAATTTTGGTCTTCCAGCACTATAGATGGCATCAGAAAATCGAATCCGGCGTTCAAACATTTCACCGGAGAGCCATTCATTTTTATCGCTTGAGTAACCATCGGGCTGTCTTTCATGCCAAAAACCTTGTCCAAGTTCTTCAAAAATTTTACGAACTTTCATTAAATTGTTATCATAAGCATTGATTTGACCCCAGCCCTGAAAAAATCTTGCATCACTGAGTCTAACGACTTGGAATAGCCAGGTCATTGGCCATTGAAATTTAGGATCTTTTGACATGATAGCTCGCTCAATCACTGCAGAATGAATCTGATCAAGGTTTCCATTGCCCTTTCTCCAGGCACTGGCAATAAAATCAACATCAGATTGGTTTGGGTCATCACTTACAAAGTGCTGAGCCAATTTATACGAGATGTACTTGATTGTGTGATCATGAGCAGCTAGAAAATCAGTTAATTTTCTGAGTCCACCTTTGCCCGCAGGTATCACCTTCCCTAAAACTTTTTTATTGCCGGGCTCAGCGTGATCCTGTTTAAAAAAGTCCCAAGAGTTTGTTGTTCCGCCCATTTTTAGAAGCTTCTGATGTCTCAGTGGGATTGTTAATAATTCATCATCACCAGATATTCTTCCTGGCCAAACACCCCAGCCAGCTAGAACATTGGCGGCACCTCTGATGTCAGCTTCAGTATATTTAGCGGACGGTGATACCGTATGAAGTTCAAGCAGCTCTCTGCCTAAATTATCATTCAGGCCTGCCTGAAAACCATCTCGTTTAGCCCATATCGCAGTTTGAGAGTTCTCTCCACAGCTCCAGCAATTATCTAGATAAGACAGCATTGCTGGATGCGAAGTGACCTTATAAAGCATTTGAGAAAAATTACCATTCAAATTTGCAAGAATCGCCTCATCTATAAGGTGTCCAATATGGTTTTGATTGTCCCATATGTTTCCTGTTGTAAAGTGATTGGTCCAAAAGGAAGTGAATCGAAGTTTGACTTGATCCTCTCCAAAAATATTTCTGTGAGAAAATTTTAATTCATCCGTATTGAACAACAAATTCTTTTTTTGATTGTCTTGTTTAGCAGCTTCAGAACTATAGCCAGCAAGATTCATCTCTTCCCTTTTTCGATTATATTTATATTCACTATATAGATTATCTCGAGTGAGGAGGTCGGGTTGCAGTCGATCTGGCCACTCCTGTATTTTTTTGGCACCAGTGGTGCTTACACCTAGGGCAGGTGATTTAGCTTTTAGTTGAGTTATTGACCAGGATTTTATGTCGTCAGGCAAAGGTGTTTCAGGCCGAAACATGAGGCCAAGTTTATGGGCAACTCTGAATTGTTCGTTCATCTCATCAAAAAATAATCAACAATACATTAAGTATATCATTCTGAACTATGAGTAATATAGAAATAGAAAAATTTAAGAAAATTTACCTAACAAAACTTCATTTCCAGAGGCCGGCTTTGCTGGCATATTAAAAGCAAGCAGAAGTGAAATAATCGCCATACCTGAACCCGCTAAAAATACTAAGGATGGAGAGTATAGCCAAACCAGACCAAATAGAACAGGGATAAAAACCGCCGCAATGTGGTTGATTGTAAAAGAGACACCAGCACTTGAAGCAATATCAGCAGGGTCTGCTATCTTCTGAAAATAGGTTTTAAGGGCAATAGCGATTGAGAATAATAGGTGATCTGCTATATATAAGAATACTGCAAAAGTACTACTCTCAACAAATGCGTATCCCGCAAAGATCAAGCTCAACCCAACGTACTCGAATATGAGCGATTTTCGCTCACCAAACCTTTGAATCAGTCTCCCTATTTTTGGCGCAAATACGACATTGATGGCTGCATTAGCAATCAGCAAGAGTGATATTTCAGCGACCGTAAAATTAAACTTTTCAACCATCAAGAAGCCCGCAAATACGACAAATATTTGCCTCCTTGCACCGCTCATAAATTGAAGTGCGTAGTAAAGCCAGTAACGCTTTCTCAGTATTATTTTTTTGGTCTGTGTGACCTTCTCTGGGAACAAAGGAAAGTGCCGCCAGCAAAACAGCACTAGCACGACTGAAACGCCACCACCAATGGCATACAAAAATAGGTAGCTCATTTGAAATTGCTGAAAGAGAATCCAAATAAAGCTGAAGGCAATTATGGAGGCCGCTGAGCGCGTTGCGATGACTCTGCCTAAGAATTCTGCAGTCTTGTCTTTGTCAACCCATTGAAGCGTTAAGGAGCCGTTGATGGTTTCAAAGTAATGAAAGCCAATCGACATAATAATTGTGGCTAAGTAGAAAGTCATATTTGCCTCAACTAGTCCTGTAATCAAGACTCCAACGCCTAGCATGGCAAGTGATAGATAAGCGAGTTTTTGTTCTTTAACGAAAGCTAAAACAAAAATGACAGTGAACGCTAGAAAGCCAGGAATCTCTCTTAGGCTTTGCAGGATTCCCATTTCGGCGCCTGTAAAGCTGATTTCTTCGATAGCAAAATTATTAAGTAAATTAAGCCATACAGCCCAGCTGATACCTGAACCTATCGTCATTAAAAGGATTAAGAGTTCAGGAGATTTACGAGCGATTTTCATAACCTGATAATATACCTTTAAAGATGTAAAGAGGATTTAAACTTTAATTAAAGAGATATGCTTTTTATTATTGTTCAGCACACCATAAAATAGGTATTTTTCACAGATTTTTAATTTATTTTTTTTAAAAAAAACTAGCCACCAAGAAAAAGCTTGCCTACTTCTGGATTTTCTAATAATTTACTGCCATAGTCAGCTAACACCAGCTCACCAGACACAATAACATAACCAATATCGCAAAACTCTAGACCTTTTTTGGCATTTTGCTCGACCATAATGATAGTTTTTCCTTGGTTTCTTTGCAAGTCTTGCAGTATTTCGAACACCATGTTAATAAACCTTGGCTCCAGTCCAATTGAAGGTTCATCAACCAAAAGCACTTTCGGATTCATGATTAAAGCTCTGGCTATTTCGAGTAGCCTTCTTTCGCCTCCAGAAAGAGAGCTTGCCTTGTTATTTCTGCGGTTGTTAAGGCGATCGTATTCTGAAAATATTTCATCAACAGCCTTTTTAGCGTCAGCTGTTTTATCTAGCAGGAATCCGCCCATTAACAAGTTTTCCTCAACCGTCATATTAGGAAAAACAGAATTGTCTTGCAATATATAAGCGATCCCACAGTCCTTTAATTTTTCATTTGGGCTGAGGCTTGTTATCTCCTTACCGTCGATACTAATGTCGCCACTAAAAATTTTAGTAAAGCCGAAAATACTGTGCAGAATTGTGGATTTTCCAGCACCATTCGGGCCAATTAAGCACAGTGACTGCCCATCGCCTATTCGCAAATCAATATCATGAAGAATTTCCATTTCTCCATAACCTGCCTTAAGTTTATCTATCGATAGGTGTGGCTTATTGTTTGTTAATGCATCCAGTTCGTCTTCAGTGAGATTGTCTTGTTTTAAAGCTCCTGCCTGCCTGTCAACATCTTCAACCGAAATGACAGTTTCTACGTCACCTTGCCCATATCCGTGTATTTTTTTTGGCATCTTTAATTTCCTAAATACGCGTCAATTACGCGTTGATCATTTTGTATTTCTTCTGGCTTTCCGTCAGCAAGCATTGTTCCGTTCGCTAAACAGTATATGTGTTCGGCTAGGTTCATGATTACCCGCATATTGTGTTCTATCACTAGGAGTGTGATGCCTTTTTCTTCATTGACTTGTCGAAGACGATCAATGAGGCCGTTAATTAGGGTTGGGTTAACGCCAGCTGTCGGTTCGTCTAGTAAGAGTATTTTGGGCTTTTTCATTAATGCCATTGCAAACTCTAAGAGTTTCTGTTGTCCAAACGACAAGTCACCAGCCAACAAAAAGCGTTTCTTATACAAACCAACAAAAGACAATAATTCATCTACCATTTCATCCACTTCTTTTGAAAATGGATTAAAGACCCTTTTCCAGTCGGCATCAATATTAGAGCTGATCTGCATATTTTGCACACAAGTCATTTTGCCGTAGATATGGGTTTGCTGAAAGGTTCTAAGCATTCCCAGTCTAGCAATCTTAGGAATGGTTAGTGACGAAATTTCTTTGCCATTAAAATGTATTTCACCCGAGTCAATCGGATGGTGTCCAACAATAGAATTAAATAGTGTCGTTTTGCCAGAACCATTTGGGCCAATAATGCCTACTATTTTGCCTTTAGGAACTTTAAGTGAAACATCGTGATTAGCGATGACACCACCGTAAGACTTGGCAACCGATTTAACATTTAATAACTCCACTAGCTATCTCCCTTTTGAGACAAAATACTATTACTTAATTGTTTTCTATCTTTAAAGTAGCCTATTATCCCTTTTGGAAAATAAACGACCACGATTAAGATCAATAAACCAAGGGCCACCTTGTCCCACCCTAATAAGTAAGTCCAGAAGGTTTCTTTTGCTGAGTATAGTATTACTGCGCCAAGTACCGGTCCCCATATCGTTCCTTTACCACCCAATATAGCCATGACAATCATCCAGACACCGAATGTTGGGCCTGAAAAAGCGATTTCTACTGGGTCGATAAAACCAATAACATTGCCTACGCCTGCACCAGCAATGGCTAAAAAGAAAGCTGAAATAGTCCAACCTGCAATTTTATATTGAGTGGTGTGAATGCCCATTGATTCTGCTTTATTTTCATTATCCCTAATGGCATTAAGAGCTAGTCCAAACTGACTCCGATAGATCTTCCTAAATAGAAAGAATGTAGCAACTGCAACGAGTAAAAATGCGTAATAATAAAATACCTCTTTCCCTATTAACAATTCACTTGGGTATAGAGGAGCTACCATTCCAGAGCCCGCACCAATGTAATCAATTCCACTAGCTATCTCAGCAGCGGCATGGCCTAATCCCAGGGTACAAATGGCGAAATAGTGTCCACGCATGCCTAGTATTCCTGAGCCCAGAATCACAGCCAGAATGACGGCCACAATAGCACCAGAAAAAGTGCCAACGGCAAGGCTGATAAAATACTCGCTTGCGTTCAGGCTAACTACGACTTCGGAAACTCGCTCAAATCGATCTAGACCACTGGAAAACATATCTCTTTGGACAACAGCACAAACATACATTCCAACACCAAAAAACAAAATGTTTCCGAAAGAGGTGTAGCCTGTTTGCCCGCCAAGCATATCCCAAGTGAGTGCGAGGATAATCATCACCCAAATATAGGTCAACACTGTTATATGATTTGGTAGAATTAATGGCACAATAGCAGAGATCGCAAGGCCTAACCAAATTAAAGTATTTTGTTTGTCATTTGTAATCATTATTAACCTCGATTATTGAATGTATTGGCGTTTTTTTCTTGCTTTAATACTTCTAGTAACAAGAATAATCACTAACAGACAAAAGATAACAGCAGCCTGGAACTCTGCCCCAATAATAAAACCAGTCACATTTTCAAGAGAACTTATCCCCATACCGGCAAAAATTATTCCCATGAAATTACCCAATCCAGCAAGAATAACAATCATGAAAGAGCGAAATGTATAAACCAGACCAATAAACGGGTGTATCGTCCAAACCATAACCACTAAAGAGCCACCAATGCCACATAGGGCTGCGTTAATAGCAAATGTATTGGCATACACTTTTTCAATATTAATTCCTAGGATTCTTGATGCGCGTGGATTTTGGGCGGTGGCGCGGATGGCTTGCCCCATACGAGAATACTTCATTAAAACAAATAATACGATTGCAACAAAAACAGCAATAACAAAACTAACTAGCTGAATATTTGAGATTATTAATGCTCCATCAAACAGGAATAACATACCAAGTTCTGGATTTGCTGTTACCACGTCAGGCCCAAAAATTGCTTGCATCAACTGCTGCATTAGAATCGCCAAACCAAAGGTGGCTAATATTGTAATAAAAATATCTTTCTCACCCAGGAGTCGATTAATAACGGTTTTGTATACAAGTAAACCAAATAGGTAAAGTAAAACAGCAACAATTGGAATGGTAAGTACCGGGTGAATTCCAAATTGATAAAATAAGGTATAAGTTAGGTAACCACCAAAAATAACCAATTCGCCTTGAGCAAAATTGATGATATCCATTACCCCCCAGATCAATGCTAAGCCATAGGCGATCAATGCAAAGATAGCGCCAACAAGCAAACCATTAATAATTAGTTGAGCAAGAAACTCTGGACTAGTAATTAATATTTTTATATAGGTAATCATTTCTCATTCTTTGAATAGTCAAAAATAAAAGGCAGTGCTTAAAAAACACTGCCTTCAAGTTTACAAAAACTCTCTATACACTTCCTTTAAGGACGTGGATATACAAGCTCAGCTTCAGCAACATTTGCAGGAGCTACAACATAATATTTGCCGTCAATAAGTTGACGCAAAATCATTGGTTTTGCAATATTATTACCTGCCTCTGAAAACTTAATTTGACCATAGAAAGTTGACAGATCAGTTGCAGCAAGAGCATCTCTCACAGCATCTTTGTCAAGCGAGTTAGCTCTATTTATGGCGTCTGCCATTACTATAACAGCGGCAGTTGATTCAGCAGCTTGGTATGGCGGAACGTAGCCATACTCACCGTTAAAGATTTCAGAGTAGTTACCGGCAGTACCAAATACAACGCCTTCACTTGAAACACTAGGCGACCATTGCGCAGCGCACAAAGCGTAGTCCGGAAGATTACCAAACTTTTCTTTGTCATGAAGCTTTGCTGACTCACAATGAGTCATTGCAAGCATATTGACAGAAGCGCCGAGATCGTTCATTTGTCTAACAGACAATGCGGCACCCTTAGAGTGACCAGATACGACAAGCAAGTCTGGCTTAAGCGCTTTCACCTTAACCAGTGTAGAGGTCATGTCGCTCAGATCTCTTGGCAATTTATCATCAATAACGACTTTCATGCCGTGACGTTTGACATCATCAAGTACACCCGCTCTAATGTCTTGAGAGAATGGATCATTCTCAATGGCAAGAGCTACGGTTATTTCTGATGCAGGTTTACCAGCCTTAATTGCAATTTGATTAACAGCCTCTTGAAGGTATTGCTCTGAAGTTGATAGTACCGCAAACATATATTTATAACCCTGGTTAAACAATGAGCGAGAAGCACCATTTGCCTCAACCATTGGTACGCCATGTGCTTCTGTAACCGGGGCAATAGCTTTAGTTAGACCAGAACTATATGGACCTAACATAAAACTCACTTTATCTCTTAGAATTAACCTTTCAGCTAAAGAGGCTCCACGCGCAGGCGTAGACTCATCATCATAGTAGACAATTTCAAAATTGTAGGATTTTCCATCAACAACAACGCCACCCAAAGAGTTGACATATTTGACACCTAAGTCATAGCCTTTTTGAGTGTGATTGCCTGCTGTTGAGTATTTACCCGACAAAGAGACTGCGGCACCTAGCTTGACAGTATCAGCCATAGCCATAGGACTGACCATCAGTCCCGAAAGTGCAATCATTGTTACCGCTGCACTTAGTATTTTCTTAAACATATTAGACTCCTTTAAGTTATGAAATGATCCAAATTTTTCAAGCAATATAACTTCAAGATAACCCAGACCAAATTATATTCTAGCGAATATTAATAGACTGTGTTAGGCGGATTTCCGCCTACTCAAAGAAAGGACTAGAGATTAATGAGAAGTAGAATTCTCTATAAACATTGCTCGATTTAGATTATGCTTTAATAGCTTCTCGTTTAATGTTCGTCTTGGTATTTTTAATAGACTACAGACTTGATTAATATTGCCTGAACACTCGATCATGGCTTGGGTAATTAATTGTCTTTCAAAATTCTGCATTAAAGTTCGAAGATTCTTACTGGACTCTGTGGATATATCTATTATTTCATTTGAAGAGACCTCGAGCAGATGAGAAATTGAGACACGTTTTGTTCGATTCAGTCTTACATACTGCTCAGCAATTTGCTTTAATTGACGTTGATTTTTTGGCCAGTGATATGTAGACAAGGTCAGCACATCTTCTGGTAATAGTACTGGGATTGATGATTGATGTTGATTTGCAGACTGGGCCAGATACATATTAAACAATTCGATAACATCATCAGATCTCTCTTTTAAAGATGGAATTTGTAACTGTATTTTTCCAATTCTAGATAAAATTGCTCCTATCAAAGAGTGTTTTTTTACGTTTTCAGGGGAATCAGTCATAGAGCAAATTATTTTTGGAGTTTTAACTTTTATTTTTGGCCTATATTCATACTGAAAAACTCTTTTTTCAAGTTCACTCAACAAACGCTTTCGGCATTCAAATGATAAGCTATATATATCTTCTAAAAAAATAACGCCGTCACCTACTCTCGAAAAAGCACCCTCTTTGCCCAGAAACACCTTATTGAATAATAATTCAGAGACCACTCTACAATTCACGTGAACATATGGCAGATTGTTCAGAGGGCTATGCTGATGAATCACTTTTGCAATAATTGTTTTCTCGACTCCTTTTTCACCAATCAAAACAAGGTTGCTTAAATTGTTGGCACATTCGATCAGCCGATAACGAAAATTTGACATGGTATTACTTTGACCGACCAGTATTTGCTCAAGCTTTAGTTTTTTATCTGACTGGTTTTTTAGGAGTAATTTATCTGATTTTATTTGATAACTAGTTATAGCCTGATCTATCATCAATCTTAAGTTTTGAGGTTCGAATGGCTTTTCAATAAAATCATAAGCACCAATCTGAATAGCTTTAACAGCGGTCGGAATATCGCCATGAGCGGAAATCAAAATCATTGGTGGAGCATCATCTCTAGTTTGCAATTCTTTCAATACCTCTATTCCACTCATCCCAGGCATTTTTAGATCACAAATAATTACACTAATATCTAAGTCAAAGACCTCAGCCAACATTGCTTCACCGCTACTATAGGCTTTCAACTTATAGTTTGCTCGATTGAGATAGTCAGAAATTGATTCTCGCATCGCTTGGTCATCGTCAACGATAGCAATGAATTTTTGAGATATTTGAGTCATGTGGATAACGGCAGTGTGATGATAAAACAAGCCCCCTGGCCGGAATTATTCATTGCCGTCAAAGTTCCGTTAAACTCATGAATAATATTGCTTGAAATTGTCAAACCTAGACCAAGACCTATTCCTGTAGGTTTTGTTGTATAGAAAGGATCAAACAGAGCTTGCAATGTATCTTCTGACATACCTTTCCCTGTATCCTTAATTTTTACTTTTAGTATTTTTTTTGCAGGACTTTTCAAAGCTTCAGTAGTTGTTAGTGTATTAAATGCAAGAGCATCATTGTCAGCTGTCTCAAAGTTGATGGTTATTAGTTTTTTTTCAGATTCATCTAGAGCAAATCTTGCATTATTAATTAGATTTGTAAAAACTTGCTCCATGCGAACCTTTCCAGCTCTCACCATAAAAGGTTTGTCTTCGTAATTTGTAGTGAGTTTAATGCCATCTTTTTTTAGATCGGAAGACAGCAATTCTAGAGCTTCATGCAGAGAGTCCTTAATATCAAATATTTGTAATTCTCTTTCATTACTTCTCATAAAAAATTTCAGTTGTTTGGAAATTTTAGTCATTCTGACTACCAAAGCGTCAAGCTTGGGAAGTATAGATTTTTCATTATTAGCTGATGTTTCACCTTTTTTTGGTGGAAGTTGAGCACTTGCAATATAGTTCTTCATTGCCGATAAAGGTTGCCCTAATTCATGAATAATTGAAGCTGATAATTGCCCCATTGCTGCCAACTTACTAGTTCGTTTAATGTCCTTTTGCGCAATCAGTAATTTTTTTTCTGTCTCTTGTCTTTGGGCTATTTCTATAGTGAGTTGGTCATTTAATTTACGTAAGTCTAGCGATTCTTGTTGTGAGATTTTTAATCTCCAGCGTGACTGTACAAGTCTTAACAACAGTAAAACAGCTATTAAACCCATCGCAATTGAGCCCGTTTTTGCCCAGGTAATAATTGTTAGTTGAGTAATATTTGTTTTGGGTAATAAGTAGTGTATTTTCCAGTTCGCACTATCTATTGATACTGTCTCGTATAAGAAAGGTGTGCCATTAATATCTATATTGTTGATGTTTTTTTGAGGTTGACCTGTAAGTAAATCAAGTTTCAAACCAGCAAATTGTTTTTGTTTCTTTATTTTATCTTTCTGTAGCTGGCTTAAGGGTAATAAGGTGTGGTATTTCCATTCACTTTCACTGCTTAAAACAACGACGCCATCCTTATTTGTGACAAAGATTGTCTCACCCGCATCTTTCCATGAATTTTCAATTGCCGAAAGGTCTATTTTAGTAACAGCAGCGGCTATGATATTTTCTCTATTTCTTACTGGCGTAGAAATGAAGAATCCAGGTAATTTTGATGTTGCGCCAATACCAAAAAAGTATCCTTTGTTGCCGGACATTGCATCTAGAAAATAGGGTCGAAAGCCATAGTTTTTTCCAACAAAAGATACATCACTTCGCCAATTACTTGATGCTAGTGTTGTGCCTTTATTATCTAGAATATAAAGATGAGTAGTGCCCGATGCTTTGACAATATTCTCGAGCGCATCATTAGCCTTACTGGGTTCGTTGAAAGACCACTTGATAAGCTGTTCATCCCTCGCCACAACGTATGGCAAAAAACTGAAACGGGTTAGTTCATTATTTAAGTTATTTTGGTATATTCTTAAACTTTCGGATGCTTTAAGACGTAAATTGTTTGTATGATGCTCAACAACACTATAGTGAACCCAATAGATTGAAATAACAGCACAAACAAAAACCACAAAAAGCAGAATATTGGTTAAAGTGTATAAGGGATTCTCGGTCTTACTCGTCATATTTCCTTTCACTGTTAAAGAAATTAAATTATAGCTCAAAAAAAAACTCTATCCCTCACACATCGAACGAAATTTGGACTTTAGTTCAAGTTGGTATACAATCATAGTATGAAAAAACTACTCCTACTTTTAATTCTATCCCTCTTCTCAACTCAAAGTTTTGCGGGTTCGTGTCCTGATGGCAGTGAGCCAGTAAAGAGTATCTCCGATGATGGCACTTATTTTGTGTTCAACTGTGGAGGTGGTGGTAATGAACAAGCATCTTCATCTGCTAATTCTGGCAGCTGGAATGACTCAAATCCATTAGATAAGTTAACTATTCCCAACAACTGGCAATTATTTAAAAATAAGAAAGCCTTAGAAGATGCTCGTAAGAGTTTTCAAGGTCGAATTTCAAAGAGGGTAGGATTTAATGAGGACGTATGCTTGAGTGTTGTGAAAGACTGGGGTAAATCGATGAAATTATATATTGCTGAGAAAAAACAAATCGATAAAACTACTGCTTATGGAAATAATAATTCAGCTATAGGAACAGATATACAAGATTGTTTAGATAAGTTAATTTATGCAACACAGAACTACACTGGTACACCAAATTACATGAAAGAAATCCTTCTTCATTGGGCGAAGACCGATGCAGTCTTCATCCCCAATGGAGTCAAAGATGAAAAGTGGGGCACTTATGTTTACGAGGCAGTACAATCATGGTCTTCTTTTGGTAGTTATTACGCGACTTTCTATGACGAATTTAACTACAGCGATTCTGAAAGAGAGATTGTTGATGCGTATATAAAAGATAAACTTCTGAATCTCAACACACGTAATCGTGCATCCGATGGTAAGACTTGTGACCCCAACAGTCTTGAAAGAACAGTAGATGGTCAGTTTCGTGATAAAGGAGGAGAAAAAATAGACCCTAATACTTGTGGAAGCAGTGTCTGGAAGACTATACCGGCACAACTTTTAGTTGGCTTGAGATTAAATGATAAGGCTCTTTTTAAGAAAGGCATAGAAAACACCAAATACCAGTTGAGCTTTTTTGATGACAGCGGAATATTTACAACTTGGGCTATAAAGGGTTCTGCCTCTTATTCATATAGTAGCTCTATTCCCGTTATGTTAGGTGGCCTTACGGAAATTTATGCCAGCGTTGGGTATGACTTCATGGAACACAAACTTCGCAATGGCCTCAGCGTTAAGCAACTGATGGACAGGCAGTATGAACTTTTTGAGGACCCACATATATTGGATAGCTGGGTTAAAAGGTATCCACATGACTACAAAGGCTCATCAAATTTACAATATTTACAGTCCTCAGTAGAACAAATAAGAGGACAAGACATGAATCTGTCTGTTTTTGTAAGAAACCTACCAAGGTATATCGATACTTACCGAGCTGATATTGGCAACAGTCAAGAGTTTGATGAAAAACTAGGCAAGCAATCTAGGGACGTTAGGGATGTGGTTGCGTCAAAATCTACAGGTAACTTCCAACCAATCGACCCCTATTTAGTCTACATATCTTATATAACAGAGCCAGAAGCAGAAATTAATTGGGATGCAGAAGATAAACTCAAAGGAGAGTACGCCGCTAAATGGTATATCGGCAATGCTATGGATAACCCAGTAACATTTGAATTTCGAGGCAAAGATAACCTGACTCTTGAGAGAGGTAAGGGGGTATTTTCTGGGGTATTTTCTGGGATGGGGTATCGCTTCCCATCTAAAGATGAAAGAGGCAAGCTAAAGATAGATTATAAGCCAAACGGGG
>ERZ1047821.1303-NODE-1303-length-16328-cov-4.874332_pt1 | contig 16328 bp, 11 predicted proteins | sample MGYA00383096_ERZ1047821 | MGnify/ENA primary metagenome ERZ1047821 (study PRJEB29581, sample SAMEA5548366) | metagenome | biome: marine; feature: coastal; material: water | depth 25 m | study: Short-term variability in the microbial, nano- and picoplankton... | reverse complement strand
GTAATGTAATTATAGGAACTATTAATGCTGGATCAGCTACTGGTAATAGACAATTAATAATTGCTGGAAATGACGGTACAACTACAACTACTTGGCTAACAGGCGATAGTGACGGTAAGCTTACAATGACTAGTGGTGATATAATATCAGGTAAAGTTAGTGGAACAAATTTCTCAAACAGTTTATTAATTGGTACTACAACAACAGGGACATTAAATAATGCTGACAATAATATTGGTATAGGATACGATGCTTTAAGGGATTTAACTTCTGGAGATGCAAATATAGCTTTAGGTGTAAATGCTGGTAGAGCATTAACAGTTAATAGTTATAATACTTTTATAGGTCGTAACTCTGGTGTAAATGCTAATGGAAATTCTAATGTTGGTCTTGGACCAGATTCTTTAGAGGGTTCGTCTTTTACTGGAGCAGGAAATATGGCTATTGGTATGGGCTCAGGAGCAAACATAAGTTCTGGTAATTTTAATACAATGATAGGAACTGATGCTGGTGATACAATAACCTCAGGCTCTGGTAATATAATGATAGGTAACAATATACAACCAGATTCAATTACAGGTAATAGACAATTAAAAATCGGTGGTTATGATGGTACAACAACTACAACTTGGATTTCAGGAGATAGTAGTGGTGTTGTAACTGCTACATTAGCCGCAAATACTATTACATCTACACAATTAGCAAGTGCAACAACTCTATTAATATTAGATTCAAGTGGATCTACACTAAAAACAATAATAGGAGCAGGATCGTAAAAAATCATTATAAATATAAGTAAGGAATAAAATATGCCAGCAATTATAACAGACAAATTTAGAATTCACAATAGTGAACAATTTTCAGAAGCATTTTCAGAGTCTTCAGGAAACACTATGTATCTTGGTATAGGTAGACCTCAGGCATTTGCTACATCTACTAGAGCAGACGCAAGAACAAATAATGAAGGCACAGATACAGCTCCAGTTACTCCTTCAGATAATACTAATTCACAAACATTTCCTTTTGACGATATGTTGGCGGCTAAAAAAATTAGCACCTCAGATGTTGCTTTTGCAATTCCTAGAAGAAATTGGGCAACAGGTACAACATACGATATTTACAGACATGATTATGGAGATTATGCGACAGGTACAACAACAGATATTACGTCTAATAGTGGTGCTTCAACTTTACATGACGCAAGTTTTTATGTAATAACAAGTGCTAAAAATGTTTATAAATGTTTAGACAACGATAACAATACTGCTTCAACTGTAGAACCTACAGGAACAAGTGTAACAATTTTATCTACAAGTGACGGTTATAAATGGAAATACATGTACACTTTATCAGCTTCACAACAAGCAAACTTTTTATCTACAGACTTTATGGCAGTTTCAACAAATTCAACTGTATCAGCAGCTGCTGTTGATGGTGCAATAAATGTTGTAAAAATTAAATCTGCTGGTTCAGGTGGTACAAATGGTACACATACAAATATTGATATTAGAGGTGATGGTTCAGCCGGTAAAGTTTCAGTTACAGTTGCAGGTGGTGTTGTAACGGCAGTAACAGTAACAACTCCTGGAACAGGTTATACTTTTGGTACAATTAGTAATGCACAAATCGTATCAGGTGGTGCAACAAATTTAACAGGTGCAGAGTTAGATGTAATTATTGAACCAAAAGGTGGTCATGGTTTTAACGCAGTAGAAGAATTAGGTGGTTTTTATGTAATGATGAATACATCACTTGAAGGAAAAGAAACTTCAAACACAAGTGACTTTACTGTAGCAAATGACTTTAGAAAAATTACATTAATTAGAGATCCTAAATCTGGTGGTTCTGCTGCCTCAGCTACAACATTAAGAGCTACTAAAGCAATCAATTTAACTGGTATATCAGGAACATTTACTATTGATGAAGAAATTAATCAGGCATCCACAAATGCAGTTGGTAAAGTAGTAGAATGGGATTCAGTAAATAAAATTTTATATTACATACAAACAAGACATAATGATGAAGGCGTTGACTCAAACGGTAATCAAACAGCGTTTAGTGGAACAAATTTAATTACAGGTCAATCATCTACTGCTAATGGTACACCAACAACTACGACTAGTACAATTAATAGCCAATCATTTACAAGTGGATATTCTGCTTCTGAAATTGACGCTGACTCTGGTGATATTCTTTATATTGAGAATAGAGCACCTATTACAAGAGCTGTTGATCAAACAGAGAATATTAAACTGGTTATAGAATTTTAGGAGAGTTAAATGCCAAGTCCAACTGACTTTAATCTCTCACCTTACTATGATGACTTCAATAAGTCAAAAAAGTTTCATAGAATACTTTTTAGACCGTCATTTGCTGTACAGGCTCGAGAGTTAACACAATCACAATCTATTTTACAAAATCAAGTAGAACAAGTATCAGATCATCTTTTTGAAAAAGGTGCAATGGTTATTCCTGGTGAAATAGGTTATAATGTAAATTACTATGCAGTTAAATTAACTTCTTTTACAGATTCAGCTTCAGTAGGATTAACTCTTGCAGATTTTAATGGTTTACAATTAACAGGTCAAACTTCAGGTGTAATTGCAAAAGTAATAAATGTATCTGTTACAGATGGTACAGATCCTAATACTTTATTTGTTCAATACGAAACTTCAGGTACAAACAATACATCAACTGCCTTTACACATGGCGAAACAATACAAGTTGCAACAACTTTATCAGGAACATCAACAACTGTTTCTGCTGTAGTAACTTCATGTCACACAGGTTCAGCTGCTTATGTAGCTGCCGGCACATATTACATAAATGGTTTTCATGTTGATGTTGCAGAGCAAACAATTATATTAGACAAATATACAAATACACCATCATACAGAGTAGGTTTATTAGTTACAGAATCATTTGTAACACCTAATGATGACTTATCTATAAATGATAACGCACAAGGCACTTCAAATGTAAATGCTCCAGGTGCTCATAGATTTAAAATAGATTTAACTTTAACTAAAAAAGCATTAACAGCTACAGATGACGCAAACTTTGTTGAGTTGTTAAGATTAAAAGCTGGTATTATTCAAAACCAAGTTAGAACAACAGAATATGCAGTATTAGAAGATACATTAGCAAGAAGAACATTTGACGAATCTGGTGACTATGCAGTAAGAGATTTTGATTTAGATATTAGAGAACATTTAATAAACGGTAATAACAGAGGTATATTTACATCAGCTAACGGTGGTTTAGAAACTAAACTAGCTGCAGGTATGGGTGCTGGTAAGGCATATGTCAAGGGTTATGAAATTGAAACTTTAAGTACAACTTTTGTTGATGTAAACAAAGCAAGAGATTTTGATACACAAAACAATTTTACAACTAGATTTGATGTGGGTAACTTTGTAAATGTTACTAATATTTTTGGTGCGCCTGAAATAGGATTTGTAACTGGTTCTAAAGAAGCATTTAAAAGAATTAATCTTTATGATACTTTAACATCATCAAGAGGTACACAAAACACAGGTACTGGTGCTTCTATAACATCTATTGGTCGTGCTAAAGGAAGAGGTTTTGAATATGTAACAGGTGCTTCTTCAGCACTTACATTTGCTAGTTCATCTTTAACAAGTGCTATTTACAAAAACTATCTATTTGACATTAATATGTTTACACATTTAAATGTTACGTCAAACACTGCATTTACAGATGGTGAAAAAATAACAGGTGGTACTTCAGGTGCAACTGCTACAGTTGAAAGTTTAAAAACTGTTACATCTAAGGCTGTAGGTGCTATATCAGTAGCAAATCCAGGTGTTGTTACAGCAAATGGTCACGGTTTAAAAGAAGGACAACAAGTAAGATTTTTAACACCTAGTTTTGCAATAGGTGGATCAGCAGTTCAAGCTACAGATGTATTTACAGTTAGAAATCCAGCAACAAATACTTTTCAATTATTTGGTGCAGACGGAACAACATCACAAAATGTAACTGCCTTTACAAGTTCAGGAAATGTAACACATGGTGTTGTAGTTGCTTCAAATGTAAATGGTACTTTTGTTGCAGGTGAAACTATAACAGGCGCAACTTCAAGTGGTACAGCAATAATTCAATCAGACGTAGTTGGTTTAAAAGGTGTAAGAAGTTATGATTTTTCAGCTGTTAAACAATTAGGTCAAACAGGTACACCTGGTTATACAGCTGATGTATCTAGAAGTGCAACATACGGTGAAAGTTTACAAATTACTGGTAGTATATCAGTTGCAAATAGTAATGCTTCTGTTACAGGTTTTGGTACTTTATTTAATACAGAATTAAAAGTTGGTGATGAGATTACTATTTCTACAGACGCAGGTGGATCAGTAACTAAAATTGTAGAAGCTATTATATCAGACACAAGTTTGACACTATCAGCTGCCGTAGGTGGTAGTGATGTATCAACTAAATCTATTGCAACAAGAAATAGAGGTAAATTACAAGATCAACAAAAAAATATTGCTATATTTAATTTACCTAACAAAGCAGTTAAGACTTTAAAAACTACAAGTAATGCAGGTATAACAGATACAAATTATACTGTAAGACAACAATTTGTAAAACAATTATCTTCAGGTACAGTTTCAATAACAGCAGGTACAAATGAAACTTTTGCAGGTTTAAATGAAAGTGATTTTGTAGTTTCAATTCAAGCAATAAATTCAGCAAGTGCAGGTGCAAACGGAGATATTTTAAGTCTAACAGGTAACAATGCTCAAGGTGGTGCCATTTTCACATTAAGCACTTCACCAGCTAATAAAACTTTAACTTTAAATTTTGGTACTGCATATGCAGACGCAGAATTGCAAATTATTGGCACAATTAATAAATCAGTAGCAGATTCAAAAACAAAAACATTAGCTAATGCAACTCCACAAATTACTACTTTAGCAGCCGTAACAAAACAAGGTGGAATTAGTTTAGGCAAGGCAGATGTGTTTAGAATTAATAGTGTTTTTATGTCGCCTGACTTTAGTACAGCTGCAACAACATCACATACAAATGTTACAGATAGATTTGAGTTAGACAATGGTCAAAGAGATAACTTCTATGACATTGGTAGAATAAAATTGAAACCTGGTGAATTAACACCATCAGGAAGATTACTTGTTAACTTTGATTTCTTTACTCATGGTCCAGGTGATTATTTTGATGTTGATTCATATTCAGGTGTTGTTGATTATTCAGATATACCTAGTTACAGTTCAGACACTACAGGTAGAAATTATAATTTAAGAGATTGTTTAGATTTTAGACCAAGAGTTGATGACGCAAGTACAATTAATTCAGGTGGTCAAGATAGAAGTTTTGATGGTACAGGTGCTTCTACAGTAAATGTAATAAAATTTAATGATGATGTAAATACAGATTTTGAGTTCTATTTACCTAGAATTGATAAAATATTTTTAGATAAAGACGGTGCGTTTAAAGTTGTTGAAGGTGCTTCATCATTAGATCCACAAGTTCCTAAAAATCTAGATGGTGCAATGCATTTGTACACAATTTTTCTAGACGCATTTACTCTTACAACAGATCACATTGAAATTGAAACTATTGATAATAGAAGATATACAATGAGAGATATAGGTAGACTAGAAAAAAGAATTGAAAATGTAGAATACTATACACAACTCTCATTATTAGAAACACAAACTCAACAATTACAAATTCAAGACGCAGATGGCTTTGATAGATTTAAAAATGGATTTATCGTAGATAATTTTACAGGTCATGGTATAGGTGATGTAGGTAATTTAGATTACAAAATTGCAATGGATATGGCTCAAGGTGAGGCAAGACCAATTTGTAAAACTGATTCAGTACAGTTGATTGAAGCTGATGATGATGGTGGAGAAATTTTATCTACAGATAGAACTGATAATAATTATCAAAAAACTGGTGATTTAATAACACTTCCTTACAGTGAACAAACATTAATTGATCAACCTTTTTCTAGTAAATTTTTAAATGTTAATCCATTCAATGTATTTACATGGGTAGGTTCACTTGTGCTAGACCCGGCAGGAGATGAATGGAAAGAAACAGAAAGAGTGCCAGAATTAGTTGTTAACCAACAAGGTATGTTTGACACTATGGCTGCCAATTTAGGTAATCCTAACTTAGCTGAGATACAATTAGGTACAGTATGGAATGAATGGCAAGATAATTGGGTTGGTAGACCAGTTGAAGCAGGAACTAGAAATATTGGTGGTAGAAGAAGAGAACAAACTTTTGCTCATGGTGTACCGAGAAGAGTATTACAAACACAAGAAATCACTACAGTTCAACAAGTTAATCAAACAAGAACAGGCATAAGAAGTGTATTTGTTCCACAAGTTGTAAGACGATCATTAGGTGACAGAATTCTTAATGTTGCATTTATTCCATTTATTAGAAGTAGAACAGTAAACTTTACAGGTACAAGATTTAAACCTAATACAAGAGTTTATCCTTTCTTTGAAAATGTTGATATATCAACTTATGTTACACCAACAAGTGGTTCATTAGGTGGTAATTTAGTTTCAGACGCTAACGGTTCTTTATCAGGTTCGTTTGCAATACCTGACCCTACAGTTGACGCAAATCCAAGATGGCGTACAGGTACAAGAGTTTTCAGATTAACAAGTTCACAAACAAATGATTTAAATTCAGATGTAGAAACTGCTGGTGAAGAAGATTATACTGCTAGAGGTACTTTAGATACTGTTAGAGAAACTATAGTTTCAACAAGAGAACCAAGACTTGTAAGAGAAAATACTACAGAGACAAGAAACTTAGCAAGAACATCAACAAGAAGAGTTGATAGACAAGTAGGTTGGTGGGATCCATTAGCTCAAACATTCTTAATTGATGATGAAGGTGGTGTATTCTTAACTTCATTAGATATATTCTTTCAATCAAAACCAGAAGCTGGTGATTCACAAGTTCCTGTAACTTTACAAATTAGAGAAGTTAAAAACGGATATCCTGCTACAACTATTTTACCATTCTCGGAAGTTTCATTAAATCCGAGTGCTGTAAGCACAAGTACAGAAGCTACAGTTGCTACAACATTTACATTCTCTAGTCCTGTTTACATACAAGAAAATACAGAGTATGCATTTGTATTATTAGCAAATTCACAAGAGTACAATGTTTTTGTATCAAGAGTAGGTCAAACTAATTTAGGTTCTAATAGAACAATATCACAACAACCTTATGCTGGTGTTTTATTTAAATCACAAAATGGTTCAACATGGACAGCTGAACAAAATGAAGATATTAAATTTAAAATGAAAAGAGCTGAGTTTAGCAATGTTACAGGTACACCTTCTTTTGCTAATGATACTTTATCTAGTAGAACATTAAAAACTAATTGTATGAGAACAACAGCTAGTTCAGGTGTTGTAAGAGTGTTTCATCCAAATCATGGTATGCATGGTTCAACAAATAATGTAACCATTTCAGGATTTCCTTCATCAGGAACAAATGGGTTAGTGCAATCAGAAATAAACACCACACATACAAGTATTTCAAATATAACTTTAGATAGTTATGATATAACAGTATCAACAAATGCTAATGCAACAGGTGATATTGGTGGCAATGCTATTGTTGCAACTCAAAATAGATTATATGATGTTGCAATGTTAAACATGCAAACTATGACTGTGCCAGGAACATCATTAGGATTTTCAATGAGACCTACATCCGGTAAATCAATTCACGGTGCAGAAACAGAATTTTCATTAACACCTGCAACAAGTTCAATTAGTGTTATTGCAAACGATAATATTTACTTTGAAATACCTCAAATGGTTGCAAGTGATATAAACCAAACAAATGAAATGTCTGATAGTAAATCATTGTTAGTTACAACTACATTAAATACAACAAATACAAAACTTTCACCTATAATAGATACACAAAGAGTTAGTATGATAACAATTCAAAATAGAGTTAATAGCCCTACAAATGGTAATACACCAAACTTTAAAGATGATGAACAACCATCAGGTTCTTCATCAGCGGCTATCTATTGTACAAGACCAATTGTTTTAGATAATCCATCTACAGCTCTTGAAGTAAGATTAACTTCAAATGTAAGATCAGACGCAGAGGTAGAAGTTTACTTTAGAACCACATCAGCTGATGAGGTAAGAAATGTAAAAGACTTAAACTGGACACCTTTTAATACAGCAGGTGAAGAAGACACTACAGTTGCACCTGCAGAATCAAATGATGAGTTTAAAGAATACAAATATAGTGCAAGTGCATTAACAGAGTTTTCAGCGTTTCAATTAAAAATTGTTATGAAAGCGACAAATTCATCACACGCACCTAGAGTAAAAGATTTGAGAGGGCTTGCATTAGCAGTATAATATGTCTAGACTACAAGTAAAAGGTTATAGTCATTTAGTAAGAGAAGTTTCGTCAAATGGTATTGTAAATACCAATATAAGTGAATATGAAACATACATGAAAAGAATTAAGGCAAGAGAAGAACATGGTGATCAAATAAGAAGTGCGGTAAAAGATATAAATAATTTAAAAACAGAATTAAGAGAAATAAAAAGTTTAATAAAAGAGTTAGTCAATGGCAGTTAAAAATATAGCAATAACAGATACATTAGAAACATTTAGAACCACATTTAACGATATGGCGGCTAATGATTTTGGTGATATCGCATTATTAAGTGGTTCTATTAGTTCAACTAACTTAGTTGGTGCTATGAATGAAACTATTAGCATTGCAACATCAACAGCTGGTTTTACAGTAAAAGATAGTGCAAACAATCAACAAATTGTCGGTGGTGGTGATACATTAACAGTCGTAGGTACATCAAATGAAATTGAAGCAGTTGTAAGTGCAACTGACACATTAACAATTGGTTTACCAAGTGTTGTATCAGTAACAACATCATTAACAAGTCCAACTTTATCTACTGGTAATATGACATTAGCAAATGGATCTATTACAGATTCAAGTGGTAGTATTTCTTTTGGTAATGAAAATTTAACAACAACAGGTACGATTACTGGTAATTCATTTTCAAGTTCAGGCACAACACATGCTTTAGGTCAAATTGCAATTAGTGGTAGCACTATTAGTTCTTCAACAAACGCTACAATTACTATAAATGATAATATATCAGTTAGTGGATCAATTATAGCAGGATCAACAACAATAAATCCTTCATCAGCAAATACAAATATTATAAACTCTACTGGTATTGTTAAATTCGGATCAAATATAAATTTAAATGCAGGTTTTTCTTTAATTTTTGAAGGTGCAACAGATAATGCATTTGAAACAACTTTAACAGTTACAGATCCAACAGCTGATAGAACAATAACAATGCCAAATGAAACAGGAACAATTATTACAAATGGTTCTACAGACGCTGTAACTGAATCAATGATGGCTAATGACGCAATTGGTCAAAACGAATTAAAAACAGTAGTTACACTACAAATATTAAACTCATCAGGTACTGCGTTAAAAACATTATTTGGTGCAGGTGCTTAGGAGTTATTATGGCAGTAAGAAAACCTTTATATTATGTAAGCAATAATTTGCGAGAGATGTCAACATCAATGGTGACAGAAATTGTGAAACAATCAGTTTATCAGTATTCATTAAATCCGGGAGTAACTTTAAGTGTTGTTGGTAGTAGTGGTACATTAGCTGGTATGTCAGATACAAGATTACAAGCTGGTGCGTCCACAACAGACGCTACAAACTTTGACACTGCTGGTGAAACACCTGACGTATCAACAGTTACAGTTACTTATGACAAAGTAAGTCATTCAAACGCTAGTGTATCTCCTACCTCAGACACAGGAAAAACATGGCCTGTTTATTATAATTCATCAGGACAAATTCAAGCAATGAATTTAACAGATGTCAAAGATACTTTTTTACATCCTGCAATAGATTTATTAGCTTCAGGTTCAACTGGTACAGATCAAGGTGGAACTTATCATGTTAACGCTTCCAATAGTGTGTCAGGTTCTACATTAGTTTCATCTACTGCTATATTTACAGATACAAGAGCAAACGCAGCTGCTTACACAGCAGGTGGTATTGGTGAAACTCAAGATCAACCAACAACTATAAACAATTATTATTTACATAAAATAACAGGAACAAATACTAGTTTTACAGCTCCATATTCTATAGATTCAAACAATAATATTAGAGAATATACAGACGCAGCTTTTCAAACTTTATTACAAGAATGGATGAGATATACAGCAGCTTCTTCAAGTGATGGATATGCTTTAAGTTACAATATAGGTACTTCAGGTTCAGGTAATACTAGAGGAACAGGTATGGTTGATACTAAATTAAACGGTTCAACTTATGCTACAAGACAAGTTAATACAGACGATTATAGAACACAAGAGTTTCCTTCAGGATCTGCTGTGGCTCAAAATACTTATTTTTTAAGAATAAATAAATCCTAGATAAATAGATTTATATTATGAATATATTATTAACAGGCCATAAGGGCTTTATTGGAAACAGGTTATTACAATACCTACAATCAAAAGATCATACAATTATTGCAATAGATAAGTTAACAGGACATGATATTATATCATGTGATTTTCCACACAACATAGAAACAGTTATACATTTAGCAGGTCTATCTGGCGTAAGAGATAGTTTAAATAATCCATCAGATTATTGGAAGACAAATGTAATAGGAAGTCAACGTATATTTGATTTCTATAAAACAAAAAGAGTTATCTATGCAAGTTCGTCAACAGCTTATGAACCTTGGAGAAATCCATATGCAATGAGTAAGTATGGTATGGAACAACTAGAACACCCTAATAGTCTAGGTATGAGATTTACAACCGTTTATGGACCTGGCGCCAGAGAAACAATGTTAATACCTAAAATACTTAAAAATGATATAGAGTATCTAAATGTAAATCATACAAGAGATTTCATACATGTTGATGATGTAATATCAGCAATTTACACGGTTTTACATAATGATGTAAGAGGTGTAATAGATGTAGGCACATGTATACCTAATAAACTTATAGATATAGCTGACTATTTTAAAATAGATTATAAAAATAGAATTGCTGATGAAACCGAAAGATTAAATAATACCGCCGATACAAAAATACTAAATAGTCTCGGATGGCATGCAAAAACAAATTTGTATGGTTATATAGAGGAGAATAAAAATGTTCAATAAAGAAAATTTTATAGAAGCGTCTTTTGTAGATAATGAAAGACAAAATATAGAAATTTTAACAAAGAGTGAAGATGGTAAAACTGTAATACCTACTGTTATACCATATGATGAAAATAATGATATGTTTAAAGAGTTGATGACTATTAAAACAATAGATCAATTACATGAAGACACACATAACAAAAAAAAATTAGAAAGTGAATTATATAGACAACAAGCTATAGAGTTTGCTAAAGAAGAAGGCTTAATGACACATGAGGCTGTTCAAATTGAAAAAGGAAAAATTATTCAAGGATTTTTAGATTACTTAATAAAAGATTCTGAAAATGAAGACGCAATTTTTGCTTTAAAACTTGAATTATTTGAAAATGATAAAATTAAAGATTCTGAAGATATTGAAACAAAAAAAAGTATTAGACAAGCAAAAAGTAAAGCTGAAGTAATTTTAAATGCTTTAAAGATTATTTGCAAGAAATAAAATAATCACTGTACCAACCTGTCCAACCTTTTTCTTGTAGATGGTGCATTTGACCTAACGTACATATACTACCGATTGGTGGTCTTAAATAGATGTAATCTTTTATTGAAGGACAAACTCTATCGTATGTTTCATATTTAATATTTTTATAATACCATTCATCACTTCCTCTTGTATATGTTTTTATATAATATTCATCATCTTTTTTAAATTTATCCCATATATAAGATACATCTCCTGTCCAAGAAACAATAGATGAGTTTAAAGGTGTATGAGCAGGCTCTCTCCACCAAGTGTCATCTAATAATGTAAAGTTTTTTCTAACTAAATTAGGTAACTTATCATGTATTACCATATCTAAATCAAAGTATAAGTTTTCACCATCTCTAAACTTATCGTACATTTGAAACTTATTAAACCAATTACCATATAGATCATCTTCAATAACTTCAAAACTATCATACTTTAGACTAGAGTATTCATCTATCATATGTTTTAAATTATCAACATGCCATTGAGTGAATTTATTACCAAATCTACAACAAATAATTCGCATTTATTTTTCTTCCTACTCCTGTAAAATGTATAACTTTAATTTTTTCATTTATTTCATTACCCATAATCATATAATCCGTATTAAATATTTTTGCATACATTTTATTTAATTGTATATTATCTTGTAAATTTTCAGTATATTTAACTAACCACTCTTTTGGTGTTGTAGTTAGTTTTATATTATTTTCTTGTACTTTCCAATTAACATAATTTTGTTCGCCATAGTATTTGTAATGCACATCTCCATTATTATAGTAATGCATTTGCCAATAATTAGGATTTAAAGAAAAGTCGTCCCATATTTTTTTTAAACTACCTGATTTAAATTTGTAAAAACCACCATTTAATTTTAATTTATTATCCCACCATTGACCGTATGATATTAATTCATTATCCTTTACAGGAAAACCTATAAGATCATCTACATTACCTGTAATTACTTGATCTATATCCATTATTACTATATCATCACCAGGTTGTTGATTTGCAAATTGTGGACTAAAAAACTTTAGTTTGTGCCAATGTTTTTTTATATCACTGTTATGATTGTAAGGTAATATAACATCAGCTTCAATATCATTTGTATCACTTATACATACAAACTCAAAAGGTATAGTAGAGTTCTTTTTTAAACTTCTATATAATTTACTTACATAATCTGGTGTATAAAAACCATCAAAATATACAGTACATATCTTAAGCATAGTTTCTCCAGACTAAATCAAAGTCTTTACAAATACAATGTACTAGTTTTGTATCTTTAGGAATAAACTTTTGTTTATCTAAAAAATAATGCCATTTATTATCTAACCATTGTATCTTTATATTATTAACTTCTCTTTTAAATGAAAATATTGTTTCATTATCATATCTAAACATGTCAATAATGTTTTTAGGATATAAACCACTTGTATCATTTCTTAACTTTGTCATTAAATCAATTGTATCTTTAAATTTACCAAAGAAATCTAATTTTATTATATCTTCTTTTCTTGCACCAATAATACCTGTATTAATAACATCATTTTTAGAACTAAAACCATATTCTAATAACATAGCCTGACAATTATAATACTTTGCTGATGGACTTCTAATACTATGATTTACTCTTACATTTTTAATCACATGTTCGTTATTACTATACACACAAATACCTTTTGATAAATCCCACGAATTAAAAAATGATTCATTTGTAAAAGGTATAACATCAAAATCTAGATATAAAACCTCATCATACTTCTTAGATAACTCATACAGTAAATGTATCTTGTAGAAATTTATTATTTCATAACCAGTAAAATCCGGATAATCTTTTAAGAAATTTTGTTCAAATGTTTTATATTGGTCATCATATTCAAACATTATAAAATCTGCCTTACAATGCTCAGCATATGTAATTTTAGTGTCAATTAATCTATCATAATGATTTTTAAATGCATTGATTGTTACATTTGCTTTATTTACTGTATCGTATTTGTTTTTAGAATCACCGTAGTGCTCTGATGCTGGCACATCAACATATAAACTGTATATTACTCTTTTCATATCTTACCCACCAATAAAAATCTTGTTCCTCTTTCGTCTGTGACTTCATCTTCAACTAAAACTTTTGCTTTTTCTGGTAATTGTTTTTTAAATTGTTCTATATTATTAACACAATTAATATGTCCTGGTATCTCTAACATATTGTTTGAAGTAAAGGCAAAATGTGTTGGCGATACTCTATCCCACCAAGGATTTTTATATGTAGGAGCTGGACCCCATTCTTTCATTGAAGGCATATGTTCGCAAGAAGTGTTAATAAACAAATCACAATCTATAAAAAAATCTCTAAAATCTTCAAATACATCACCACTGATAAATTTTACATTTTTATAATGGGGAAATAATCTATTTTTACCTACACTTACAACTTCATTATCTTTGTCAATAAGAATAATCTCTTTACACTCTTTGAATGCTGGAATTAATATACTACCATACCAACCACCCATAATAACAATTTTACTATTCTTATCAACAATGTTTAGTTTTTTTATATGATTGATTAATCTTTCTTTAGTTTTGAACTGATTAGGACTATATGAATCTAAAAGATCATCATTGTGTCTGGCCTCTGCCATTATGTTTTTAAATAATTCTAAATCTATCATTTTCGTATTATCCAATCATTAATAACTAATATGTCTAATGCTGTTTTTTTAAATGTTCTTATAGCATGTTCAGGTGTTTCTACAATAGGCTCCTGACAATTAAAACTTGTATTCAGTAACATAGGTATACCCGTAATTACATAAAACTCTCTTATCAATTCATATAGTTTATTGTTTTGTTCTTTATTTACTGTTTGTATTCTAGCTGTATTATCAACATGTGTAACACCAGGAACTTTATCTGTTTTAACTTTACATATTCTTGACATGTAAGGACTAGGACTATTTGTATCAAAATATTCTTTATAGTGTTCTTCTAATACAACTGGTGCAAATGGTCTAAAATCTTCTCTCATTTTTATTGTGCCATTTATAATATCTTTAATATTAGGATTACGAGGGTCTGCTAATATACTTCTATTACCTAATGCACGATTACCACTTTCTGATTTACCTTGAAACCAACCTACAATCTTGCCATCTGCTATTGCTTTTGCTACTTCTTTATATGATGTTAATTTTTCATCACCCTTATATTCATATTCTTTACCAGCATATGTTTTTGTTTTATGAATATTATTATTCAATACATAGTCAGCGTCCTGATATGCTCCTAAAGCTTGACCCTCATCACCTACAGCAGGTGGTATAAAAACATTATTATAGTGTTTTGTAAATTCTTCATTCATATATCCATTATATGCCACACCACCAGCTATACATAGATTATCACAAGACTTTAATGGATAAACAAATTCTTTTATTTTATCTATTGTAAATTTTTGTAAAGTAAACGCCAAATCATCTATACTGTCTAATTTAATATGCTGAAAATGTTTTTGTTTCTTTTCTGTTATAGGTCCCTCTAATATGGTTTCAAATATATCATAATAATATTGACTATATTTTCCATAACCAACTTTACCCATAAGTTTACTTGCGCCTAGTGTTCCAAATCCAGTTAAATTAGACATATGATTCCATAACCAACCAATTGGTAACTTGTCTGATAGATCAATTAAGTTTTGATCTTTATCAAAGAATACACATCTATATTTTGAACCTATACCGTCAATAGCTAATATATCAGATTGTTTAAAACCCGAATTAAGAAAGGCGTATGTAGCATGTGATTGGTGATGATCTATAAAATATAGATTATCTTTTTCAAAATAGTCCCATAGTTTTTTAGGTTTATAATCAAATACAAATGTTGCATTTATTCCATTTATTAGAAGTAGAATTGATGGTAATAAGTGTTTACACTTTCTTATACCACCGTATGTATAAGTAAATGCTAAAACACAGTCTCTTTTTTTAAAATACTCTTTTACAAATTCATCATTTAAACGATAGTCAGCTGGATTTAATATATCTGATTGATGAGCATATGCTTCAGCATGATAAGGTAAATTATGTTTGAATCTAGTTTCTCTTTCTCTTTGATTGTGCCATACTCCGTCATATGTATTGTGATCGTGTAAATTTAATGCTACCGAATATATTTTTTTCACTGTTTTTTCTCTATGATATTTTTCTAATTCAGGAAATACATCAAATAAATTCATTTCCCATTTAGTTCCTTCATAGTATTTATCTTGCGATAATAAGTAGTTTATGGTGTCTTTATAATACAAACCATTATTACTTTCTTTTAACACATTTTGTATGTCAGGAAAATTTTTATATAATGGAATTAGTTCTTTTTTGATCTCATCAGGTAAAACATTAGCACATAGCTTTTTAGGTCCTCTAATATTAGACCAGTTGATTTGTTCAAATAATTCTTTGTTACTATCAAACCATTCTATAAGTTCATAAAATCTAAAGACACTTAAAAAAGATATGGTACCATTTACATTTATTTTTACGTTAGAGTATTTGTTTAATATTTTA
>ERZ1047821.1302-NODE-1302-length-16341-cov-7.006570_pt1 | contig 16341 bp, 14 predicted proteins | sample MGYA00383096_ERZ1047821 | MGnify/ENA primary metagenome ERZ1047821 (study PRJEB29581, sample SAMEA5548366) | metagenome | biome: marine; feature: coastal; material: water | depth 25 m | study: Short-term variability in the microbial, nano- and picoplankton... | reverse complement strand
AGCATTGGCCAGCAAAGCTGCTGCCAGCTTAGCATTCAAACCCTCTTCCGCTGCTTTTGCTGCGGCCAAAAGCGTTAGGGTGTCTTCTGCCGCTTTGCGCTTGGCCTCTAGTGCCAATGTCATGGCTGTGAGTTCAGACTGGGCATTCTTGAGGCGCTCGCGCAGCGCTTCCGCTGCCGCAGCTTCTGCAAGGCGCGCCTTTTCTTCTTCACTGAGGGCTGTTTCGGTATCAGCCAACTTCGCTTGCAGCGCCAGCAACGCCGCCTGCTCAGCCAATTTCGCCTGCTCTTCTTGTGCCAAAGCCGCCGAAGTTTCCTCAAGTGAGGCCATAGTCGCCAAAAGCTCTTGGCTGAGTGATTGCACTTTGGTTTCTTCGTCACTCAACGATGCTAGAGCCGCCGCAAGACTGTCGTTTACACTTAGGTTCTCGGTCTCAAGGTCAGCGATCAGGGCTTGCAACGCTTCTTCGCGCGCAGCTGCCAACCGCGCTTGTTCAACCTGAACATCTATTTCAGTCCGCGCGGCTGCCAATGCCAAATTCAACGCGTCTTGCTCAGACAACAGCTCTGCCTCAGATGCCTCAAGCGTTGCAATTGCGCTGAGATTGCTAGCCTGCTCGGACAGCAATGCAGCCACCTGATCTTCGAATGCCGTGATCTGTGAATTTGCTTCGTTCAATGCCGCCGTCTGCTGGGCCAAATCGCTACGCAAAGAAAGGATCATTACAGATTGTGCAGCAGCCTGTGCCTCAGCGTCATCCAAACTGATCGTCAAGGAGCCAACTTCAGAGGTCAATTGCGCGGTACGATCACGCTCAAGCCCCAGCGCGTCAGCAAGCGCAGACACCTCGGCTGAAAGCTCGAACATTTCGTCTTCTTGACCCGAGATGGTCTCCATCAGAACGAATTGAATCACAGTGAAGATGGTCAGCACGAACATCAGAACCAACAGAAGCCCTGTCATCGCGTCGACAAAACCCGGCCAGATCGACGCCTGAAAACGATTACCCGTTCGGCGGTTCAGCGCCATGCTCAGCCCTCGCTAAAGGGGCCGCGATTGGGCGCAAGCTGTTGGAGGCTTCGGTTAAGGGCGGATATGTCGTTGTGAAGCTCGGCCATCGCCTCTTGGCGTCCGGCGGATAGCTCTTCGAGAATGCGCAACAATTGCTGATCCATACTGCGCAAACGTAGGCGGCTTTCCGCGTCCATATCGCCGCCAACCGCGCCTTTTTCCAAAGCTGTGATCAGACGGGATTGACCTTCCACGACTTGTGTAAGCAAAGACTCGCTGTCGTCGGCCCGCATACGGTCGGTCATCCGATCCATTGAGGCCATCAACTGTTCCAGTCTAGCATCCGCAGCGTTTCGGTTTTCGTCAGAACGCGCGATCATCGAATGCAGCATTTCCATCTGTTGTGACAGATGATCTGCCATCACAACCATGGCCCCCTGCTCGGGCGAGGTTTCACCGTCACCGCTGGCAAATCCAAGACGCGTTATCGACGACAGCCATTCTTCTAATTCGCGGTAAAAGGCGTTTTGACCGTGCCCCGCAAAAAGCTCTAACAAGCCCACGACCAAAGAGCCCGCCAACCCAAGCAACGACGATGCAAACGCAATGCCCATGCCCCCAAGCTGAGACTCAAGCCCCGCCATCAAACGCGAGAAGACCTCAACGCCATTTTCGCCATCTTCGGGCACAAGGTTTCTGATCGTATCCACAAGTGCCGGAACCGTCGTAGCGAGGCCGTAGAAAGTACCCAACAACCCGAGGAAAATCAGCGTGTTAACGATGTATCGTGTAATATCGCGTACTTCTTCGATACGTGACACCACGGAATCTAGAATGGACCGCGATGAACTCGACGAAATCTGAGATTGCCGTCCCCTGCTACGCAAAAGCGCCGCCAAGGGTGCCAACAACCGTGGCGCCTTGGTCAGCTCATGGCCAGGCGTTTCAGCGGCAAATCCCTCGATCCAGCGTACCGACGATGTAAGTTGGGCCACTTGAAAGAAACAGGCCAGCACACCGATGAAAAACACGCCGATGATGACGCCGTTTAGCCATGGGTTAGCCAGGAAAACAGGCGCCACACTGGGATACGCCAACACAACAAGTGCTGCCGTCAAACCCAACACAATCAGCATCAGCAATATCTGACGAATTGGCTGAGAAAACTGCGCTTTAACCTCTGGCTCCAGCAGGCTCATTTTAGTGCTCTCCCAAGCCTTGTCTCATCGCGCCGGAGAATAGGCAAACCCTGCGGATAAGCCAAGCGTTAACCCATCAAGTTGCGCACGCGGGCGCTCAGCCAGTTCAAATCATCATCTTCCAAGCCAACTTCATTTAGGTGATCGGCAGTGTTGAACAGATATTCATGGTTCGGGCCCCTACCGCCAACCGCCTTTGCAATGATTTGCGCCTGAGTTTCCAGTTCTAGCGCACAATACTGGACGTGTTCGGGGTCGATGATATAGGCCACCGCCTCGATCTGATTGCCACGGTGCAAATCCAACGTCACCCGATCCTCATAATAGGCCGAGGAGATCAATTCGCGTTCGCGCAAATAATTCAGGACTTGATCTTCTTCACCAGATTTCACGCGAAACGCCATGCCATCGCAGTTGCCATCCGCTATCTTGTCTAGCGCCAACACCAAGCCCGGATCTTCTTCAGTGCCGCGGTGATGGATCGAACGCATGCAAAAACTGCGGGCATAGCCCTGTAAAGTGGCAATTTCCTTCTCAACCGGTGCGAAACCGGGGTTCCAGAGCAGCGAGCCATAGCCGAAAACCCAAAGTGTCATAGTCTGGTCCTTGTGATCAGGGGCGTCCACACCCCACCTATTACGCAATCTGAATTGTGGGAACCGGTAATTGCATCTAGGTACGATCCAAACCTTCAGACTCAGGCAGCAAAAGGGGCCACTATGAAACGACTAGCAATTTTAGTGATTGTGGCCGCGCTTGCGTGGTCGGGATATTGGTTCTGGAATGCCAACGCACAAAAGGCCGCTATTGCGGGCTGGTTCGATGATCGCCGCAGCGAAGGCTGGGTCGCCGATTATTCGGACATTGGGGTTAAGGGATTTCCCAATCGGCTTGATACCACGCTGACCGGGCCGCGACTTGGCGATCCGAATGTCGGTGTTGTTTGGGAAACGCCATTCCTTCAGCTTTTTCGCCTAAGCTATGACGCCAAACATCTGATTGCTGTTCTGGCGAACCAACAAACTTTCATGACGTCTACACGGGAAATCGACATTGCCACGTCTGACCTGCGCGCCAGTCTTGAGATCGCGGACCTCAGCACTTTCACGCCCGAACGTTTCATTCTGGTTACCGAAGATTTTCAATTGGAAACTACGGATGGGCGAAGTCTAGGCATAGACGTGGCCCAACTTTCGGCTGAAGCCACCAAGCAACCTAACTCCTATCGCATGGCGCTTGATGCTCGCGGCATTACGGGTGCGCTGCCCGGCTGGGTCAAAGCGAACTCACACGCCAGTAATGCCATCGACCGCTTGACCGCCGACCTTGAGGTACAATTTTCGGGCCCCATCAACCTTACGCAATCAGCCCAGAGACAGCCCGAACGTATCAAGCTGCATCTGGCCGAAGCCGAATGGAACGGTTTGAAGATCGCTGCCGCTGGTGACGTCGAAATTGGAACGGCTGGAACGCCTATCGGTCGCATCACACTCAAGATCAGAAACTGGCGCGATATCCTAGCCACTGAACGTCAAGCCGGCCGGCTTTCAACGCGTGCCTTAAATCAAATTGAAGTCACTCTTAGCTTGATTTCGGGGCTATCAGGTAACCCCGAGACCCTCGACCTGCCATTTGATTTTGTGAACGGAAAAACATGGCTCGGCCCACTTATGATCGGTAACGCCCCCAGGCTTCAAATGCCTTAAGCTTTATCTTGCCCTGAATACCTCGGGGGAATTGAGCCGTGGCTCAAGGGGGCAGCGCCCCCACTTGCCCTAGTCTTCTGCACTATCGCCCGAGTGAACCACTCCACGGCCAAAATCTGGTGCGTCTGTATCTTGGCCTGCTTCGATAATACCACGACGAATGGCGCGGGTGTGGGTGAAATAATCATGCAGCATCTGCCCATCTCCGGTACGGATGGCGCGCTGCAATGCAAACAACTCTTCCGTGAACCGCCCGAGAATTTCGAGCGTAGCTTCCTTGTTGGTCAGAAAAACATCGCGCCACATGGTCGGATCCGAGGCAGCAATGCGCGTAAAATCACGAAAACCTGCTGCCGAATATTTGATCACTTCGCTGTCGGTCACGCGGCGTAAATCATCCGCCACGCCAACCATCGTATAGGCAATCAAGTGCGGCGTGTGCGAGGTCACCGCTAGAACAAGATCATGGTGCTCGGCGTCCATTTCTTCAACGTTGGCACCCATACCTTCCCAAAGTTTGCGCAATTGATCGGTGGCCGATGCATCTGCACCTTCTGGCACCAATATGCACCAACGGTTATCATAAAGCTCGGCAAAGCCGGAACGAGGTCCGGAATGCTCTGTACCCGCAAGTGGATGTGCGGGGATAAAGTGAACGTGTTCTGGCAATTGGGGAACCACGGCCTCGATCACGGCCTTCTTCACGGACCCAACGTCTGAAACTGTCGCCCCTTGCTTTAGCTTTGGTGCTATCTCGGCCGCCACGGCCGCCATAGCGCCCACAGGCACACATAGGACCACCAAATCGGCGCCCTCAACGGCTTCAAGCGCTGTGTCGCAAATGCGGTCGCACAATCCGATTTCGCGTGCGATGTCACGGGTTTCAGATGAGCGCGCATAGCCAACAACCTCGCCAACCAATCCACCGCGTTTGATCGCCCAATACATCGACGACGCTATCAAGCCCAACCCAATCAGGGCGACGCGGTTGTAAACCTGAGCCATCAACGATCTCCTTTAAACTGGCTGATCGAGTGAACCACCCGACGACAGGCGCTTTCATCGCCTACAGTAATCCGCAGGCCATTTGGAAAGCCATAGCCACCAACGCGGCGCACTATAATTCCGTCCTCACGCAAAGCTGCGTCGCATCCAGTGGCCTCTTCTTCTGAAGAAAATCGCGCAAGAACAAAGTTTGAATGACTGGGATCAACCTCGACACCGATATCGTGCAGGGCGTTCACCAACCATTCCCGGTTTTTGGTGTTGCTTTCGACGCATTTCTGCAACCAATCCTGATCCCTGACCGCGGCTTCTGCTGTTTCCAGCTGTGTCGGCGACAGATTGAATGGCTGACGAACCCGATTTAGAACGTCAATTATTTCACGAGGGCCATAGCCCCAACCAATGCGCAGCCCGCCCAAACCATAGGCCTTGGAAAAGGTCCGCGTCATCAGCACGTTTTCATGGGTTTCAACCAAAGAAATGCCACCGTCAAAACCTTCAGCAAATTCGACATAAGCCCCGTCCAGAACAAGCAATGCACTCTCTGGCACGCCCTTTGCCAAACGCGCCATTTCGCTTTCTGACAATACAGTGCCAGTCGGGTTACCCGGATTGGTGATAAATATGATCCGCGTTTTTGCCGTGATCGCCGCCAAAACTGCATCAATGTCTACACGTCGGTCCTTTTCAGCCACGCAAATCGGCGTAACGCCTGCGGCTTTGGCTAGGATCGGGTACATGGAAAACCCGTGCTCAGTATAAATCGCTTCGTCGCCCGGGCCAGCGTAGCTTTGGGTGATGAATTGCAACACTTCATCCGACCCGACGCCGCAGATGATCTTTTCAGCATCCACTCCGTAGGTCTCGGCGATCGCCGAACGTAACCCAGCGTGATCGGTTGAGGGATAGCGATGCAATACTGCAGAAGTTCGAGCAAATGCCTCTTTGGCCAAATCTGAAGGTCCATACGGATTTTCATTTGCCGATAGCTTTAAAACTTCGGATTTTCCTGCGATCTTAGCTTCGCCGCTTTTGTAAAGCGCGATGTCCATGATGCCGGGCTGAGGCTTAATCTTACCCATAATACCCCCTTAAACTCACGGTCACCTCATACAGACCCTGAAATCCTTAGAAAAGCTCAGAGCCGCGCTTTCGTGGAATGGTCGCAGCCACCGTATTACAAGTTGCATTTGCGCAACGAAAAAGGGCCGTCCCTTGCGGAACGGCCCCTCAATCGCGATATGCTCGGAAACTTAGTTCTGAGCGTAATATTCGATGACGAGGTTTGGTTCCATCATAACCGGGTACGGAACGTCCGAAAGACCTGGCGTACGTGTGAACGTTGCGCTCAGTTTCGAATGGTCGGCCTCGATATAGTCTGGAACGTCACGCTCTGGCAGCTGTGTAGCTTCAAGGATGACTGCGATCTGGCGCGATTTCTCACGAACTTCGATCACGTCGCCTTCTTGAACGCGGTACGATGGGATGTTAACGCGCTTGCCGTTTACTGTAACGTGACCGTGGTTCACGAACTGACGGGCAGCAAACATCGTTGCAACAAATTTGGCGCGGTAAACGACAGCATCCAAACGACGCTCGAGCAGACCAATCAGGTTCTCACCTGTATCACCACGAACACGCTCGGCTTCGCCAAAGATGCGACGGAACTGCTTTTCAGTTAGGTCGCCGTAGTAGCCTTTAAGCTTCTGCTTGGCGCGCAACTGTAGACCAAAGTCAGACAGTTTGCCTTTACGGCGCTGACCGTGCTGGCCGGGGCCATATTCACGACGGTTAACTGGGGATTTTGGACGGCCCCAGATGTTTTCGCCCATCCGGCGGTCAATTTTGTACTTGGCAGCAGTTCTTTTTGTCATCTGCTGATCTCCTTCGTTTAAGGTTTCGAAGGGCGTTGTCCTCTTCCCGGATTTTGCCGGAATGACAGGGTTCCCTTTACAGGGTCCACCAACACCAATGAAGCCGCGCTTATAGCGCTGCAATCACCAGAGTCAACAGCTCTTTATCTTGCCTTAAATACCGCGGGGGATTGGGGGCAGGCCCCCAAACCTTTAGGCCGCCTCATGCCCTAAAATCGCGGCTTCTGCGGTGGTCAGGTTTCGACGCGCATAATCGCCATAGTAGTTCGGGTCCTGCCCAATCTGAGGCATCCAATGCAGCAACCGTTCGCGATCCGCATCGTCCAATGCCGTCAATGACGCCGAGGCAGGGTGGAAGCTTTCTGTCTCAACGTTGTTCGCCCACACCACTTCGTGTTGCGGCAACAGTACGTGTATATAGGTCACTTCCTTAAGTGCATGGTCGATGTAGACATCTTTGCCATTCACCAATTCGCTGGCCGAGACCAAAACTTCGGGCGTGTTAAATAATGCCTGCGCCAAAGGACCTTTCACCAACATGCGATGTTCTGGGGAAACCAATAGCTCTTGATCTGGGCGCAATACGCCCAAGGATTCAGCCCGTATGCGAACAGGCCTCAGTTGCGGCATCGCGAACAAACGTGCGCCCGTCATTCGGCGGCGTCCAATCCATTGCACCTCTTGGGGTCCATTGTCCTTGGTTAAAACCAAATCACCCTCTTGCAGGTGCTCAACAGGAATGCGGCCATCCAACGTGTCGACAATCGTGCCGGGCGTAAAACAAATCACACCACCGGCATCACCCACGTTGCGGGTTAGCTCTTTCTGAGAAACCGAATGATGGACGATCCACAGGTCTTTTTCGCGCGGAGGAATGTCATCGACAAACATCAGCAAGCGCGCACCGCTTTCGCCCAATTCAATAATCGTAACGGTGTAAGTCGCGCGCCCATCGGTCACAATGAACGAGCTTTCGTCCTCATGCCAATCGGCGTCGATGTCCTGAAGCGGACCGGGCATCCCCGAAACCGCTGCTCCTACCAGTCGCCGTACAGCCTTTGCTGCGCGCGCTCTGGTTTCTGCCTCTCCAATAGCGCCACTCAGACTAAGCACTCCGTGCGGTCCATCCACACGTACTGCCTCGCCGCGCCACGACCACACTGATCCAGTGGTGAGCGCCTGAAGTGTTGCGGCCTTTTGACCGTCTACTTCTGTTTGTGACCAGGAGATGACGAACGTGCCTCGAAAGCTCGCTCCCATACCTGTATGCCTGCCTTATTAGTTTTTTTATTAACCGTAGGTTACCAGACGTTTCTCATCCTGAGAAGCCCCTGATTCGCGCTTAGGTTTAAAATTCGAAATTGAGGCGCACAGAACCCACAAATTGGGATTCTTCCTGCGTGTCGAATTCCTTGCTGAGCCATGTCATTCCGTAGAATACCGAGTTCGCATCGCCCTGCCACATGACACCGGCACGCAATCGGGTGCGTTGGTCGGTCATATCGGGTCCACGGTCCGGTAAATAGATCGAACTGCCCATAGCGGCAAAGTCACCGCCGACGATAAACCCGTAGCCCGGAAGCGTATCCCCGCGCACTGTACGGTAGCGCTGACCGGTTACCTGATCACGAACCAGAAGGTCATTATCAACGATACCACCGAAATAGAGATCAACGCCCGAGCGGATCAATGTTTCGTCACCTGTCCGCAATTCAGCAAAGGGTCGAATTTCTGCGGCGTTACTAATCGCGATAGGTCTGCCAAATTCAGCTACTAGGCCAGGATGAAACCCGTTGGGGATCATGTCAGCTTTGGTCGCTGCGGATGGCACGTCGCGGTTGATCAAATCATGTACGAAATATTGGAGATCCGCCAAGCCGGTCATCGGACCGGTAATCACGACATCGCCACCCAAGCTAACTTCGCTTGACCCAACTGAAAAATGGGTGTGTGCGCCCAAAGAAACCGATGTGGAATATAGACGATCATTGGGAACCGGATTTTCAACGTCGCCCGGAGCAATAATTTTGGTTTGGAAGCGGTACTCCAAAAGCGAACCGATATCGGCTGGCATCTCGCCGTTCCAGTCGTTGCCCATCACTCGGCTAGAGGTATAGGACGCAGTTTGCCAACGATCGCGAAGCTCACCTATCAAGTCATTGCTGATCATCCGACCGTAGCCGATTTTTACGCGCGTCGCAGGGCCTTCATATGCTGGCTGAGACAAGTAGGATGTTGTGAGACCATTAGACATATCCTGAGCAGCGGCCATTGACCCAAAGGTCAGCCCGCCTGCCATCAGAACTGCGAACAGGTCCCTCATTACTGCATCCTCAACACATCTTTTATCGTCAAATACCACTCTCACCCCAAGGGAAAAAGGGCATTCGACGCCAAATGCTCTTATTGGGCGGGTGTGATTCAAAATTCACACAACCAACCATTTCGATTTCTGATACCGTCGAATTAAGGCAACATTGGGGCACAAAACCCTAACGAACCTTTAACCGCACTTGCTGTGCCCGCAGCTGGCGCAGGTCATACAACCCTCAACCATTCGAAGATCGAACTGGCCGCAGCTTGGGCATGCTTTGCCGCGCGGCTTGGTGCCTGAGTTCATAACCATAGCCTCGGCTTGCGGGTCGGACTTTAGCCCCTGCCCTTCGCCCTCTAGGAATCCTATCGCCACCATATGCCGTTCGATCACGCCGCCAATTGCTGCAAGGATCGACGGGATGTATTTGCCCTGCACCCAAGCGCCTCCGCGTGGGTCAAACACCGCTTTCAGTTCTTCCACGACAAAGGACACATCGCCTCCGCGACGGAATACGGCTGATATCATGCGGGTTAGTGCAAGAGTCCAAGCGTAGTGCTCCATATTCTTGGAGTTGATGAACACCTCGAACGGTCGGCGACGTCCTCCGACGATGATATCATTCACGGTCAGGTAAATTGCATGCTCGGAGTCCGGCCATTTCAGCTTGTAGGTTGATCCTTCAAGCGATTGAGGCCGGTCCAGCGGCTCGGACATATAGATGACGTCGCCATGCGGCTGCATTGGTTCATCATCGTCCTTAGCCACAACTTCTGGTGCCGCTTTTTCTTCGCTCACACTCAGAACGCTGCCAGTCACATCGTTCGGGCGATAGGTTGTGCAACCCTTACATCCACTGTCCCACGCCTGCATGTAGACGTCTTTGAATTCCTTAAAGCCGATATCCTCGGGGCAGTTGATCGTCTTGGAAATTGAGCTGTCGATCCACTTTTGCGCTGCCGCCTGCATTTTGACATGGGCTGAGGGGCTAAGGGTCTGCGCGTTTACGAAATGAGCGGGCAAATGTTTATCACCAAACTTGTCTCGCCACATCTGGACTGCGTAATCGACGACCTCTTCTTCGGTACGCGAGCCATCCTTTTGCAGGACCTTGCGGGTGTAGGCATAGGCAAACACCGGCTCGATGCCCGAACTGACATTGCCTGCATAAAGGCTGATCGTACCCGTCGGCGCGACCGAGGTCAGTAAAGCATTGCGAATACCGTATTCACGGATTTCATCGCGCACGTCTTCGTCCATTTGCAGCATGTTGCCCGACGACAAATAGGGCTCGGCGTCGAACAAAGGGAATGCGCCCTTTTCCTTCGCCAGCTCAACAGACGCCAAATAGGATGCTCGCGCGATGGCTTTCATCCACTCCTCAGTCTTTGCAGCGGCTTCGTCCGTGCCGTATTCCAAACCCGTCATCAGCAACGCGTCTGCAAGGCCAGTCACTCCAAGGCCAATCCTACGTTTGGCTTGGGCTTCCTGTTCTTGCTGAGGAAGTGGAAATTTCGATGCATCCACCACATTGTCCATCATGCGGATTGCAATAGCGACCAGACCGTTCAACGCGGCGGGATCTAGGTCCGCAGCTTCTTCGAACGGTTTGTTTACCAAACGCGCGAGGTTTATCGATCCTAACAAACACGCGCCGTAGGGCGGCAAAGGTTGTTCGCCACAAGGGTTCGTCGCAGCAATGCTTTCCACATAGCTGAGGTTGTTCGCGTCGTTGATCCGGTCAATGAATATCACGCCGGGTTCGGCATAATCATAGGTCGACTGCATAATTTTGTTCCACAGGTCGCGCGCTTTGACCGTGTGATAGACCTTATCGTTGAACTGAAGCTCCCAAGGGCCGTCGGCTTTGACGGCCTCCATGAACTTGTCGGTCACCAGAACCGAGACGTTGAACATACGCAGACGCGCGGCGTCGGATTTGGCGGTTATGAAATCCTCAATATCAGGGTGATCGCAGCGCATCGTTGCCATCATCGCCCCGCGTCGGCTGCCGGCACTCATGATCGTGCGGCACATCGCGTCCCAGACATCCATAAATGACAACGGACCCGATGCATCGGCAGCCACGCCCATAACATCCGCGCCTTTGGGTCGGATGGTTGAAAAATCGTACCCGATTCCCCCGCCCTGCTGCATGGTCAGCGCGGCCTCTTTTAGCATATCGAAGATACCGCCCATGCTGTCGGGGATTGTACCCATGACAAAACAGTTGAACATGGTCACGCGGCGCTCGGTGCCTGCACCGGCTGTAATCCGACCTGCGGGAAGGAATTTGAAATCCTCAAGTGCCTGATAAAACTTGTCTTCCCAAGCGTCTGCGTCTTTTTCCACGACCGCAAGCGAACGCGCAATTCGGCGCCAGCTGTCCTCAACCGATTGATCAATGGGGATGCCATCCGCCTGCTTGAAGCGGTATTTCATATCCCAGATCTGTTCCGCAATCGGGGCAGCAAAGCGGCTCATTGGTGTATCCCTCATTTTTGTAGACACACCACAATACCTTGAAGCTCGCCCCAATTCCAATACTATTGGTAGGGATTCTGGGGACCAAATTGGCAAAACAACATATCATCAAACTAAGCGTGGGTACGGAAAGCGTTGAGGGTCTGTCCGAGTGGCATTCAAACCCACGGGCACAAGGACCGGACGGCATGCCACGTCACATCACCCGCATGTGGCCCAAACGCGAGAAAGACATCGTTGATGGGGGCAGCATTTTTTGGGTGTTCAAAGGCTTAATCCAGTGCCGCCAAAAGCTGCTTCGGTTTGACGAGGTGATTGGCGAGGACGGCATTCGCCGCTGTGCGTTTGTTCTGGAACCCAAGCTATATCGCACCGTCCAAGCCCCCAAACGCCCGTTCCAAGGCTGGCGCTACCTCAATCCCGATGACGCCCCACCAGATCTGACCGAGGGCCGCGAAGACGAAGATCAATTACCGCCAGAAATGGCCGGCGAACTGGCCGATATCGGCGTTCTATAAGGAAAATTTGATGTCAGTAGACACCCACAAGGGCGACCTCACCCTCCGCACTGTTGCCATGCCCTCAGACGTTAACGTCAATGGAGACATCTTTGGCGGCTGGGTTTTGTCGCAGATGGATATCGCTGCCGGCATCGTCTCGCGCGAAACTGCGCAAGGTCGCGTTGCGACCATAGCGGTTGATGCGATGAAGTTCATTCAGCCGGTAAAAGTTGGCGATGTGCTTTGCGTTTACACTCAGATCAATCGGATCGGCACGACATCAATCGCCGTTGGAATTGAGGCTTGGGCAAACCGTGGTGTCATCGGCAAGCGCGAAAAGGTCACCGAGGCAGTCTTTACCTTCGTCGCAATAGACGAAAACGGAAGACCACGGCCAGTGAAAGGCGCGTAAAGCGCCTAATGAAAAAGGGGCAGGCCATGGCCCGCCCCAAATCATTTGTTTTGCACAAATTTAGAAAGACGAGGTTGTTTCCACGTCCGCCGCCGCGGTGCCGACCTGACCGCTGACATCAGCCGTCGAGGTTCGAACCATTGTAGTGCCAGCGATTGCCAATCCGACCATCCCTGCCAACAAAATTACGTAGTCGATTGTGATTGCACCATCTTCGTTGAACGCAAATTGTTTTAGATTTTCAAAGTATAGATTTGTCATATTCGTTACCCATTTACAGCCGCCCATACAAAAACCAGGCGGATTAGTTACAATACAACCGTCTCTAAAATCGAATATTGGCCACAAAATGCGATGATTGGTACATGTTTCAGACAGCTTTGGGGCGCTCACTTTGCAACCTACAACCCTCGCAGACAGCGAGGTTTTAAAGCCACAAAAAGGATGAAGCTATTAAACGCCGAGCTTCGTTTTCAACGTCTCAAGCGCAAACTGCTCAGCCTCGTCCACTTGCGTTACACGGCTGCGAAAAAGTGTCGCTTGCGAACGTAGAACAGGCTCTTCCTTCAAGATCTTCAAATGGTTCGCCCGCAATGTTTCACCTGTTGAGGTGATATCGGCTATCGCCTCGGCGGTCAGATTTTTCACGGTTCCCTCGGTCGCACCTTGGCTATCGACCAGTTGGTAATCGGCCACGCCGTGCTCACGCAAATAGTCACGGATCAACCGGTGATATTTGGTCGCGATCCGTAGGCGAAAACCATGCGCGCTGCGAAACGCGGCGGACGCAGCATCCAGATCATCGAGTGTATCTACATCCACCCAAGCCGCAGGCACACCAATCACCAGATCGGCCTGACCAAACCCAAGCTCTGCCAGTTCCTCAACCCGTGCAGGCCAGTTGGCCAATTTCTCTCGGATCAAGTCTTGGCCAGTCACGCCCAAGTGAATGCGCCCAGCCGCCAATTCGCGCGGGATTTCCCCCGCCGACAACAAAACAAGTTGCACACCATCGACGCCTTCAACATCGCCCGCATATTCGCGATCAGAGCCAGTACGCGACATCGTTATCCCGCGCCCTCCGAACCAATCAAAGGTCTTCTCCATGAGACGCCCTTTGGACGGGATACCAAGTTTGATGCTCATGCCTCGCCCCTTTCAAGCCCCAAAAGAAGCTCTGGACGGATCACACCGCCAACTGCCGGTATGGCATCGCCTTTACCAAGAACCTTGGTCAGCGCATCGTAACGACCGCCCGTCGCAACGGGCGGCAGATCTGCGCGGTTTTGATCGTAAAACCCAAACACGAAACCATCGTAGTATTCCATCGAAGTGCGGCCATAGCTGGCTTCGAAATCCAAATCGGCAACGCCTTCGCCTCTGAGTTCTAAAGCGTCCACGCGAAGCGCAAGACGCTCAACTGCTGGTTCGATGGCAGGCATGTCGACGGCTATGTCGCGTAATCTCTCCAGAGCGACCGGCAAGCTTTCACGGACTGAAAGCAGCGCTTCAATCAGATCAATCTCAGCGTCAGAAATCAGCGAAACCGCAGCATCTTCCCGCAAAGCGTCAATCCGGGCATCAATTTCAGACTTACTGCGCAAGCCAATCATCGGCCCACCGCTTAGATGGGGATCATCCGCCGACAGTAACGCCGCACGAGTTTCTGGCACCTCAAGGCGCCCCGAAAAGCGATCCAGCAACCAGCGGAAACGACGCGGCCGCCAGATGTGGCGCATCAAAGCAGCTTTGCGATTGTCAGTCGTTTTCAGCCCCGCAACGGCAGACATCAGCAATCCGATATCACCTGTCGCTGCACGAAGTGGAAGATTACCCAGCGCCTTGCGGATCAGGCTAAACACCTCGGCGTCTGCTGCGGCTGAGTTTGCACGATCAAACACTTCGAAGCCGACCTGCAAATATTGGTTAGCTCGGTTCGGCGCGTCCTCTTGCTGGCGAAAAACTTCACCTGCGTAAGTGTAACGTGCAGGCTCTGCGCCCTCGTCCATATGCATCTGCACGACAGGGACCGTGAAATCAGGGCGCAACATCTGCTCGCCTCGAAGAGCGTCCGAGGTCACATAGGCGCGACCACGAATATCTTCGCCATAGAGATCCAACAGAACCTCAGCGGGTTGCAGAATATCCATCTCAACCGATTGTGCACCGGCGGCTTCAAAAACGCCTCTCAATCGAAGGGCTTCAGCTCGTGTTTCTGTCCGGCGGACCATTAGTCCTGTCCGACCTCGGATTGGCTGGCCAAAATTTCACGCACTTTTGCGACCAGCTGGTCACGGGGCACTTCAAACTGGCTCGGGTTGCCGCGCCATTCCTCAAGGCTCGCGCTCTCGGCGATCTTTGCGCCAAGGTAGAGGTCCTTGATCTGCACAACTCCAGCTTCTTTTTCGTCACCACCTTCGATGATGGCGACAGGAGAGTTCCGCTTATCGGCATACTTCAACTGGTTGCCGAAATTCTTGGGGTTGCCGAGGTAAACTTCGGCGCGAATGCCTGCACTGCGGAGCTCCGCAACCATGGTTTGATAGTCTGCCATCCGTTCGCGATCCATCACCGTGACAACCACTGGGCCTTGGGTTTGCGACTGAATGCGACCCTTTTCACGCAGCGCCGCCAGAAGGCGATCAACACCGATAGAAACGCCAGTTGCGGGCACTTCTTGGCCCGTGAAACGTTTCACGAGATCATCGTATCGCCCACCGCCAGCGACTGAGCCAAACTGCCGCTTGCGCCCCTTCTCGTCGAGAATTTCGAAGGTCAGTTCAGCTTCATACACGGGGCCAGTATAATAGCCGAGGCCACGCACGACGGAGGGGTCGATAATTATGCGATCAGCAAGATAACCTTGTTGCTCGCAATAGAATTCAATCTCGCGAAGCTCCTTAACTCCCTCTTGGCCAACGATGGATGGCCCCACCATTCCCTCAAGATGTTCAAGAACACGCTCATTCCAAATGTTCGTGTACTCTTTTGCTCTTTGGGCAAGCATTATGTCTTCTTTGGCAAGTTTGCCCAATGCCAAGGCTTTTTGCTTTAGCGGAGAAACAAATCTTTCGATGTCGTTTCCACAGTCTAACACCTTTGAAACTTCTTCAACGCAATTCACGAAACTCATAATGGTTGTGATTTGCTCGCTTGCTAGGTTTGCACCTCCCGTATAGTCACCGCTTGGATCTTTACGTCCCTCGCCCAACAAAGCTTGTACACCAGACGGACCAAGTCGATCAATTTTGTCAATTGCGCGCAATACAATACCGCGTTCACGTTCCGCAGTCTCGGGTAGTCCCGCGACCTCAAGAACCCCATTGAGGACTTTCCTATTGTTGACGCGTACGATGTAGTCTCCACGTGGGATTCCCACAGCCTCAAGCGTATCCGACAACATTGCGCAAATCTCGGCGTCAGCCGCCATACTCGACGTTCCAACGGTATCCGCGTCACACTGATAAAACTGGCGATAACGCCCCGGACCCGGCTTTTCATTGCGCCAAACCGGCCCCATCGCAAAACGGCGATAGGGGGTAGGCAGATCGTTGCGATGCTGCGCAAAAGCGCGCGCAAGTGGTGCCGTCAGATCGTAGCGAAGCGCCATCCAAGTGTCGTCTTCGTCCTGCCAAGCAAAAACGCCCTCGTTCGGACGATCTACGTCGGGCAGAAACTTGCCCAACGCCTCGACAGTCTCAACTGCGGCGCTTTCCAAAGCATCAAACCCATAACGATGATAGACGCCAGCGATTTTGCTCAGCATATCGCTGCGCTCTGTCACTTCATTGCCGAAGTAGTCGCGAAATCCTTTAGGCGTTGCAGCCTTGGGACGG
>ERZ1047821.1294-NODE-1294-length-16415-cov-3.417176_pt1 | contig 16415 bp, 11 predicted proteins | sample MGYA00383096_ERZ1047821 | MGnify/ENA primary metagenome ERZ1047821 (study PRJEB29581, sample SAMEA5548366) | metagenome | biome: marine; feature: coastal; material: water | depth 25 m | study: Short-term variability in the microbial, nano- and picoplankton... | reverse complement strand
AACTTCTTGTGGGTGGTGGGTGAACTCCCCGCGGCAGCGAGCCTCTATGGTAACTTAATGCGTTTCCACACAGGATTAGAACGCGATGATGACGCTGATAACGCTCGAGTCATCCTTGGAATATTGAAGTCGTATCTCGGCGAGTATGAAGAATCTGATGCGTTGCAAAATCAATGTCTCGGATACAGAAGAAGGGAGTACGCTAAAGTCAACGATGGTGATACTGGTGAAATCACAAAAGCATTGAGAAATCTTGGCCAGAATGCAATGGCATGGAAGAAGTATGCTAAAGCAAAACAATACTTCACTGATTGTATTGTTGAACTACGAAAAGTACCAAGTGAAATTATACCCGAATATGACCTTAAGGGCTTTATCAGTTTCAATCAAAGCCTTATGGAAAGGTGCGATTTATTAGCAGAGATAAGACGCATTCAAATTCATGAGAGGGATGAGAATAGAGTCAATCTGTTAATCGAGGCAATGGAAGGCTCTGATTCTCACAAGCACCTGTATGTTGTGCCCATATTATCGGACAAGATGGATCGAAGAAAAGCACTTGATTTTTCAAAATCGCTTGACGAAAAAGATTACACTGCAAAATTGAACCTCAAAATTGCTAAACTTTTGTACAATAAATTCCTGCACGCTGACGAAGCAAAGAGATTCCTAAATTCAATAACAATAAATGAATTAGACCAGAAATTGAAGATCGAAGTCTTGTTAATGTACGAGACTGTGTTCTTCTTCGAATCACACGACAAGGACGAATTGATAAGATATCATTCCACGCTACAGCAAGAATATTCAGTTGAATATCCAAATATCCTTATTGAGATTGATTACAAATGGGATGATGAATTGGAACAACAAAGTCTGCTTTCCTTGTTTACTGATTTAGTAGGATTAAATATAGATGAACAACGACATTTGATTCATGATTTCTTTGAGTCTGAACCTTCTCGAACCGCCCGGCATCTCTTTGTGAGGATTGTCGTAGATTGTATGAAAGGAGGGGGGGATTATCGTGACAAATTGTTTCGTGGGTCTGAGATTTTATCCAGTAGTGACAGTACTACACTCTGTTTAAACAATCTAATCTCTATATCTCGATATTACACCGACTCTTACAATGATGTCCACGATTTTTTGTACCTCGCTGGATTCTCAGGCATCTCATATGCAGATGAGAACAGAGCAAATAGAGGAAAACTAGAACGGTTACAATATCGACTCTCTAAGATAGGTAATCTGTATCAGACAAGATGGCTTGGGGATGCCGAGCTAGAAATATGTAATGATATATTCTCTTTCATCACAGAAGGTTTGCTTGGGAATCAACGTAAAAAATTCGACGCGTGGAATTCAATACTCCAAAAAATCATGGATTTGAGTGATATGAATTCAAAGAGGTATCTCTCCTCATTACTACATTCTGTCATGGTTTGGGATGAAAGGTTGTATAGTAAGCAATTCCTATTAAAATCGACAGTTCGAATGAAAGAACTTGCAGAGATTCTTGTTCAATGGATACATTCTGAACCTAATGTATTCTCTCTTTCGACCGAAGATTACAGAAAGAGATCTGCTAGATGGCTTTTGGAAAAGGCCAATGTACCAGAACATGAATGGGATTTCTCAATTCGTACAGATTTTGATGACAATTTAGACTAAACAAAAAGTGTAATCGGTGGAAGAGGGCCCGCAGGAATCGGAGCGATTGATCGAACCAATGCTGCAGTTCGGAGTTCTTTGAGGCTCGAATATTCACCTGCTGATGATCGTTCTTGTAAGAGATACAAGCATGCAATTTGCCCTTTTGCATATCACCAAACCAAGCCCTCCACATTTTTCTTCATACTTGAGTATTTGACACTTTAGAATTTGAACAAAAGAGCCAATCAATCCTCACATAATCAGAGGAGGGCCCACTGCTTTACAACCTCTTTGCTAAAACATTAACACAGACAAACCTGTAGCAGATTCATGTCCGAGAAGGGTGATGTGAATCAACGCATCAATGGCGACAAGAATACCCAAATCAACTCAGGTAGAGACGTCATTGCTGCCATTGGCGAAGGAGCAATCGCTGCGAAGGGAGACATCACAATCAATCACGGTGTTGACTCGCTTGAACACGCCAAGGCTTTGGTAGAAATCAACAAATTGAGAAGTGAGATGAATGAACTAAAAAATATGCATCACACAAACGACATTCAAAAATCAGATTCTGTAAACGAATATGATTTTAATAGCGAAGAGTTCCAGAAGGAACTCGCCTTTGAAGCCAACAAGCGGGCTGAAGCAATGGTCCGAAGTGGTAATTATGACTTTTCAGGTTGGACATTCAAAGAACTTGGAGATGTCTCTTTTGATATTGCTGAATATGATGTCGCTAGAGGTCACTATCGGAGTGCTTACAAAAAATTCACAGCTCAAGGAGATACCGAAGGTCAAGGGCGTGCATTGAATGATTTAGGAAATGTGGCAAGGCACACTGGGAATCATGATGAAGCGAAAAGAAAGTTTTTGGAAGCGTTAAACATTGGAGAAAGGTGCAACCATAATGCCACAGTGGCTGCCTCTCTTGGCAACTTAGCAATTGCTTCTGAAGGAGAGGATGCAGTAGCATACTATGAGCAGGCTGAATCAACTTTCAAAAAAGATGGAGATTGGGTTGGTTATGCTAGGCAGTTAGCAAACCGGATAATTGATGCAGACGACATTAGTGTCTCAAAAAATGAAGAGTTTCAAAAGAAGGTAAAGAAAACAATTGAATTGTTTGATGATCTTGGGGAAAGAAAAGCAAAGGCGCTGTTACTGAGTGCTCTCGCCAGATTAGAGCGAAAAATGGATGGGCCCCTAGAGGAAGAATATCTTTGGGCATCTCATGCAATTTACAAGGATTTAGGCGAACCAATTGAGGTGGCTAGATGTCTATCCTCGCTGGGGAATATTTTTCACCGAAAGGGAAAACCCGATGCGGAAAAGGAAATTTGTTTACAAGTAGGTGAAATTTACAAAGAAATAGGCCATCAAAGATTCGAGGCACAGAATCTCAACCGTCTCGGATTTCTTGCAGAAAAGGCTGGTGAGTGGAAACAAGCGGAGAACTTTCGAAATCAATCTCTTGCTATATGGAGAGAAATTGGTAACAGAAGATCAGAAGCGTTAGTACTTGGAGTTCTTGGAAATTATGCGTGGAAACAAAAGGAATTTGAACGAGCCAAAAAACTGTTTTTAGATGTACTATCTATTTTAAAATCAATTGATGATGTTCGTTTCGAAGCATATACCTACCGCAATCTTGGAAAAAATGCTTTATCCATTTCAGATTATGCAACAGCAAAAGATTACTATTTACAATCACTCACCATTATCCAAACCCTCGATGTAAAGGATATTGAGGCTTACAATCTTAGTTGCCTTTCAAATATTGAAATGAAAATGCAAAGTTTTGAACAAGCGGAAATATATGAATCTCAATCACTGGAACTTTTCCGAGAAATTGGTGATAGGAAAAATGAGGCGTATTCTCTTGTCAACATGGCAGTGCTGATGGTTGAAAAACAAAATCACCATAAAGGGATAGAATACTCACAGGAAGCCATAGAAATCGGATTGCTAGCAAAACCATATCTGGCACAAGCCTTGTTTAACATTGGAATGTGCTATGGAAATATGGATGATTGGGGGCTTGAAATGGATTATTATCAACAGGCCGTTGAAATCTTTAGTGAACACGATGGCTTTGAGAATGAATGGGCTAGATGCTTAAACGGATTAGGTTATTCTTTACTTCTTCAAAACAAACAAGATAAAGCCGAAGAATACGTAAGAGAAGGACTTGTCATCGCCCAAAGAGCTGAAAATCGAAGTCTTGAGGCTTTGTTGTTCTGGACATTAGGTGAAATTCTCGATGCAAAAGAGTTGAACGAGGACGCTAGAGAATCTTACACGAAATCAGCCAATATAAAGAGAGAAATCGGTGAAGAGTTGGACCAGTTTTTTATCGACAATGACTACTAAATCTACCAGCGATTCAATTACATTCTAACAAATCAAAGGGCTAGCAGTGGGTCTTTTCAGAGGCTAGCCCCTAATATGACTCGCTTATCATTCACATGTTATTCATAACGAATCAATGGATTTCTGTAGTGGACCTCTAATTCGTTGCAATTATTTTTGAAACATGGGTTGATTTATTTCTTACAGGAGTTCATCTTCATACCCGTACTTAATCTCTTTTTGGATTGATAAACTCTCCTCAATCAATCGCTGGGCCTCTTCAACGTTAGAACGCTTATTTTCAATATCTCCTAAGTCGCGTAGTGCATGCATTTCGCCTCGTCGATTACCAACTTCTTTGAATAGTCTAAGGGATTTTTCAAAAAGCCGTGCTGCTCTGTCAATATCATTTCGTTGCGCTGCAGAACTTCCGAGGTTCCTATAATCCCAAGCCTGCCCAGATTTGTCTCCAATTAATATTCTCAATGCTAAACTATCTTCGAAAATCCGTTCTGCTTCATCGAACTTATCCCGTGTTGCTGCGATGAGTCCTAGGTTGCTCATTGACGTCGCTTCGCCTGCTTGATTGCCAATCTCTTTTTTTATCGCTAAGCTTTGATAATAATAAGATTCTGCTCGGTCAAGATTATTCTTCACTCTTTCAACATCGCCGAGGTTGTTGAGTGTGTTTGCCTCATGTGATTGAAGGCCAAGATCTCTCTCAATGGTCAAACTCTCGCGATACAAACATTCTGCTTTGTTGAATTCGCCACGATAGTAGGCAATATTTCCAAGATTGTTTAACGTACCCGACTCACCTTGTTGGTGTTCTATCTCTTTGTAGAAAATCAAGTTTTGATGATACATTTCTTCCGCCTTCTCAAGTTCGCCTTTGAGGGTTTTGACACTCGCAAGGTTGTTGATTGAATCCGCTTCTTGTCTTCTATCGCCATCGTTCCTGGATTTACGTAAGGCTTGATTGTAATAGCCCTCTGCGATATCTAAAGATCCTGAAAGCTGAGCGGCGTTTCCTAACTGATTTAATTTCCTGGGTGAGAAATCAATATGAGCGGATAGTCGCATTTTCTCAGCAAGGTTTATGGCCACACCAGCAAATTCCTTCCGCCGATTTTTATTCTTTTCTTCATTCAATTTTATCAGTTGTTCCTCAAGCAATTTCTTTTGAACTAACAACTCAGCATATTTCTTTGGATTTATGCCACTTTGAATAATAATATCTCTGCCCGCAGCCATTGAGCATTCACCAATGGCTGTAATTGTATCGTTGCCAGAATAAATTTGTGTATTATTTTCACCAGTGATGCTCTGATTGACGTCATCACTGTTGTTCATGATAATCCCGAGGGTTTCACCTTCATTAACCATTCACTCTATCTTTACATCCCGAGTTGGGTGCTTCGAATCAAAGGGTTTCTCATTGCAAAGGTGCCTTATCATGGGTATGGGTAGCCATAATACTGAGATGAAAAGAAGAGTAATATAATTTCCGGGAGATGTGTATAATTTATTTTAACACACACATATTTCCTACACAATTAGATGAATAGAGCAATTGGAGGTAGCATTCCTGCAACCACGGTGGCAAATGATCTAACTAACGCTGCCGTTCGTAACTCCTTGAGGTTTTGATATTCGCCCGAATCTGATTTTACCTCTAGCAAAAACAAACAACTACCCGCTTCATACGGCGCAGCTATCATATATTCTTCAGCCACTTTGTAAAGGAATTGCTCAAAGTTCGCATTGTGGAAATAGTTATTTGCTGGTGTAAACTTTAGTAAATACCATCCAAAGAAGGGTATCAAAATCAAGATCTCGGATACCATGAATGTTAGGAAATGTACTGTAAATAAAACCGTTAAATCAGTTTCCATTACCCCTCTCTCCCGAATCTCTGACATAGACGGCGCGGCGGTCTGTTAGCACCCCTTTCACCTGGCTGTGAATTAACATAAACTGTCTAAATGGACTTTCCAAAACAATTTCATGCAGTAATTCAAACATTTGTCGGCGTTGGTGATTTGCCATAGATTCGTCGCTCGCTTCTGTGATTGATTTAACATATTCAGAGTATACGTCTTCTTGAGGCAACCAGGTTATATCTCCCAGCGGGGGTGTTATTTGTCTGCGCACCTCATCAAATTCTATATCTCTAACTACACTTCTACCCCATCGACTGGTTTTGAATTTGTCCATCCAATCATTATTAGATAGAGCCAATGGACTAGCATTTACAAGGTAAGGGTGGTTTTCCGGCTCGCATATCCGATTCAATCGTTGCATCATATGCTGTATAACATCCGAACGTATTCCGTGAACTTCGTCAAGTGATTCGAATAGTCTGCCATCAAATTTTTCTGAACCTTCTATCCACTGTTTAATGCACCAAAGGTCATGGGCGTTGTTTAGGGCTGCTTCTGATTTTTCCTGTATCGCCTTCTGTAAACCATAACCTGCAGCAACAATTTTTCTATCGGCTACTGGCTCCCATTGTTCAAATTTTGACAACAGGTCCAGATTCTTAACCAACCATGCCTCCCACATCGGCAGAAATTTCTTTACTTTTTGTAAATATGTTCCTTCAACTTCTAGGCTTGTTTTGGGAGTATAAGGGGCTTCATGATCGACTCCAAAATATTCTTCTTCAATATCAAAATGTAATTCTTCCATATCAATCCCTCACACATTCCTCGGTCCGTTGCCCCAGGCATCCTTTCTCTCTGGGTGCCATCCTTTCTGGTAAGCTCGTTGTATTAATATCTTCAAAATTGATGCCCATTTCTTGAAGTATGGAACGCCGCGATGTCGCGGAGATTCTAAGGTCGCAATTTCATTATGCCAGATTTTGTTTTCTAGCATCTTGGTTCTACCACGCTTGTTATCTTTTGCTTCCTGAAGAGAAATCCCAGTCAATATACGCTCATAGAATTCAGGGGTATCTCCAATTAGTAAATCGACAATATCCTTGGCATGAGTCATTAAACGCAATGTTACAATTGGTTGTTCTCTATTGGTCATTGGGACGCGGTATGTGGTGATGAATTGTGGAAGTTTATGTTTGGTGCCCAGCACATTAGATAGCGCCTGTGAGATGGTGTTTTGCAGTCTTCGTAGGTGCTCCTTTCTCTTCCCAATATTCATATCATCTGGCAAGTAAATCACTACTTGTGCCATCTTGATCTTCTCTCTATGCAACTCAACATCTGATAACATTATATCAGCAACATTGCGTCCATATGATTGTGCAAAGGCGCGTGTAGCCAAGTACTTCAGATCTCCTTCGATAACTGAGTGATTGTCCTCTCCTGTTGCAAGTCGAGTGATTTTATTTCGGTTCATATGAGTGGCGTGGGCCAAATATACGTCTCTATACTGGATTTCCTGCAATTCTCCGCCCTTTTGATGATTTGCATCTGAGACGAATAGTGATGATTCTCTGCAACCTTTTCCAAGTGCTGAGGAGTATTCTTCCAGTTTGATAACGACGTCCGACCTATCTAACGAAAGTGCGGGTTGTAATCCACCATAACATTCCATGGCCAAGCGAAGTTGTTCGGTTTCCACAAACATAGCATTCGCTTCTTCACTAATATCAATCATCACGATAGGTATTTTGTTAATGACATCTCCGCTATCGATACAGGTTAATGCCGCGATTGACTCCAATTTCTTTCTTGACGCTGCGGCTGCAATATCAAATTCTAGTTTGTCTTGAGCTTGGGTCGTGATGTATTGAAATGCGCCCGGTGGAATGAAATTACGTGAACTCTCAGTCCAATTTAGGAATGCGTCGAACGATGTTCCGCCAATAGACATTGTCGGTGGCAAAATTACCGGTTGACTGCTGCTTTCCAATATCGCGTATACGTTCTTCCAATTCTCGGCTTGTCTGTCAATGGAGTCGCGTGGGCTATTCATTGAATAGGCGGTTAGGCTCTTTCCTCCACCGACTTTACCGGTTCTCATTGTAACTAAAGTAACACCTTCACCTGCTGTAAGCATCATGTTTTTTCCAAGGTCATCGGTAAAGGAGGGGCGTAATGCCCCTGGTGCTGACTTTCTTGATTTTGTTGCTGCATTAATCGCCGTTTTTGTATTGTTGTTGTTGAGAGCGTTTGTGCTCACTTGCTTCCGGTGATCATCGTCGCTGAGAGTGGACACAATTGCAATCCCGAGTGGCCGTGTTTGCTTTGGCTCGGAAAAGGTATTGTCAACAGCTCCTACCGAATTCTGAATACGTATTGCAGTAGATAACTGGCGTGCCAACATTCCTGTGGCAACTCCGTCTTCTACACTATATTCCTTATTGGCTTCTGTAGCTTCTGAACCCGCATATGGAATAACCAAATCTATCGGTTGAGGATAGCGGGACTTCTTAACAAGGCCTGCACGAACCCCTCTATTGATTTTCAGTGAAACGCCAGAACTTCGCAATTCTTCCCAGGTAGCAGGTCCTGCTGCAATTCCTCGTGTTGGCATTAATATCGAAGGGCCTTCTTTGGGAGCCTCTGGGCGGGTATTGATTGGGGAAAAGTCCTCATCCAGACTTTCTTCATCGTCATCAATTTTTTTCGGCGTGTCTATTGGTTGGTTTTCAACCGGTGACTGTGCTTGCTTTCGACTAATTCTATTAATCAAAGCCGCTAACTCATGATTAGGTGCTCTTTTTCTATGATCCACTGTAGTGAAAATATCGTCTGTGTCTTTATTCATATTCATCACCTCAGTAATCCTCAAGCATTTTTCGTTGGATGCTGCCAAGTAGGTTCATAGTCGCCACCTGATTGTTTTCAATCAGAGTGATTGTCGCACCAAGGCCAGTTGATAGTTGTTCGACGCGATGTTCGTGTGCACCGGTTTGGCCAATGAGATCCTGCAACTGCGCAACGAGTGTTGCTTGCGCATCATTATTTTCAAGTTTGATTCTTTCTAATTCATCAAGAAAAATGGCGTTTTGTGTAGATATTTTTTCTCTAGTTTGTGCCAACTCTAGTGTTATGGTTGCAAAGCAATTACTCAACTTTTCAAGGTTATGCGTCATCAAACCCTGATTGTGTGAAAGTTCTTCCATAGCATCAGGAAGCCGGCCCACAATATCTGTTTGGCCATTCATCACAGCACGGTGGTTTTCTTGGTACAGATGATCCATTTCTGTAGCACGTTTTGATGCCGACTTTAAATCGATCATCGAAACACCCTGTTCTTGAATTGCCTTCAAACTCTGTGTGAGAGCATTTTGCAATTTATCATTTCGTTCATTCATTCGCTGTATACGGTGGTACCAGAGGTACAAAACCGCAACAATTCCGAGGCCGAAGCCAAGCATCATTCCAATGGTGTATATATCTTCCATTAACCAGTCGTAGCCTTATCTACACCCTATACATCGATATCGCACGTGCATTTTAGGCATGACTTGGTGTATTGGGTCGCTCTATGGGAGTTTTATGGTTTTTAGACAAATGATTTATTGCTTAAATTATCGCCTTATTGGATGAATAGAAGGCTTGATATGATACAATCCCTAGCCTTTGCTTTGTAATCAAAGAGAGAATATCACTACCGCGGTCTGCGTAACTTAATGAACAATATTGTTTAAGCGACTGATATGGATGTGATGACCCTAGCCCTCGTTCTCGGCTTGGTATTCGTGACCAGTTTCCTATTTGCCCCTCTCGGCTTGGGTGGTGGTTTGCTTTTCGTACCAATTTTACACTACGTAGCAGGTTGGGAAATTGATGGTGCTTTGATAATGGTTTCACTAACCCTGACCACAGTTGTATCCTATGGCTCGGGTTTGGCTCATCGTAAACAGGGGCATTGGTCTACTAAAGGGCGTAATAGTGCTTTGTTGGGGGCAATTCCTGGCGTTATGATCGGTGTGTTGATAGTCTTTCTTTTGGAGGACAAAATGGATTTAACATTCAAAGTGATTAGTATTTTAATGATTTTTTGGGCCATTCAAAAAACTTGGAACAAAATCAAAGCAGATGCAGTCTCTGTTGATGAAGTGACTGAGGGGCAGGGAATTAAACAGGCGCCTTTGATTATTGGCTCAGGTATTGGCGGCATACTTTCTGCTGTTTTAGGAATTGGCTCTGGCATAATTAATGTTCCACTATTACGCCAATATACTGATTTGAAAGCCCGTACTGCCATAGGCACTTCTTTTGGAATAATGATGGTAGCCGTACCGTTTGCAGCTATCATTCATAGTTTTGCATTATCGCCAGACCAGTTGGCTTTTTTGGCCGATGAAAACATCTTGCTGTTCGGCCCTAGTGCGATTATAACAACTTTCATTGGTGCTCAAATTGGCGCTAAAGTTGGACTGAAATATCTACCAACAAAAATGGTGATGGGTGTTTTCTTTAGTTTGTTAGTTATAATTTTAATTCGCTATATCTTAGATTTAGTTTCTAAGATCGGTTAACTTTGAATTAACAAATTGTCAATTAGGAGTGGATGGTGGCCAAACTATGGATGAACAACAAAGGCCATTATTGACTTTGTGTAAATCTGCAATAATCGATGCTGAGCCTGAAGGGCTTGGCGAGAAATCTCTAGCATTAATGGAAACATTGAGTAGTTTATGTTCATTCCACAACGCTCCTGATTTGGCTGGGTTCTTGTTTTCTGAGATGTTCGAATCTTTGGTTGGCAACGGTGAACCATGGATTGTTTTTGAGTTGGGAATCTTTAGAGACCACAAAAAAATGATCGAAGTAATCGCTACTAAAGGAAAAATTACTCTTGCTGATTCTCAATCCTCTGGAGTCTTTGAGAATGACATTATCATCTGTAAGACTTCTGATGAAGCTGAACTTGCCATAATGCGTTGGCATGATTCTGTCTATGATGACAGTGGTCGTTTTCAATAAAATATTGAAAGACAGGTCAGTGAGCCATCCGCTGCTTTAATTTGGCTCATATCCATTATTATTGGCTTAAGGCCCAGTTCTTCTAAGGTTGAAAGAACCGTTGGGTGTCCTTCAGCAACTAGTACTTGGCCATTATCTAAACCGATGGTATTGCAGCCATAGACTTCTTCTTTAGGCAGCCATAGGATTTCGCAACCCTCTGGTAATTGTCCGAAATCTTGTTCAGAAAGGTAACCCTCTGGTGTTAAAATGATTTTATCGGTTGGAGTTGAAGAAATGCTAGTCAAATGTAATGCTTGTGGGGGTAGGTCGATCACTCTAAGTTCGTGTCCAAGTCTATCGAGTAATTCTCTTAGAACCGATATCCCCGCATCATTTGTTCTGCTAGAACGGCCAACGAAAAATAAGTTTCCGAGACGGAGTATATCTCCTCCATCCATTTTACAATTAGACTCCATGTATTGTATTTTATCTGAACCATATTGATGAGTCAAAAACTCTGCTATCGGTGGTTGTTCGGCAACTCTTGAGGGGTGTCCTGGTATCGGAAGTAGAACGTGGCCATCAATAACAATCGCTTGATCTTCAACGAATAAACAATCGGGGTGGTTGTTGTCTGCATCTAAAATAATTACTTGCAGTCCTGCATTTTCAAGGGTTTGGCAATAGGCTGAATGTTGCTTTCTGGCAAGTTCCAAATCGGTTGGACCTGTTCCAAAAAAATTGGCTAAGGCATCGGAATAACTATCCGGAATTGCGCGGGCTAAGACCCTGCGCTTCTGACCCAAATGGACAGTTGCCATGGGTAAACCGGATTATCAGCCCCCCTTAACGCTTCGCCTTTTATTGGAAGTGAGTTTCCGGTGAATGGAAAGTAGCACTCAATTGTACAAAGTGGCTTTCTAACTTGGAACCGTTGGGTTCAACAATACCGTTCAAGTGGGGCGGATATGCGCTCAACTTATGCCCGTGCTGGAATGTTGGTTTTACTCATGTTTTCAGCATCCTTTGCTGGTTGTTTCGGAGATGGTGAAGGTTCTTCGCTTCCAGCAGCAGATCTCCTCTCAATTGAAGTCGAGGGTGGTTCAACAAATAATTCTATGACCATCCCTGGTGGTGAATGGGTTTCTACAGCCTTCAAAGCTGATGCCGACATGAGTGTCTTCATCCCTTACTTTATTCAAGACCCTGGCTCACTCCGAGCCCAAAATGGTACTGTTCTTAATTTGCGAAGTGGTGAAGAAGTCACCATAAAGGTACTATTCCCTCCTCGAAACGATGATGTTGTTTTGCTGATGGGTAAGTATGGTCGTGAAAATTGGCCAATTCGTGCTGCTGATGAATCGTGGATGATGTGGCATGAGAATATGAGTAGTGGTTCGGCGATTATGGCTTCTGAAAACGAAGATGCGGGAGGATTGCTTCCGTGGATTATTCCTGCTAACGACACCGGTGGAGATGTTGTCGTCAAACACTTGAATACTGTTAGAGACCAACGAGATGACTTGTCTGAAGAAAACGGAGTCGCAGCAAGTGGAGGATGGCTCAACGGACGAGACGTCTATGAATGGGTTGATTTCATCACCGATGAAACACCAGACCCTACCGACCTTGCTGATGGAGCTGTTGGCTATTTAGACCGTTGGATTGGCAACGGAAATCCTGCATATGAAGATGCAATCACCTATTTTGAAGGAGTGATGGTTGGATATGGTTTGGATGTTGAAGTTCATCGTTTCCAAAGTGGAACTTTGTGGGCCGTAAATATTTGTGGCTACAAAACTGGTACTGTTTATCCAGACGAATGGTTGGTCTTTGGTGCACACTTTGATATCGCCCCTTACGCAACGCCGATTACAGTTATCCCGGGCCTTGATGAACAGGGGTACGGAACCAGAACAGGTGCTTACGACAACACTGCAGGAACTTCAATGGTATTGACTACAGCAAGCGTTCTTGCTGATTTTGATGCACGACGAACAATGGTGTTCTGTTTGTGGTCTTCAGAAGAAGAAGGGCTTTGGGGATCTGGTGCCTTTGCCGGAGACATCCCCGACGGCGTGACGGTAAGCAATTACCTCAATCTCGATATGGCGGGCATCAATTACCCTGGTGATTTTGCTCTCTCTGTTTACCTCGGACCTGACGGCAGTGGGGATGTTATTGACCAACCAGGAATGTATCACTTAGCAGAATGGATTGGCGCTGATGCGTTTGACCTTTCTTATCAAATTGAAAATGGACGTAATGAATGGGACGCTGCTGGTGAAAGTCCTTTGTGGCAAAATAATTATCAAGATACTGTGGCTATTTATGAAAGTCCAACTGCTCGCAGTGACCATGATTCATTCCAACAAATTGGTGTGGCTACGCTTGGTTGGAATGGAGTCGTAGATGGATATCCATGCTACCACAAGACTTGTGATAAATTGACAACCATGGAAGAATACATGGTTACCGATAATGCAACGGGTGAATCAAATCTAGTTCACTCCTGGGATATTGTTACTTGGTGGGCGGTTTACGCATTCTTACATATGGATCAAACACCAGTTCCAAATGAGCTATTGTGACTGAGTCGAATCTCCTGAAATAGATTCTTTTCCGACGAACTATCCTTCGATAACGGGGCATTTTTGGTCTTCCTCGTCATAGACTACCGCCTTTGCCCAAAGATAACTTGTTCTTTGCGGGATAGTCTTCGAGATCTTTGCTAACTTCTTTCTTTTGTTACAAAGTACTAATTCGTGCACAATTGTTTCTACCATTATGGCCATTTTAATCAGTTATTAGTTGGTCTTGTACCTTTATCAAACCTTTGCTAGTTTGACAGGAATTCCCCGTTTTGTGTAAATTGGTTTCCTTTTTACACCGCCGTAGGGGTCTGTTTTACTGTTCGTGGCGATACTAAGGAGGCGCAGACTTGAGAAGGGGGGCGTTCACGCAACACCATGCGCGCCACATCACACATCCGCGCTTTGCTATTGGTAGGCATCATGTGTTTGGCCCCATTATCAGGTTGCTTTGGCGAGAATGATGGAAATGGTATGCCCGATATGAATGATGTCATAATCACTCCAGAAGTTTTGACCGGCGGGGTGTTTCAAGCCCTAACTATTTCTGCTCAGCAGGATGTTTCTGCATTCGTCCCTTATTTGGTTAAAGACGTTTCAACTGGATATGTATTCAATTCTACTGTGGTTGACCTGCGCGAGGGTGATTCGGTTCAACTAAACATTTTAGCGCCACCAAGAACTAATTCGGCCTACGTCTTTATTGGTGAATTTGGCAGAGATAATTGGCCTATTAGAGAAATCAATGAGTCTTGGGCAACTTGGATTGCTGAAGACGGACATCTTAGTGCTGACCGTGGCGCTGTGATGAGTATTGGTAGTGAAAATATCACATTCAATAGTAGTCAGGAAACTGGAGGCCCTGTTGCCTATTATCCACTCGCTGTAGCAAGGGATAACGCCCCAGGATATTCTGAAGATGAGGGCGGTCGGCATTCTACTGGTGTAGTTAATGGAAGAACAACCTACAATTTCTTGAGCCATATTACCGATCAAACTCCCGACCCTTCGGATTTGGCTGATGGTGCTGTTGGTTATCTCGATAGGTGGGCTGGACAGGCAAATCCTGCTTACGAAGCGGGGGCTGTCTATTTACAGGATCAATTAGAATCGTTCGGTTTGGATGTTGTTACTCAGCGTTATGCATTTACTGATATATTGGAAAATCAAAATCCGGAAGCATACAATATTTGTGGATTTAGATATGGCAGTGAGTTCCCTGATGAATGGATGGTCTTTGGTGCTCACTTTGATATCGCCCCTCCCGCTAACGCATTACTCTTGGACCCTCACGTCACTGGTGTGCGGACCTATGGAACTCGTGTGGGTGCATATGACAACACCGCCGGCACCAGCATGGTGCTGACCGTTGCTGAAGCAATGGCCAATTATGAAACTCGAAGAACCATGGTTTTCTGCCTATGGTCTGGAGAAGAGGGCGGTAAGAGAGGTAGTGATTACTGGACTGATTATTATGTTAAGGAAGATAACCCAGATGTGGTTGTTACCAATTATGTCAATCTCGATATGGCTGGAGTGAATTGGCCTGGTGGCGGTGGCGCACCACATTCAGATCCTAACCCAACAGTAGACCCAGATGGCTATCCGAAAGACGAGGAAGTTTGGCCTATGCGAGTCTATATCGGGCCTTCTGATGACCATACACAACTAATGCAGCCTGAGATGGTAGGCCTTGCTATGTGGATTGGTTCTGATGCTATTGGAGTTGAACAGCAACAATCAGTGTTAGTAGGTACCGGCTTCGAAGCTGATACTTGGAAGGTTGATGATTGGTTAGCAAGAGGCAGGCCTGAAATTATTGTCTATGAAGATTCTACTGCGCGAAGTGACCACGCTTCATTCCAAGATAATCTTCAAACCGTTACTATGGGATTCGGCGGTTTGGTCGATGGTTATTGGTGTTATCATCAAACCTGTGATACTTTGGAAGAGATGGAGCAATGGATGGATACCACTGACAAAGGGTATGGTGAAGATAATAGTGGTGTGTCAAATTTAGTAGACAGTCTTGATGTTATCGTGTGGTGGGCAACGTACTCTTTCTTCCACCTAGACCAAGACCCTGTAGTCAATTCTTATCTGCTTTAAAAGTAGCCTGCAATGTTTTGCAGTAGTGCTGTAGGCCCCCAAAATCCCATGAGGATGCCAGCAACTGGTATTGCAAAAATAGCTATTACGAGATAGAATGCTTGTTCGTTCCAATCCTTTACCTTCAATCCATCAAGTGGTCCAAATGGGAGCATGTTAAACAATCCCAAAAATAGATTTGCTCCTAGCCAATAAAAGCCAATATCGAAGATCATTGCTTGCCAAATTAATGTACCTCCAACAAGGTAATCAGAACCTGCGAAACCGGCTGAACCAGTTAGCCCTATCACCGCGCCCCAAAGTGGCACTCCGATGATGAATAAGGATAGATTTACTAGAGGTCCGGCGACTGCAATATGACCGTTTTGTCTTCTTGTAACTAAACCAGCAACCATAACAGCACCAGGCGCCATTAAGACAATTCCAAGAAGTGCTGACACTAAAACTCCATTCCTAAGACCTCTTGGGTCGGCTCTAAACTCTGCCCAACAGCCATTCTTTTTGGCTATTATTTTATGTCCGATTTCATGTAATAAGAACGCTGGGCCTATCGCCAAGAACATTACAGGCATAGCCAGTAGTAAACTGATAACCCATGGTGTCATCCCCATACTCTTAATCGAAAATATTCCACCGACCTGCATTAAACCCAATGCTAGAGTGAAGGCGCCCATTGCAAATGCTAAATGGCTCTTTTCTGTTTTACTAAAGTGCCAAATTCTACCATCGTGCATAGTTGCTGGTTTCTGTTGCAAGCCACTCAATAATTGATTCAACATTCCACCAATATTTCTAGAGTTGGTATCGAAGTGAATTGTTCCAT
>ERZ1047821.1288-NODE-1288-length-16449-cov-4.732951_pt1 | contig 16449 bp, 16 predicted proteins | sample MGYA00383096_ERZ1047821 | MGnify/ENA primary metagenome ERZ1047821 (study PRJEB29581, sample SAMEA5548366) | metagenome | biome: marine; feature: coastal; material: water | depth 25 m | study: Short-term variability in the microbial, nano- and picoplankton... | reverse complement strand
CAAAGAAAAAGGTCGGCATAAAAATGGGCTTGGGTTTTTCTACTCCCAGCACATCACACACCTGGTCCGGCTGACCCCAGGTAATCGCGTAAGGCACGCGTCGATAGCGCAACAGCGATACCATTTTCTGAGTGTAGGGGGAGGCAGTGCCCCCCACCAAATGGATTGGTTCCTGTGCACTCATGTAAACACCTCCTCTATCCTCAAGCGAAACTAGCAAATCTGACTCGCTTAAAACATATTGACACATTAACTGCCATTATGTAAACCTGCTGACGTGCTAAATCGATTGCATATGCCAGGCAACAACAGAGGCGCATAGAGGTAACCATGTACAGAGGTGACTACCAACTCATCGGCAGCGAGCTGAGCTTTTTTACCCGTAAGTTGGAAGCTCAACTGCGGTGCCAGCAGATTCCGTGGTGCTACCTGTTCAAGACCGAGGAACGCAAGGCAGAGCTGGAGGCGAAAGCCGGCACCCACTTCATCCCACTGTTGATGACACCGGATAAATGGCTGATTCACGACACCATCGCCATCGGACCTATGCTCAGTGAGCGCTTTGGACAACGAGCAGTTATACCCACAACGCCATTGCAGCGCGCCTGCTGCTTCATCCTGGAAGATGCTTTTAATCACTGGCTGGGTCGGGTTTGCGTGCACTCCCGCTGGTGCTATCCCAATAACGTGGCCTGGGTTGGCCCACGGTTCGGCGCCAACATGGTGCTTGACCGCTCTATCGATGAGAGGCTTTCAGCCACAGAACTGGAGCAATTGGCTTCCATCGGCCCAATGATGTACGAGGGGTTTGGAAAGGCTGTTTGCGAGGCTAACGGCGTGGGCCCCGAACAGGCGACGGCTGTGCAGGGAGATTTCAAAAACATGCTGGACGCCCTCGCCGCTCATTTCGCTGACAACAATTTTTTACTGGGCGACAGGCCCTGCCTGGCCGACTTCGCCCTGGCAGGCGCCAGCAAGGCTCACTTCATCTGCGACCCCGAGCCAGAAAGCTGGCTGGGGCAACATCGCCACATGCTCCAACAGTACACGGATCAATTCTTCGGCGACTGGCAGGGCGATCTTGCGCCCTGGCCCGAAGATGACCAGGTGCCTGCAACCCTGTCGACTTTGCTGGACTATCTTCAAGGCAGCTACTATCAATCGGCGCCCGCTAACATTGCCGCCGGCCTCGCAGGTGAAACGTATTACGAATACGACTGTGGGTTTGGAACCACGCATGCCCGCACCCAGCGGCGACTCAACGTGGCGAGACTGCACGTGCAAGATGAACTATTAAAAGCAGGTGCAACAGACGATGATCAGGTAAAAGCCCTGTTCGCCGGACGCGGCATACTGGAACACTACTTCGCTTAAACCAGGAACAATCACGGTTTTACCCACGACAGGAATTCACCATGTCCACCCGAACCAAACTCTGGCTAGTGCCGGCCCTTCTCTATGGTATTTTCGTTTTCTGGTATACCGATTTTAGTGGTCCGTTAAGCGACAATGAGGTCGATCAGTTCGTAGCCACCATGAAAGCCAACGGCAGCGAACCAGAAACCATAGCCTTCATTCAAAAGTTCGCTCGGCAAGACAGCGGGCGCCAGTTCCTGATGGTGAATAACATCGACATGAACGAGAGCCCGCCGAACGTGGAAGGCGCCGAACCGGGAGAAAGCGCGTCTAAGCTCATGGGTCGCTACATGGCACACATGATACCTGCGCTGCTGGCCCGCGCCTGCCACCCAGTGCTTATGGGCTCTGCTGTCTACCCCACCATGGACTTGGTCGGTATCGAGGGCGCTGAGAACTGGGATCAGGCGGCACTGTTTCGTTATCGCAGCCGCCGTGCCTTACTCGAAATCGTCACCAATCCCGCATTCAACGGAAAACATCACTTTAAGACCGCAGCGCTTGATAAGACCATCGCTTATCCCATTGAAACCAGCCTGTATCTCGGCGACCCCAGGCTCTTGCTGGGACTGATCATCCTGGCACTTACTGCACTGATTGATGGTTGGCGGCTTTCACGACGGCAGCCGAATAACTAAAGGCTCAGATCGCAACGTCATTTGAGCCTGCAGCTGCCACTTGACCACCATCCAGCACCAGCGTGTGGCCTGTCATCCATGCGCTTGCACGAGACGATAAATAAATCGCCGCGCCTGCTGCATCTTCGGCATCACCCATCCTGCCACGGGGAATAACTTCCCTCAGTCCAGCGCTGATTTTTTCATCATTGACGAGGACAGCCGTCATCTTGCTAGGGAAAAATCCTGGCGCAATGCCATTCACATTAATATTTTCGGGCGCCAGATCAACGGCCAAATGCTTAGTGAGATGGACTACTGCCGCTTTGCTGGAGGAATAGGAATAGGTTGGCATTCCAGGGTGGGTAAAGCCATTGATCGAAGCGATATTGATCACTCTGGCAGGGTCGTCATTTGTAGCAGCTGCTCTTAACGCAGGCGCTAACTGCTGAGTCAGAAAAAACAAGGATTTCACATTCAAGTCCATCACCTTGTCCCAGGCGGATTCGGTGAAGTCATCGAAGCTGGCTCCCCAGGACGCTCCGGCATTGTTGATCAATATGTCAATTTTTCCCTCAGCATTTTTCACCTGTTCGGCAAATGCCACCACACCCTCATTGCTGGATAAATCAGATTGAATAGCAATGCACTGGCCAAATGCACCCAGCGTCTCCTCGGCGGCATGCAGCTCGGCTTCTTTACGCGCCGTTATGTAAACTTTGGCCCCGTTTTCCAACAAACCTTTTGCCATCATTGCGCCAATGCCGCGAGAACCGCCCGTTATCACTGCCACCTTGCCCGACACATTAAATAGATTTTTCATAAATACCTTAACTTTCTCGTTTAATGAATTTTTCAACGCCCGCCATCATACTAACAGTCGCAACATCTTTCGCCGTTTCAGCTAATTTAGTTGACCAGAGTGGTACCGCCATCCACGGGAATGACTTGCCCGGTGATAAAAGCACCGGCCTGACTAGCAAGCATGAGCGCCACGCCCGCTATATCACTGGGCTCGCCCCAACGACGCATTGGAATGGTCTGAAGCTCCTCTTCAAACGCAGCTTGGTCCTGGCTAAGGAATTCCGTCATCTTGGAATAAAACCGACCCGGCGCAATCGCGTTAACTCGAACATGTGAAGGCGCCAGTTCAGTTGCGGTAATTCTGGTTAGCTGATGTATTGCAGACTTTGAAGCCGCATAACTAAAGGTGTCTAGGCCATTACCCACAATACCTGCTACGGAACCAATATTAATAATCACAGAGGTTTGTTCTGCACTCGCCCTGGCTTTCAATAATGGCGCGAGTGCTTGAGTGAGAAAGAACGGACTCTTCACGTTGACATCCATTACTTTATCCCACCCTACTTCTGGGACCTGACCAAACGGCGCTGCCCAGGCCGTTCCTGCATTGTTAACAAGCACATCAAGATAAGTTTCTCGCTGATTCAGCTCGGTGACTAGTTGAGTAAGCCCCTCGGCAGTCGATACATCACCGGGTAGCGCAATACATTCACCAAATTGGCTCAGCTCCTTTGCAGCCTCAATACAGGGCTCGGCTTTTCTTGCGGTTATATACACTCGCTTGGCGCCAGCCTCCAGAAAACCCTGGGCCATAAAGGCACCCAGCCCCCTTGAGCCACCTGTCACCAGACATACTTTGTCGTGCATCGAAAAAAGATTCTCAATCATACTTACCGTATCCTTCAGTATTGGGGACAGATCTCTCTAGAGCCGTCAAAAGACACTGCCTGCCCACGATATTTTTAGTTGGGGGTATAGACGTACTCGTCGCCTTCCGCAAATTTCTCAGCCAAAGTTTTATCTACCATCACCGGCATTTGCGTGACTGACTCATAAAGCGGACCACGAGAACCGGCCTGGTGTGCTGCAAGTAATGCCTCCAATTCTTTCAGTTTATCAGGGTAGCTAGCTGCAAGGTTATTCTGCTCCGTGGGGTCATCCGCTAGATTGTATAGCCACTTCTGCAGACCGTCGGTGGGGCGGTCATTCAACTGTAATTTCCAGTCGCCATGGCGCACCACCTGATAGTGCCCGTTCTGCCAAAACAGGGTGTCACGATCCCAGCTTTGCGCTCCCTCGCCGGTAACAAGTGGCAGTAAACTCACGCCATCAATTGCAACTCCCTGTGGCTGTGAAGCGCCAGCTGCAGCAGCGAGCGTCGGCATCATATCAATATGCGCAACAGGAGTATCCACAGAACTACCGGCAGCAATTCTCTTTGGCCACTTAACAAACATCGGCACGCGAAGCCCGCCTTCAAACATAGTGATTTTCCAGCCGCGGAACGGACTGTTTACATCCTGAATACCGATATAGCCCGCGCCACCATTATCACTGGTAAAGACGACCACGGTGTCATCGGCGATGCCTTCTGCTTCCAGCGTATCGAGGATGCGGCTTACACTGCGATCAACTGCCCGAATCATGCCCGCGTAAACCCGTTTGCGGTGAGGTTCAATACCGCTGAGCGCGTCGTAGTCTTCTCGCGTTGACTGCAAGGGGGTATGCGGTCCCCAGTGAGCAAGATAGAGAAAGAATGGGCGGTTCTTGTTGGCCTTGATGACCTTTATAGATTCGTCAGTCCAGTAGTCGGTGAGATAACCCGCGGGTTTGAATTTATCCGCATCACCAGAGTTATAAGAAGCTGAAAAACCCATGCCCGCCCAGAGAAATCTGTCTATCGGGTCAAAAGAGACCTTGGCGTTGACAACATTGGGGTCGTCCTCCGGCAAATACAAACCACTTTGCATGAGCAAGCTGTCGTCAAAGCCCTGATCGTGAGGCGCCATGCCGTTTTCGCGCCCCAGATGCCATTTGCCAATGTGTGCCGTGTAATAGCCCTTTGCCTTAAGGGTTTCGGCGATGGTCACCTCGGAAGCAGGTAAACCCTTGCGCTCATAGGGCGGCTGGCTTTCCTCCAGCGCCTCATCATAAACACTCACAGGAAGCCCGCTGTCCATAGATGCGGCGACCACACCGACTATTTTAGCCATGCCTGCAGGCGTAGGGGTAAATTCAAAGCCGGTACGCGTAGGATAGCGACCGGTCATCATCATTGCTCGCGACGGCGCACAAGTGCTGGCACCAGAATAGGATTGGGTGAATACCGCGCCTTCGGCAGCCAGCCGGTCAATGCCCGGCGTCTGCATGCCGCCAACTCCCCCGCCGAAGGTGGAGATGTCGTTATAGCCAAGATCATCGGCCACAATCAGGATGATATTAGGTGGCTGCTCACCGCTCGCCGAGGTCTGTTCGGTAGGCCCTTGCTGCCAGGGAATTTCCCGAGTAGGGGCAACATCGGCGTATTTTTGACTGGTCTTGTACTTGGCCAGCGCCAATATAATATCGGCTCTCTTTGACCAGGCGACTCCAACACCGACCAGAACGACAACCAGAAGAGAAACCAGAAACTTTTTCATTGGGGCTTATCCCCAAGCCATTGGCCGCTAAAGCCAGTGGTTTCGATATTGAGCTGACCCGCCAATCCGGCGCTGCGGTGCGCCCCAATTTCCTGCATCTGTGGCGATTGCATTACCTCAAACATGGCCTGACGCGAGGGCCAGACCGCCAGCGCTACGACGTCCCACAGTTCCTCTACCTCGCCTAGCATCAGGCGCTCCACCTCGCCCTCAAAACCAACGCTACCGCCTATGCCTTGCAGCAATTTCTTTATACCCTGCTCATACAGTTCATATGCCTCGCGTCCGGTGAGACCGGTTTCACGGCCATCCTCATACTGCGCTTTTTCTTTGAACTTGAGCAGATTGACCATACAGATCGGGCCCTCGGCGCCGGGAGCCAGAAAGCCCTTTATCTGCTCTTCATTGGGGTACACTTTGTTGACGACTTCCATCGTGATTTCCTCTACTGATATTCGTGTTCGCCAGCGGCACCTGCTCGCCGCTACAGCGCAGTGCCTGCAAGTTCTTCAGGCGATAATTTCAAGTCCCATCTCCGCCAGCGGAGCCACCATGTCACCCACTTCGCCCGCCGATGCATTGGACGCATTACCCTGGCTTGCGCGCTTGGCCACGCCCTGGGAGATTGCCGCCAACCGAAAGAAGCTGAATGCCAGGAAGAAGTCCCAGTTGTCGATGCGATCTATCCCCCTGTATTGGCAATAGCTTGCGATGTAATCCTGTTCGCTCGGCAGGCCAAGCGACTGCAGATCAAGCCCTCCAAGACCGCCGGGGGCCATCTGTTGCTGTTCACTCGCCGGCAGGCGCATGCCCATGCATTGGTAGGCCAGGTCAGCGCAGGGGTGCCCGATAGTTGACAGTTCCCAGTCCAGCACCGCTATCAATCGCCTATTGTCCTGGGCGTACATCACGTTATCCAGCCTGAAGTCACCGTGCACCAGGGTCACCTGGCCGTCGTCGGCTGGGATATTCGCCTCGAGGTAGCGGATCAAGCGGTCCATAGCATCGATCTTCTGCAGCTCTGATGCCCGGTACTGTCTGCTCCACCGCCCCACCTGGCGCTCGAAGTAATTACCCGGACGGCCGTAATCGGCCAGCCCTGCCGCTTCGAGATCGACACTGTGTATGCTCGCCAGGGTGCGTGCCATCTGGTCATACATGGCCCCGCGGGTGTTGGGACCATCTATCTCACCGAGTGCTGGATTCCAATAGACATTGCCGTCGCAATATTCCATCAGGTAGAACATGGAGCCGATTACCGCAGGATCCTCACACAGGTGATAGACCTCGGCAACGGGCACATCGGTGTCCCGCAGCGCGGCAAGGACACGATACTCACGGTCGACCGCATGGGCCGACTTGAGCAACTTTCCGGGCGGCTGTCGACGCAACACATAGGTACCGGAGTCAGCGTCGATCCTGAAGGTTGGATTTGACTGGCCGCCAGGAAATTTGCTGGCGCTCAGCGGTCCCTTGAAGCCAGGCACATTGGCTTGCAGGTATGCTGCCACTACTCCTTCATCAAGTGTTGTTACTGAAGACATCAGGGATCCTCGCTGCTAAAAAATGCCATACGCTTGCCCCTGGGGCGGGGCACTTTGTGCTCCTCGGGCAGACTACAGAGCCTGCCCATATGAGTCGTGCTACCGTCTGCATACTCCCACACCAGTTGTTCGCCCTCCAGATAGCGCTTCACGACGACCGGGCCCCAACCAAAGGCATGAAAATCCAGCATCCCGTTATTCCAGATCATGCTCGCCGAGGAGCGCATGCAGTATTCGTTGCTGCCAATAGTAAACAGCACTGAACCTTCGGTATCGTCGGTATTTAGGCCCGCCGTGCTGTTGGGGCCATAGTCGTGAATAACCCCACTTGTGGTCACCACGACACGGCTGCCGCACTGCTCCACCCGCTCCAAGTGTCCCACATGGCCGCCCTTTACCCCGACCCACAGGCCCCGGATATCGTCCGCGCCCTCTGGTAATGGCTCGGTACACTGAGCCAGGACCGGCATAGGGAAATGCGAGTAGCCGCAGCCCGGGGTGTTGCCCTTGGGGATATCGGCAGCCAGTTTACCGCTGCCGTCGAGTTCCGACAGATCACAGTAATTGAGGGTACTGCCGTCACCCGCCAGGGTGGCGGGGTCCGTGGTCAGTGGCGGGCGAGAAGAAAAGTATGCCAGCCAGAACAGGAACAGAAACAGGCAGAGCGGAATCACGACAAGGGCGATGAGTATTTTCTTGATCATAGCGTCAGGATTTCCCTCGGACTAGTTGTCAGGCCATTACAGAAGTACTTGTCCTCACCGGTCAGAATCAGCGCAGCGCCCTTGCCACAATCCACCTCCACCGTATCGAGAATATCCAGCATACGCTGCTGCCACTCTGGACAAATCACGTTAGGACCTGCGTTCATGGTCACCAGGTGAAGGTCGCCCTCTTTGGTGTAATCAATCATTGTCGAAGCTCCTGCAGAGAGGTTTAGGCTGCGGCGACAGCCGCTGGCTCTTGTTCCTCGGCGTTAACCAACGCGGAGAAGCGCTGCTGTTGATAGTCGGCATCACCGAACAGGGTGTTGGCGATCATCAGGCGCTTGACGTAGGAGCCCACCGAGAGTTCCTCGGTCATGCCCATGCCGCCGTGCATCTGGATGCCCTCACCGCCGATCCTGCGGCCGGCGCGGCCCACCATGACTTTCAGCGCCAGCAGGCTGCGCTGGGCGTCCTCATTCCCGGCATCCAGTGCGCATACCGCGCGGTAGAGCAGCGACTTGGTATTCTCACAGGCGGCGAACATATCCACCATGCGATGTTGCAAGGCCTGGAAGGAGCCGATATGAGTGCCGAACTGCTTGCGGGTTTTCAGATACTCCAAAGTCTGGGTATTGAGTGATTCCATAGCACCCAAGGCGTCTGCAGCAACCGCAAGTATGGCCTGGTCTAACACGGGATTCATCAGTGTGAAGCCCTCTCCGAGCTCACCGACAACGGCGTCTGCGGTGACATTATCCAGCGAAACATTCGCCGCTTCGCGTCCGTCGGTCATGCGGTAGGCAGTAGTGCTAACTCCTTCAGCGAACGCATCAACCAGTAACAGGCTCAGGCCATTCTCATCTGACTGCTCACCGGAGCTGCGCGCCAGCACAATCAGCTTGTGCGCGCCGCCGCCGTTGAGTACTACTGTTTTCTCTCCATTGAGTACCCAGTTCACACCATCCTGACGTGCGCGGGTTTTAACGTCGGTGATCGTATAGCGGCTTTGTCGCTCGGCGAAGGCAAAAGCACCCTGCAGCTCACCGGCCACGATCTGCGGTATCAGTTCGCTTTTCAGTTCCTCGCTGGCGCCGGCCTGCAGCAATCCACCAAACAGTAATACTGTCGGTAGGAAAGGCTCCGCCACCAGGCCGCGACCAAATTCCTGCGTGATAACCATAGTATCGACCGGGCCACCGCCAAAACCTCCGTACTCCTCGGCAAAGGGAATGGACAGCCAGCCCAGTTCCGCAAACTGTTGCCAGTTTTCCGTACTGAACCCATGCTGCAGCGCTACCGTCTCATTGCGTTGGTCGAAGGCGTAGGTGTCCTGGACGAAGCGCGCAACGCTATCCTGGATCATGATCTGTTCTTCGGAAAGATTAAAATTCATCGTAATTCTCCTTAGGTTTTGCCTACAGGCCCAACACGTGCTTGGCGGTCACATTCTTTTGTACTTCATCGGAGCCACCGTAAATCGATGAGGCACGCCCCCGGAAGTACTGCTTCTGTGCAAAATCAGCAAAGTCATTGCCCAGTTGTGCCGGACTCAAATCACCCTGCAGGGTCTGGCTGTAATAGCCCGCCACGTCCATGCGCAGCTCCTGTATCGACTGCTGGATGGTCGTCCCCTGTAGCTTCAGCAGGGATGACTCTGGCCCGGGCATGCCGCCCTCAGCGGCGGAAGCCAGCACACGCAGTTCGGTGAACTCCAATGCCATCAAATCGATCTCTACGTCGGCCAGGCGCTTGGCGAATACCGGGTCCTGCAACAGGGACTCGCCGCCGTTGACTTCCGCACGGGCCAACTCACGCAACAGCTCCAGGTTGCGTTTCGAATCGGCGACTTCGGCAATGGACAGGCGCTCGTGCACCAACAGGGACTTGGCATAGGTCCAGCCCTTGCCCTCTTCGCCAATACGATTGTTCACCGGCACACGAGCGTTGTCGAAATGAACCTCATTCAGGTGATAGATACCGTCGATCGTCTCAATGGGGCTTACAGTCACGCCGGGAGTCGTCATGTCGATCAGCAGAAAACTGATGCCATCCTGCTTGCGGCCACTGTTGTCGGTGCGCACCAGGCAGAATATCCAGTCGGCGGCCTGGGCGAAGGAGGTCCAGATTTTACTGCCGTTGACCACGTAGTGATCACCAGAGCCATCGCCATCCCGCTCCGCCTTGCACTGCAGTGAAGCCAGGTCGGAACCCGCGCCGGGCTCGGAGTAGCCCTGGCACCACCAGTCATCGCTGTTGAGAATGCGGGGTAGGAAACGCGCTTTTTGTTCTTCGCTGCCATAGGTGTAAATGACCGGCGCCACCATGGTCACGCCGAAGGGAATCGGCGATGGTGCACCCAACTTGCCGCGTTCAGCATTGAAGATAAAGTGCTGGGTGACACTCCAGTCCTGGCCACCGTATTCAACCGGCCAACCAGGGGCCATCCAGCCCTTGGCGTTAAGGCGGCGCTGATAGTCAATCATGCCACCCTTGAGGTCGGGCGAGGCTTCGACACCGTGCAACTTTGCCTTCAGTTCGTCATCCATCACGTTGGCAAAAAACTGTTGAACCTCGGTCTGGAAGGCGAGTTCCTCATCAGTGAAACGTATATCCATGAATTACTCCTTTTTGATATCCAATATTGCCTGCACACACTGCTGTGGCTGGTCCTGTTGCAAAAAATGCCCCGCTGGACTAATCGTTCGGTGCTCCACACCCTGGCAGCCCGGCACGTTTTTGATAAACGGCTTGTCACCGCCTGCACTCACCGGGTCGTCATCGGCGAAGGCACACATAAAGGGCTTATCAAACTGTTTTAGCACCTCCCAGGCGGCCTTGTTTTCCGCTACTTCCGGCTCATCGTGGAACACCGGCACTAGCGAGGGAAAACGACGCGCGCCCGCCACGTAGGAGGCATCTGGATAAGGTGCATTGAAGGCCTCTTTCTCTGCATCCGTCAGCGACGAAGCATTACCAACACTATCGATCGCAACCCCAGGGCGCTGAATTTCCTCACTTTCAGCGCAGAACTTGCGCCAGTAGAGAAACCCGGGGACGCCGGGTGCACCGCCCTCGTAGGTTCCGCGGAAACAAGCATCCAGTTCCGATGCCTTTACCACCGGCAACGTCTTGTAGGCTTCTTTCGCGAGGGCCGCGAACTCCTCAGGAACCATCCCGGCAGGTAACGCGCCATTAGCCAGCACCACCCCGGCAAAGCGCTCCGGGAACGCCGTCACCAGACGCAGGCCGATAAGGCTGCCCCAGTCCTGCAAGAATACCGTGATACCAGTGAGGTCCAACTGGGTCAGCCAGTCGCTCATCCATGCCACATGGCGGGCGTAGGTGTAATCCTCTACCTGGGTGGGCTTGTCTGAGCGACCAAAGCCCACCAGGTCAGGCGCAATCACCCTGAAACCGGCCTCCACCAGCGGTGGAATCATGTGACGATAAAGGTAGCTCCAGGCGGGCTGGCCGTGCAGTAACAAAACCACCTCGCCATTGGCTGGACCCTCGTCCAGATAGTGCATGCGCAGCTCTCCCCCCTCCTCATCACCGATCTGCAGGTAGTGAGGCTTAAAGGGGTAGTCGACCAGGTTATCGAATTGTTCATCGGGTGTACGCTTGAACTCCATGGTCAGGAGATGCTCCTTGTGTTGTGAGTGCCTTCAGCGGCCTTCATTAGTCATCGGCCATGACGCTGCTGTACCTATTCCTTGATTTTTTAAATCATTAGGCATATATTGTGCCATTACATTATGTCATACGTGGTGCCATTACAAGATAATACTTTAAGAGGACTGGAACAATGATTAAGTTGAAGCCGCTCGCATCCGCTCTCGCCCTGGCCGTCTATGGCGCGGGGGCTCTCGCCCAGACACCGATGCTGGAAGAAGTGATCGTAACGGCAACCAAGCGCGCCGAGAGCCTGCAGGATATCGCGGTCACCGTCACCGCGTTCAGTGCGGATACGATCCAGGAAGCCAACATCCGCGATGCCAGCGATGTGGCGGTACTGACACCTTCACTCAATATCAATACTAATATCAGTCCTTTCAGTGCCCGCATGACCATACGCGGCATCGGGACCGCCGGCTCCACCTTCCTTGAACCCTCCGTGGGCACCTTTGTCGATGGTGTCTACCTCAATCGCACCGGCCTCGCTGTATCCGACATGGTGGATATCGAACGCATCGAGGTATTGCAAGGCCCTCAGGGCACGCTCTACGGCAAGAACACCAACGCCGGCGCCATTAGCATCACCACCAAGAGGCCCAACTTCGAAGAGACCGAGGGCCACCTGGAAGCCACTGCCGGCAACTATTCCATGCAGCGGGTCACTGGTTCTCTGTCTGGCCCGATTTCGGACACCCTCGCCTATCGCGTGGCGGGTAATTACCACGAACGCGATGGCTATCTTGAGAATCTCGCAGGCCCTGACCTCAACAATGCCGATGAATGGAACGTAGTTGGTAAGCTGCAATGGGAACCGAATGACGAACTGTCTGTTTTGCTCAAGGCCAGCCACGTAGAGCGGGACATGAATTGCTGTTCGCCTGATTCCGTTCACGATCCGATCGCAGACCAGGCGATAATCGCGCGCGAGCAACCGCCCCTGGGTGATGACCCCTTTGATCACAAGACCTCGCAGAATACCCCAAGCCCGTTCGAGCAAGAGTCCACGGCAGCGTCGCTGCATATTGATTATGACGCCGGCTGGGGCACCATCGAATCGATCACGGCCTGGGATGATTACGACCTCGAATCTGCCCAGGAAGCTGGTCGATCGGTACTCGATCTAACCTTCTTGAGCCAACCCCAGTCGGGCGACAGCTTCTCTCAAGAGCTGCGATTCAGTAACAGTACTGACAACATCGATTACATGGCGGGCTTGTATTACTTCAAGCAGGAGACCAGTGAATTTGAAGGCAAGGGCAAGATAAGCGCCGAGGTCGGTTCTGACATCGACATCGGGGCACTGATCTTTGGTCCAACGTTGCCGTTGATCGTGGCGGCGGGTGATTACGCAATCCAGGACAGCCTCTTTGAAACCGAGACCATGGCCGTATTCGGCCGCGCCACCTGGCATATGGGCGACAATTGGCACCTCACTGGCGGTCTGCGATGGAGCGGCGAAGAGAAAGACGCCGACCTGTTCGTGGATGTGGAGTCCACTGCACTCACCGCACAGGCCCCGGAGAACATCCCTCCACCGATACTCGCACTGCTTTTGGCACAAGGCATCACGCCGCCCTTTTCACTGCTGTCGTCAGCACGCCCGGAGATCGACGATTCCTTTGACCGCAGCAGCGACAATGTCGATTGGCTAGCCAGCGTCAGTTACGACCTCAACATTGACACCCTGTTATTCGCGAGCGCCTCTACAGGCACCAAGTCGGGTGGTTTCAATGGCGTTGCCGGCGACCCCGAGGACCGGGAATTTGATGATGAGAACACCACCAGCTATGAGTTAGGCATTAAAACAACCCTGCTGGATTCACGGCTGCGAATCAATTCCACGCTCTTCTTAACCGAAATCGAAGATATGCAAACCAATCAGCAGGCAAGCAGCGGCTTAGGCCAGTTCACCTCCAATCAGGGTAAGGCAGAAGTGGCGGGGCTGGATTTTCAACTGGATGCCCTGCCCCTGCCCAACCTGACAGTGACCCTGGGCCTGCAGTACCTGGATAAGTATGAGTTCACAGCTGGACCGGATAAGGGACTGGATCTGGCTTATGCAGCCGAGCTCAGCGGTAACCTGGGCGCGACCCTTGTCTTTCCACTGGCGGACGGGGGCGTCTACCTGCGTGGCGACTACAGCTACATGGGTGATCACCTGACCAATACAGCCCCTGCCGCTCAACTGGAAGCCAAGGATGAGCAGGATCGCCAAAACCTCAACATGGTCCTGGGCTGGCGCAACGACAACTGGAATGTCAGCCTATGGGGCAAGAACCTCACTGACGAGGAGTATGCAGTCCAGACCCTGGTCCCGTATCCCATCTCTGATATGGATGCCTACTTCCTGGCGCCGCCCAAAACCTACGGCGCGACACTGCGCTACGACTTCTAGCAGGACTTCAGGACGGGCCACTATTTAGTGGCCCGTCTCATTTCAAGTTGGCAGGGAATCTACCGCACTGATTGCCGCGGACAAATGACTGGTGTCGTTAAAGCGCCTGACGCTTAAGCGGCCCTGGTGCGCGATAAGATGGCTGATAGAGCCATTATCGGCACCGACAAATGCGAAGGGCTCAGAGCTGGTGGCTTGTGACAACACGCTGCCAATAACGCCACCATGAACAACAACCATAACTACCTGGTCCGGGTGTTTTTCAATGATGCTATTAAGACCCCGCGCGACCCTTGCATCCAACTCGGCATTACTTTCGCCGCCCGGAATTTTTCCCCACTCCTGCTGTTCGCGCATCTCAATAATTTTCGGATGATTCTGGTGGGCCTTTATTCGAAAGAGCCCGCCTTCCCAATCACCCAGATGAACTTCACGTAAGTCCGCCACCACCTTAGGCGTCATGCCCTTACGCGCGCACAGTGGAGCAGCTGTTTCATGAGTTCGGCGAAGATTGGTCACGTATACCGCATCAATAACGTGATCAGCGAGACGCTGGCTTAACTTTTCTGCCTGCTCGCGTCCTGTTTGAGCCAGCTCTGGGTCGCCTTGACCATTGACCAGCGGAAAGGGCTGACCTTCAGTGGCAGCCCTGGATTCGCCATGGCGTATTAGTAGTATCTCTGTCGCGCCCACTGGCCTGACAAATTTTTGCTGACGGTAGCTTTTAGTTTCACTCATGCCGATACCTTAGCGCATCAACCCCCAGGCTGTGAACTGAACAGCTCCATACTTTACTGAGCGAGGTATTAGCTATACCTTTTCTAAGGAGATCAAACCAGATGATTAAGGAACATTGTGAACAAAGCACCCGGCTCGATAATCGACTTTGACGGATCGCCCTGCCGACGCGGTGGTGATAGCCTAAAATGGAACCGCTACGCCAGTGAACACAAAGAGGTGATCGCCGCTTGGGTCGCCGATACCGATTTCCTCACGCCGGGGCCTGTGATCGATGCTGTTCGCGCACGGCTAGAAGGTAGGCCATTGGGCTATTGCGACCTTCCCCTTGAGCTTGTTGAAGTATTTTTGCAACGCATGCAACGCCTTTATAATTGGCAGATTGAACCCTCTTCTATCGTGCCTTTATCGGGCGTTGTACCGGGCCTATTCGGCGCGGCGCGCACAGCAAGCGGGCCGGGGGATGGGGTGATAGCCCAGAGTCCAAACTACCACCACTTCTTTGGTGCTGCTCAGCTCTCTGACCGTCACCTGTTGAAACTGGATAACCACATTGTCTGCGGACAGTGGCAGATGGATTTTGATCAGCTAGAGGAAATCGCTGCGGCCGGCGCCAAAAGCCTACTGCTTTGCAATCCGCACAATCCGGTGGGCCGAATACTAACGCGCAAAGAACTGGAAACGATTGCTGATACCTGCTTACGCAACAACCTGATGATTTGTTCGGACGAAATTCATGCGGAAATTATTCTGGATGAAAGCAAGTCGCATATTCCTATCGCTACTCTCTCCCCCGAGGTAGCGGATAAGACAATTACATTGCTGTCACCTAGCAAGGCGTTCAATTTACCCGGCATCGGCGGATTCGCTTTCGCCGTTATTCCCAACTCTGAACTGCGCGAGGATTTCAAAGCGAAAATTCATGGCATTGCCACTGAGCCCGGCTCGTTGGCTTATGCTGCGGGTCTAGCTGCCTATCGCGATTGTGACGGCTGGTTAGCGCAGCAACTGAACTATTTGCGCGAGAATCGCGACCTCCTAGAGGCAAAGGTAGCGGCCACAGCCGGTTTGTCCATGACTCATGTGGAGGCCACTTTTCTTGCCTGGATTGACGTGTCGGAGTTGGCACTGGAAAGCCCATTTGAGCATTTTCTTGCACATGGCTTGGCCTTGTCTGATGGCGCACCCATGGGCGACCCCAACTACCAGCGATTAAACTTTGGTTGCACTCGCGCCACGCTGCAAGAAATACTGAAGCGCATTGATACAGCAGTTGCAGCTGCCTGATATCAGCACCAGGGCATCACACGATGGACATTTATCAACTTAGAAAAACAGCCCGATTGTTGGATAGTCGATATTCGCGTAGTCCAGCACAACCTCTCGATGAGCAATCTTGTAACTGCTGTCCACACGGCGCAAGGTGTCTCGGCGCTGCCCCGCATAGAGGTAGTTGTCATTACCGGGGCGGGCGTAGTGCATATGGAAATTACTGATGACGCTTAATACGTTGTCCTCGTCAGCAAGGATTTCAACGTTGCTCACCAGTCGCCGCGTGCGAGCGGGAGGGTTTTCCGACCAGGAATTCATCTTGTATGCCCGCTCTACGCGGATCATCATTTGCAGGTAGCCTTCTTCGCGGATAGGGCAACCTTCCGATTCCGCACTCTCAAGCTCACGCTCTATGCTGATCATATCTTCATTTCCGCGGTCGCGATTATTGACCATCACGTTAACCCGGGAAGGGACAATATAGCGTAGGTCTTCGCTGACGAGCTCAAACCATTGCTGGTACTGACGACCGTCAAGCAGGCGGGCTTCAAGATAATAAAATTGCTCCACCGATAACTGTAGCTGGGGCGTTAAACTGAAGTCGCTCATACTATTTTTCCACCGCTAACAGTGCATCCCGCC
>ERZ1047821.1280-NODE-1280-length-16483-cov-5.800584_pt1 | contig 16483 bp, 19 predicted proteins | sample MGYA00383096_ERZ1047821 | MGnify/ENA primary metagenome ERZ1047821 (study PRJEB29581, sample SAMEA5548366) | metagenome | biome: marine; feature: coastal; material: water | depth 25 m | study: Short-term variability in the microbial, nano- and picoplankton... | reverse complement strand
ATAGCATTAATAAATTTCAATACCAATATTACTGCACCAGCAATGATAAGATATGTTGCAATTTGTTTTGTTTCCATAATGACTCCAATAATTGATTATATAGCAGTTAAATATAACAGACTAAAATTTGTTCCAAAAAGAGATTTAAATTTAAAGTAGTATGGCAGAATCAGATTATTCAATTCGATCGTTTAAGGGAGGTTATGATGATAACCTTACCTATTTAGTTACTTGTATGCGTACAGGAAATCAATTTATAGTTGATGCTTCCGTACCTTTAGAAAAGATTAAGCCTTTCATTAAACCTAAAGGTTTAATTGCACTTTTTATTACACATTCTCATGGTGACCATATTGCTTATTTAGATGAATATGTTGAAAAATATCCAAATTTAGTATCTATGATTTATAAAGAATCAAAAGATAAAATTAATTGTAATTATATTAAACCAATTAAGAATGGAGATATTGTAACTGTAGGTCAATTAAGTCTTGAGATACTTTACACTCCAGGACATTATAATGATTCAGTTTGTTACCTTTTAGACGAAATTTTATTTACAGGTGACACGCTATTTGTTGGAAGGACAGGCCGTACAATAAGCAAAGGGAGTAATACTAGAGATTTATATAAATCTATCTATGATATAATATTAAACCTTCCTCATGATACCATAATTTACCCTGGGCATGACTATGGCCCTAAAATGTGCATTTCTCTTAGTGAAAATATTTCTTTAAGTCCATTGCTTCAAGCAGAAGATGAAAATGATTTTCTTAAGCGTATGGATGATTATGAAGCTAACCGTACAATCGGTTCTTAGATAAGGAGTCTATAAATGAAACGATATATTAGTGGGATATTAACTGGAGCTCTGTTTGCTATGATGATAATTACTTTCATTGGTGCTACTCAGGCTAAAGACGATAGCTTAGTAGCTATTATGGGAGAACTTGATACTTATGTAAAAGATCAGCTTGGAAAAGATAAAGCTGCTGGAAGGTATCAACTCCAATCTTTTCAAATTGAAAGAACTCATTGGCATTACATGCTAGACACATCAACCGGTGAACTCTATCGATTAGACCCAAGTAGATCCCCAGGTAATGCTAAATGGATATTAACTGCAGAAGCAAATTTCGGAGAATAATTTGAAAGGCTTTTTATTTATTTTATGTTCATTTTTTATCTTATCATCATGCGATAAAGGATCAACCTGTGATAATTGTGGAGATTTATTTAATGGCTCTACAACATTTAAAGTTAGTCAAAATGATCTAATGAAATTTGAAGGTCTTGCAAAAATAGATGGGATAGATATTGGTACATGTATACAGGGAAATATTTATCAAGATGATCTTATTTTAAGTTCGGTAAAAATACTGGATGATTGTTGTTGTGAAATCTGAACTAATTACACGAATAATTAATAAGAGTAATGAGCCCAATAAGGCCCTAATTGGATTACATGGTTGGAAAGGGAATGAGTTTGTATTTGAACAGGTAGCAAAAATAGTTAACCTAGATCAATCAAAATGGTATTTTCCTAGAGCGCCATATCAATCTGAATCAGGAAAAGGGTATACTTGGTTTCAAGGTTCAGATGAAAAAGGTTGGGAGTATGAAAAAACTATATCTGGATTAAGTAACCTAATAAAAAAGGTTAATTCTGATGGATTTACTAATGAAGATATATATTTGATCGGATTTTCTCAAGGAGCATGTTTAGCATTGGAATTTTCACTAAGACTGCCCTATCTAATTGGAGGAATAATATCTATTGCTGGGTTTATTAAGTTTAAAAAAATGATTGAGTCTGAAGGAACTAATGAAAGCAAAGGAACGCCCGTATTATTACTTCATGGCAATCAAGATGATATCATTTCAGTAAAAGAAAGTATCACTTCCCACTCTATACTTAAGACAAGAAAAAATCCTGTTTTCTTAAAAACATATGATGCCGCACACAAGATACCTATTAAGATTACTCCATTAATTAGAGAATTTATTACAGATACAAAAACTTTTAAACTGGTCTAACATTAATCGCTTTATCACCTTTCATATCAAAGTCAATATCAAAGGCTACTTTTTGACCTGTTCGAATACCAAAATTTATTAATTTCGGTCCAAGTCCATAGACATGGACAAAATAATCTTCTCCATCTTCACCTGAGATAAAACCAAACCCTTTAGTTTTATCGTATTCTTTTACAATTCCCTTCATAATATTTTTGCCTCTATCTTCTGCTTAAAGTATGCTCTTCCTAATGAGCCAATCAATACCATCAATCCACCAATGAATGCCCATTCTCCGATCACTTCTCCAATAAATAGAAAAACCCAAATAGGATTTAATACTGGTTCAATCATTCCTGTTAAAATAGCATCAATTGCTTTCACATACTTAAGTGCTTTTGTATATAACAGGTAAGGGATACCTAGTTGAAAAACACCTAAAGCAAAAATAATTAATAAATCTAACTTTGATGAACCTCCAAATCCTTCCAATATAAAAGGAAAGCATATTAAAGCTGTAATTAGGTTTCCAAATAAAACTATTTCAAATGCGTAATCTTTTTCCTTGCGAATGAGAACTGTAACTAAGGCAAAACAAATACCAGAAACCAGAGCCATAATATTCCCCCAGAATCCATAGAATGTTAAATCATCTATAAAAAATAATCCCATTCCTAAAAAAATAAATAACATGGCCAAAATATCAAATTTTGATACCGTCTCTTTCAAAATAAAATAACCAAATATTACAACCCACAATGGTGCTGTAAATTGTAAAAATATTGCATTTGCTGCTGTAGTTAAACGAATAGATACCACATAAAGAATAACCATAGAGCTATAAAAAAGGATACCACCTATAAAATATTTTCCCCAATACCATTTTGGTTTTTTAATATAAAATATAAATACAACCGCTGCACCGAAGCTTCTTATACCTGCAATGATTATTGGACTAAGATCTACCAATTTAATAAATAATCCACCTAGGCTCCAAAGAAGGGCCGCAATGATAAGCATTAAATAAGCAGAAGATATATTCATCTATATACTATTTTTCTTTTAACGATAAAGTAATTGAGAATTTAGCAACAGGTTCATCACCAAAACTTTCTGGCGCTATGGCAACAACTGGTACAGCAATATTTACTCTTTCTCCAGTTTTTATTGTTTCTTCAACTGCTGCTGCAATTGATTGACTTTCATTGCAAATATAATGAACTTCACTTTCTGCACGTTTAAGGAAGTTTGCCTCAAGATCTTTAAAAATCAGGATAACATTTCTTTTTGATTCTCTTATTTTTAACATTGCGGTAAATCCTGTAACAAGATCAACGCCAACCACCATTGCTCCAATGTACATTGACTTTACATGGTTACGCGTTCGACGATTTAAGGGCATAGACAAGGTTACACCTTTATCATTTACATCAATAATTTTAGGTTTAATAAAGTTAATGAGTCTTACTTTAGTTAATCCAAAATACCATAAGAATAAATTATACTGTAGTTTATTTTTAAATGTTAAAGCCATTATTCTTCCTAATTGTAATTATTAGTTAAACCGGTCTGGAGATAATAATTTCATATCATAATCAGAACCTTCTTCTGAAATAATATTTGATACTAAATGTCCCGTTACTGGCGCAAGGCTCACTCCTAACATTGCATGACCTGTAGCTGCAATTAAATTAGGATATTTTTTAAATGGACCTATGTAAGGTAGTCCATCAGCAGATAATGGTCTAAGACCAACCCATGGCTTAAGTGATTGAGCTGATGAGATATTGTATTCTGGATAATATTTTTTAACATTGCGTACCATAGCACTTAATTTTCTATTATTTATTTTTGTTGAACCTTGAGTTACTGTCATAGTCCCTCCCAAGCGCCATATCTTACCCATTGGTGTTGAAGCAATCCTTGCTTCAACTAAAATTGCAGGAAATGCTGGTTTTTTTTGAATATCATCTATACTTATACTATATCCTTTGCCTCCCATTAACGGCATTTTTAGCTTAATTTGCTTAACAAGCTTTGAAGAAAAAGAACCAGCACATAAAATAAAATTTTTTGCTTTCCAATTATCATGTTCTGTATTTACAGAAGTAATTTTCTCTTTATCTATATTTATTGAATGAACCTTAGTTTTATGAAAAATTTTTACACCTGAATTAACAAGTATTTTCTTCATTGAAGATAAATATAGTCCAGGATTAAAATGTGCATCTGAAGGGTAATATACACCTCCTGCTATTTCTGTCTTCATCCCTGTCTCCAGCTTATTGATTTCTGCGGGGTTTAAATTTTTTGCTTTCATTCCAATATCTTTAGCCATTATGGATACAGCTATTTCTTCTTCAAGTGTTTTTTCGCCCTTACAAAGCATTAAAATACCTTTAGTCTCAAACTCAAAATCTATTTGTTCATTTAATTTCTTATAAAGAGAACGACTATCCATACTAAGGTTTCTAAGCAAGTCAGCTGCTTGTTTGACATGTTTTTTATTTGCGGCTTTTCGAAATTTTAAGAGCCAAGATATCATTTCAATTGAAGGTTTAAATTCAATTGAAAAAGGACTTTCTGGATCTAGAAGCCATTTTAATCCTTGTTTAATAACACCTGGTGCTGCTAATGGAACTATATGACTTGGAACAATCATTCCTGAACTACCCCATGAACAAGAATTATATAGATCTTTGTCATTACTATCTAATATTGTTACATCAAAACCTTTTTGATTAAGATAATAGGCTGATGATAGACCAATTGCTCCACCCCCTATAATAACTATATCAGAATGAGGCAAAGTTAAATTACCTGAAACCCATGAGCATAGGGATCATCATCACTATCAACAATAATTTTATTATAGCCATAAACCTTTGCCCAACCTTCAATACTTGGGATGATAGCATCATAATCAGCTACTTTAACAATTTCTTCAATTCTTCCCGTAAATTGACTTCCAATAATACTTTCATGAATGAACGTATCATTCGCATCCATTTTATTTTGGGTATACCATTGAGCCATTCGAGCAGAAGTTCCTGTCCCACAAGGAGATCGATCAATGGCTTTTTCTCCATAAAAAACAGCATTTCTAGCTGTTGATTCAGATTTAGTTGGATTTCCACTCCATAAAACATGAATACATTTATTTATTCGACTATCTTCAGGATGTTCAAACTTATATTTTTCATTAATTTTTATACGTATTTCTCTACTAAAGGCTCCTAGATCACCTGCTGTAAAAGAATCAATACCCGGGAAATTTTTTTGAATATCAACTATAGCATAAAAATTTCCACCATATGATACATCAATATTAATCTCACCAAGAAAAGATGATTTAATTTTTAAATTTGGAGCATATAGAAAAGAGGGGATATTAATAATCTTAACTGAAGAAACTTTATTTCCTTTTAATGTATAATATGCATCTACTCTTCCGGCTGGAGTTTCAAGTACAACGACACCTTCTGTTTTTGGCTTAATTAACCCTTCTTGAATCATCATTGTTACAGTCCCAATAGTGCCATGTCCACACATTGGTAAACAACCACTAGTTTCAATAAATAAAATTCCTATATCAAACTCATCACTACTTGGTTCATATAAAAAGCTTCCAGACATAATGTCATGACCTCTAGGTTCAAACATTAAACTGCGAAGAATCCAGCCAAATTCTGACATAAAATGCTCACGCTTATCGAGCATAGTTTTTCCTTCAAGTTTTGGTCCACCTGATTTAATCAAGCGAATAGGATTACCACATGTATGGGCATCAATACATTCAAAAATGTGTTTAGACATAATTAATCCTTTGTCCAATCTCCATTCATTAATCTCCAAATATTTAATGGATTATCATTTTTTAATTCATCAGGCAATTCATTATGAGGCCACGATTGGAATGCTATAGGACGTACAAAACGTTTAATGGCCATTGTTCCAACTGATGTAAAACGTGAATCTGAAGATGCAGGATATGGCCCACCATGTTGCATACTAGAAGAAACTTCAACACCTGTAGGTACGCCATTGAAAATTAGACGACCAACTTTTTTTTCTAGTTGATGAATTGGCTTCATAAAACTTTGCATTTCCTCTTTTGAACTAAATACAGTACCTGTTAATTGACCATTTAAGCTTGAGATTACATTATTTAATTCATCTTTATTTTTACACTTTACAATGATACTATAAGGACCAAAAACTTCATTTGCTAGGTTAAGGTTTTTTAAAAAAGATTCTCCAGAGACAGAGACAAGAACTGCGGTTGCATTATTTAATTCATTATTCTCTATTAATTTTGATTCCACTTTAACATCTTGGTTAGATAGGGATAAATCCAAATCATTGTAGTATGACTTGCAAATTTTTTCAGTCAACATAACACCTGGCTCAATTTTTTCTAATGCTGAGACTAAGTCAATAATAAATTTTTCAAGTAACTCATTTTCAAGAGTTATTAGTAGTCCTGGATTAGTACAAAATTGCCCTGCTCCCATTGTAATAGAAGTTGATAACATTTCAGCAGTCTTAATATTTAGAGAATTGGGTAATAATAAAACTGGGTTAACACTACCCATTTCAGCAAAAAAAGGAATCGGCTCTTTCCTTTGATTTGCTAGATCAAATAAAATACGACCAGCTTTTTGAGAACCTGTAAAACCTGCCGCTTTGACACCAGAATGACTAATTAGGCTCTGACCAACTACTTTGCCAGAACCATGCAATAATGAAAAAACACCATCTGGCATATTAGTTTTTTTTGCTGCTTCCATAATAGCTGAACCAACAAGTGCACTGGTTCCAGGATGTGCACTGTGAGCTTTAACTATTACTGGATTTCCTCCTGCTAAAGCAGATGCTGTATCTCCTCCTGCGGTAGAGAAAGCTAGAGGAAAATTACTTGCAGCAAAAACAACGACTGGGCCCATTGGAACTAACATTCTTCTAATATCAGGCTTAGGAATTGGCTCTCGTTCTAAATCAGCAGTTTCAATTGTTGCTTCTAACCATGAACCTTCCAATACAAGCTCAGCAAACATTCTTAGTTGCCCTAAAGTTCTTCCTCTCTCGCCAATTACACGCGCATTCGGGAGTCCTGATTCTTGACAACAGCGTTCAATTAAGATTTCTCCAAGGCTTTCTATTTCATCTGCTATAGCATTTAAAAAAAGCGCCTTTTGTTTTCCTGAAATATTTCTGTATTCTTCAAAAGCTTCATTAGCTTTTTCAACTGCAAGATTAACTTCTTCAGAACTTGCATTACTAAAATTTCCATCAAGGGTCATTCCTGTTTTTGGATTAAAACCTTGAGTATATGAGTCTCCTTTATTACTAATTGAAAACCCAATAATATTTTTTTCAATCATTTTATATTCCATTCTATATATTTGGCATCTCAGGGCGATTAGCAAGCGCCTTATCAATAACACCTTGAACAAAATCTCTTTCTTTTCCTATCAAAGGTAGTCTTGGCGGGCGTACGTGTTCTGTTCCAATTCCAGTTGCTACTTCAGCAAGTTTAATATTCTGAACTAACTTTGGATGAATATCTAATTCAAGTAGAGGCATAAACCATCGATATATTTCGGTCGCTTCTGAAATTCTATTTTGTTTCACCAATTCATAAATTACCACAGTCTCACGAGGAAAAGCATCTACTAGTCCAGCTACCCAACCATCAGCACCCAATGCGAGTTCTTCCAAAGCTAAGGTATCTACCCCGCATAGAATTTTAATATCATCTCCAAAGGCATTTCGCATTCGAGTGACATTGGTCACGTCTCTAGTAGACTCTTTAGTAGCTTCAATATTCTCTATCTTTAATAATTCTTCAAACATTGGTATTGTAATCTCAATCTTATAATCATAGGGATTATTATAGGTCATAATTGGTAAATCACAGGAGCTTGCTACAGCTTTATAAAACTCAATCGTTTCTCTATCATCTGAAACATATCTCATTGGAGGTAACATCATTAAACCATCTGCGCCTGTCTCTTGTGCATTTTGCGCAGCTTGCACTGCTTCTGCAGTTGACTGTTCTGCAATGTTCATTAAAACAGGGATTCTTCCATTTACATGATTTAATATTTCTTTTAATATTACTATTTTTTCATTTTGAGTCAGCGTACTTGCTTCTCCCAAACTTCCAGCAATAACACAACCATGAATACCCGCATTTATTTGTGCTTCAACATTTTTAATGCATGAAGGAATATCAATCTTATAATTTTCAGTAAATTTTGTTGTTAAGGCAGGATAAATGCCTTTCCATTGTGGTTTCATCTTTAATTCTTTCTTTAACTAGTCGAGATTAATTGAATTATTAATTAAGATATTAATAATATTTCTAAGAAAAATGCTGTTAAATCTCATAAGAGATCAAACTTAAATTAGCTTTATGAAGACTAGTCTATTATTCTTAATAATTAGCAGTATACCTATGATTGATATATTAATTTCGTTTAAAACAAATCAATATGCAAAAACACTCCCAAAGACAAAAATTGGTCGAAGTCTTTTTGCTTTAATTTCAACAGCTGTATGGACGACTGCTTTAATTTTTACAATATTAGATTATTTTTAATTTCAACTATTTCTTGCGCTTACGACCCATCAATGCATATCCTCTTAATGTAATTTGAAGGAGGAAATCATGAAATTACATCGATTAGTCGCTTTTATAATGGTCATCTTTACATTTTTACCTGCTCAATTAGAGAAGGTAGAGCATAAACCAAACCCAACTAAAATGGTTGATTTTGGAGATCTTGCTGAAGGACCATATCAAAAACTAGTTATAAGAAATGCAATGGTTATTCCAGGACATGGTGGTCCTGCCAATGGTCCATTTGATATTCTAGTAACTGGAAACGTAATTGCTAAAATACAACGTCACGATCCAAAAAAACCTGACAAAATGAAAGGTGACCGTGTCATTGAAGGTGACAACTTATTTGTTATGCCTGGGATGTTAAACCTACATTTACATTTAAGAAATGAGTCACTTCCATTAGACTATATTTTTTATCTTCAATTAGCTACAGGTGTAACATCTATTGGACCCGCAGAGGAAGGTCGAGTTCAAAAAATATTACAAGCTGAACGTGATAATGAAGTCATCTCACCAAGACTTTTCCCACTTTATGGTTGGGGAAGTAAAACTGACTTTGATGAAGAATTTATAATGGACCCAGCTAATGCAGATAAAGTAGCAAAAAAAATGATTAAAAATGGCGTTAGGCAGGTTTATATAAATAATCTTTGTTGGAATCCAACAATTTTTGGAGCTGCAGCAAAAGCAATTGAGAAAGCTGGTGGTCTTACTGCGGTTCATATTCAACCATCATCTACATCACAAGTAAATGCCTTGGATGCAGCTCGATTAGGTGTAAGTATGATAGTGCACCACTATGGATATGCAGAATCAGCTTTAAATCGAGGAGTAATGAATTATCCGGTTGATTATAATATGTCTAATGAAAACATTCGTTTTAGGGAAGCAGCACAAGTATGGATAGAAGCTGGAGAAAATCCTGAGACACGTCATAGGTTGCTCAATGATATAGCAGACTCATTAGTTCATTATGGTGTAACAATGCAACCAAATAGAGCTACTTATGAAGCAAACAGAGATATTATTCGTGCGCACGGTTTACCATGGCATGAGAAATATACACATCAAGCACTTTGGGAAATGCACTTGCCTAGTCCACATATGCATGCATCATTCCAATATAATTGGTCATCTCTCGATGAATATCGTTGGCATTACATGTATGATCTTTGGGGCGATTTAATTTTTGAGTTTAATAAACGTGGTGGTCGTGTTGCTTATGGTACTGATGATAATTATCAATGGTCCACAGGAGGTTTTGGAAATATTCGTGAACTTCAACTTGTTCTTGAGTCCGGAATGCATCCATTAGAAGTCCTTCAAAGTGCAACCTATAATAGCGCCCAGACTATATTAGAGCCAAAACTTGGTATGATTCAAAAAGGGTATATAGCAGATATTCTAGTAGTAGATGGTAGCCCGGCAGAAAATTTTCGATATCTCTACCCTTTTGGTGCAATAAATATGGATAAAGAAACTGAAGAAATGTACCGTACACAAGGAATCATTCATACAATCAAGGATGGCGTGGTTTATGAGAATAAAAATCTTATGAGAGAAGTTGAACGCATTGTTAAAGAATCTAAAAGAAATGCGGGACCTGATATTGTAACTGAACCATTTAAATAATTGGTTTAATTAATAAATTGTAACATAAAAACTGCCTCAGTTAATATATTGAGGCAGTTTTTTTTTGAGGAAAATATGAAAAATAAAATATTATTACTGCTGCTCTTCATTATCAATATAATAAATGCAGAAGTCACTTTTACGGCTGATGAATTTAAATCTAGACGAATGAAGCTCGCAAAGGAACTTGAAACCAACGCAATTGCAATTTTTCAAGGAGCCCCTTCGGAAACAGGATATGTAAAATTTCGTCAATACAATGAATTTTATTATCTTACAGGCATAGAGACGGCACATGCTTATGTGTTGATCAAAGGAGGTTCTGGTGAAACTTCATTGTACCTACCACATAAAAACCCTAGGCGTGAACGAAGTGAAGGTCCACTGATGTCTAGTGAAGACGTTGATGAAGTAAAAAAAATGAATGGTGTTGATAATGTTTACCCTACTGAAATGATGGGTGAACATCTTTGGCGAATGCGAATGCGATCAAAACCAATTGTGTATCTCTATCAAACGCCACCCGAGCGGCATGCAGAAAGTCGTGATTTATTATTACGCTATGAAGGCGATATACAAAATGACCCTTGGGACCATACTGAACCTAGATACAAAAATTTTAATAAAAATATATCAAATCAGATGCATGGATCAGAGATTAAGGATATTACTCCAATACTTGATGGATTAAGACTCATTAAGAGCCAAGCTGAGATTAATATTCTTAAAAAGGCAACAGTTCTATCTTGCCTTGCTCTGATGGAAGCTATGCGATCTACAAAACCAGGACTCTTTGAATATGAACTAGATGGAATGGCAAAATATATTTACCATATTAATGGCGCCCAAGGAGATGCTTATTACTCACTTATTGCTAATGGACCTAATGCCTACATGCCCCACTACCATGAGAAAAAAGATAAATTAAAAGATGGCGATCTATTACTAATGGACTATTCACCAGACTTTAAATATTACATGAGTGACATAACTCGAATGATTCCAGTGAATGGTAAATTTAGTAAAGAACAATCACAACTCTATAGTTTCTATGTATCATGTTATAGGGCAATATTAGATAATATTAGGCCTTACGTAGAACCAGTTCAAGTTAGAAAAGATGCTGCCAAAAAAATGGAGACTATATTATCAAATTCTAAATTTGATCAACCTCATCACCTCAAAGCTGCAGAAAATTTTGTTAAATCATATGTTCGCTCTTCAAAAAGGGACTTTGCTAGTCTTGGGCATGGAGTTGGAATGGCTACACATGATGTGGGAGATCACTCAAAAATGTTAATGCCAGGAATGGTTTTCACCATTGAACCCGCCTTACGTGTTCCAGAAGAAAATATCTACATTCGTTTGGAAGATCTAATCGTTATTACTGAAACAGGTGCGGAGGTAATTTCTGATTTTGTTCCAATGGATATTAAAGGTATAGAAAAACTAATGCGTGAAAAAGGAATGTTAGATAGATACAAATCCTTGACTGAAAAAGATTATAAAAAATATCTAAAAAAATGAGTTCAAAACCTAATTCATCTTTTATAGTAAAGATATTACCCGTTTTATTTTTAGGGTTATTAATCGTTTATGGAATGATTTTACGTCCAAAAATTTTTGGACAACCAGTCTTTCCACTTGAAGTAGTATTTATGTTGGCAGCAGTTTTTGCTATTGGTCAAATGCTGATTATCGGTTTTAAATGGGAACATATTCAAAAATCTATTGTACTGAAAATATCGCGTGGTTTTCCAGCCATTCTCATCCTCTTCTCTATTGGTGTTATTATTGGGACATGGATGGTAAGTGGAACTATCCCAATGTTAATATACTATGGAATCAATTTGATCAATCCAAGCTATATATATATTTTAGCATTTGTGATTCCGATAATCTTCTCTATGCTTACTGGTACATCATGGGGATCAATTGGTACAATAGGAGTTGTTATTATTGGTGTTTCATCCGTCATTGATGCTAACCTAGGTATTACAGCAGGAGCTATTGTTGGAGGGGCATTTTTTGGTGATAAGCTATCTCCTTTATCAGATACAACTAACCTTGCTGCAATGGCAACAGAAGTTGATCTCTATGACCATATCCGATCAATGATGGTAACAACCTTCCCATCAGCTTTGCTTGCAGCTTGTATTTATTTTTTCCTTGGTTTTATTTACCCACCAGTTGGTAATGCGATAAATTCACCAGAAGTCAATACTACATTAAATTTTATATCTTCGATGTTCAATTTCAATATTTGGCTTTTAATTCCACCTACAATTGTTCTTATCGGTTCGATTAGAAAAATGGCAACGCTCCCCACTCTTCTTACTTCATCTATGTCAGCAGCATTTATTGCCCTAATTTTTCAACCTTATTCATCCGCAAACATAATGTCATCAATTCATAAAGGATTTAGTACAGATATGGCCTATTGGATAAATTCATCACCAGAAAATATAAATACATTATTTTCACGAGGGGGTCTCTATGAATTGAATGAAGCTATTATATTTTCAATTATGGTTTTTGTTTTTATTGGCACTATTGATTTAATTGATTCAATGCCTTCTATTGTTGATCGAGTATTTCGTTTAGTAAAAACAAAAGCTGGCTTAATTATTTCATCTCTCTTTACAACCGGCTTTACAAATTCGATCACTTCAAACCAGTCTGCCACTAGCTTTATCATTGGTGATGCTTTTAGAAGACGTTATGATAAATATAACATTCCAAGAAAAGTTTTATCACGCTCAATTGAAGATTATGGTACCATGTTAGAGAGTTTAATTCCTTGGCATGCAACTACCATTTTTTTAACAACAACATTGGGTGTTGCTTATAGTGATTACTGGTATTGGCAATTATTATCACTAATAAATTTAATATTAGCACCAACACTCGCAATTTTAGGAAAAGGTTGTTTTTATAAGGAGACTAAATAAGTTCTTCTAATGCGTTGATCAAATGATCAATATCTGCTTGTGTATTATACCCTTGAATAGAAATACGAAATGCAGTGTGCTCAAGATGACGCATAACTGGCATTTCAATCTGATAATCATTATATAAGGTTTTTTTAAAAGCAACAGTGTCATCTATTGGAAAAAGAATAGTTGCCATCTGTCCTAGCCAATTATCAGGGCATATTTTAGGTAGTTTAGTAATTTCATTAATACGGTTCCTTGCTTCTATTACCATATTAATAGAACGTGATCGAACTGAATCCCAATCATGTTCTTCTTGAAATTGAATAGCTTCGGGTACGGTGAAGAAAGTACTCATGTCTCTAGTTCCTTGCCATTGAAATACATTTATAAAACGACTAGGACTATGTAATTGAACTGAACTTTTAAATTTTTCATATTCTTCTCCCCATCCCCAACTCTTAAGCATTGGTTGAATTCCATCCTGTTTTTCTTTTTTAACATACAGAAAAGAACTTCCTTTAGGGCAGCACAACCATTTATGCAAAGCTCCAGTATAATAATCAGGATCTAATTCTTTAATGTCTAATGGTATATGAGCAGGAACATGTGCGCCATCTATAATTGTCTTTATTCCTCTTTTTTTAGCTTCAGCTACAATTTCTGGAATTGGTAAAATCATACCAGTAGTGCTTGTTATTTGACTAATGAAAACATATTTAGTTTGATCACTTGCATAAGACCAAAATTGATTTAAAAAAGTTTCTTTATCCTCAATTGGTAGGTTAATCTCAGCTTGAATATATTTATAACCTTTCTGATCAGCATCATACGTCCACATTCTATCACAAGATCCATATTCTAAATTTGTGGATAATACTTCATCATTAGAGTTAATCAAAATATTGTGAATTACAGTTCCAACAGCTTGCGTAGGATTCGTTACAAATATTAAATCATCCTTATCACAATTAACATAGTGACTTAATGATTCACGAGATATCTCTAATAGTTTATAAACATCTTCTTGCATAAACTTAATAGGATGAGATTCAAGATCAGTTTGATATTTTTGATAAACTTCAAAAACTGGTTTAGGGCATGAACCATACGAACCATGATTTAAAAATGTTATTTCTGGATCTAAAAGAAATTTACTTTTTAATGCATCAGATGAATTATCCATTTTTTCTCCCTATTCTAATCCAATATTCTATTGCTTTTGAAACACCTAACCTTTGTGGTGTAAAAATTATAAAACTAATCATAAAAAATACACCGATAATTACAGCAGTAAATACTGTTATTGTATCAATTGATAAATAGTATATAGCTATGATTGGAAAAATAAAAACTGCTCTATCTAGTAATAGTAAAAAAGCCCAGTCATCTCCAGGTTTTTCTATAAACCTTATTCCACAATCAGAACAAATATCGTTTATCTGAAATTTGTTCTTTCTTAAAGTTTTTTTGCCGCAATTAGGGCAACAACCAAGGATTGCGCGTTTAATACATGTTGATAATTTCAAATAAAATAATCTCTTTATTAAAGATAAAATAATAATGTTAATCTAAACAAAAAAGCCCCACATAAATGCAGGGCTAATCTATTTATTATAAATTAATCTACTGTTCTACGAACAATATAATTTACTTTACCATTGTTAATACTTCTTGAGTTCTATTATATGTATGATCTGCTAGAACTTTAATTATTTTTTTCTGAAAACTTCCTTTGCCATACATTTTCTCGTAATCATCTCTAAATCCTTCAGGCAGTCCTAGAGCTCCATCTTTATCAAATCTTTTCCAACTTTTAAATGGATATACAAGCTGAAAGTCCATTTGACCTTCATTTGCAAATTTGTTTCGATAAATTCGCCTAGCAATTTTTGCATTTGTTTTTCTTAATACCTTTGTAATAGAACCAAAAGCTTCTTCAACTGCAGCTAAATTCCCTGGACCTTGTCTTACTGAGTAACTTTTAGAAAGAATGTTCTCTCCAACAGTTTCATTCTCAGGATTATAAGTTAGTTCTTCATCTCTAACCATATAAATCACATTTACTTCATCTGCATAAGGGCTTACATTTTTCTGCCAATCTTTAACATGATCAGCAGGAAGCGATAAATCCATATTCGAAAATGTAGTGGGTCCAAGTGCCCAACTAAAATTACCAGAATTAGGACCAGTATTTATATACCAAAGATATGCTTTAGGGCTATCTTTACCATTATGGTATTTGGCATTATGTTTTTTTACACCATCCGTTAATGATCCAACTTTTCCTTCTCTAAGCTTAAGAGTTGAAGTTTGGAACATGACATAATCTTGACCAATAAGAGTAGCACATGTTATTAAGGGAATAATTATTCCCACGATTCGTTTTATCATTTTTTTTCCTTATTTAATCATTACTCTAATTTCATCATACCAACCATCAGTATGATTATCTAAAACTTTAACAACATTCTTTTGCCAACTACCTTTACCATTTATTTTATCATAAGCAGTTGCAAAATTTGGAGGCAATCCATTGCTATTCTCAAATCGTGTCCAGCTTTCAAATGGATAAACTAAAGAAATATCTTTCCTATCAGCAGACCTAAATTGATTTCGATATACTCTTCTTGCTATATCTGCATCCAGCTTAACCAGTGTCTCTTTAATTGATTTTATTGCACCCACTACTGCTTCCATGTCAGTTGATTTATTTTTTACGTCAAATACTCTCTGTAAGATACTTGTTCCAACAACTTCATTATCTGGGTTATAAGTTAGATCTTCATCTCTAGTTGAGTATTGATAGTTATGTGAACGCGCATACCTTTCTACGTTTACTTCCCAATCTTTTGTATGATCTGCAGAAATAGATGCATCCATATGTGATAATGTTATTGGTCCCATTATCCAAGCATATTGACCAGAGTAAGGACCAGTTAAAACATTAAATAAATATGCTTTAGGGCCATTATTACCATCATGGTATTTAGTATTGTGCTTTTTAACGCCTGCCTCAAATTTTGTTATTTCTCCACCCTCTTTTAATTCAAGATATATTCCTTCAAACATAATATACTCTTGAGCAAAAAGAGTGAAACATGTAAGTAAGGGAATAATAATTCCCAAGGTTCTTTTTTTCATAATAACTACTCCTTGATTAAGATAATTAAGTTAGAGGAGACTGAAAATATCCTACAACCTATTATTTAATAATATAATAATTTACCTAGTACTTTGATCCTCTAAATAAACACGCATTTCATCA
>ERZ1047821.1272-NODE-1272-length-16536-cov-7.956131_pt1 | contig 16536 bp, 24 predicted proteins | sample MGYA00383096_ERZ1047821 | MGnify/ENA primary metagenome ERZ1047821 (study PRJEB29581, sample SAMEA5548366) | metagenome | biome: marine; feature: coastal; material: water | depth 25 m | study: Short-term variability in the microbial, nano- and picoplankton... | reverse complement strand
GGCAGATGATTTGATTGATGAGCTATAAGCTTATATAATCAATACGCAGGTATTCTATTATGAGTTAGTGGAATACCTGTACTACTCCAATAGATATAACTCAATCAGTGAGTATTTACATTCAGATAGTACATTGATAGTACACTCAATTGATATTTCACAAAAGGAAAACACAACTTTAGAACTCATAAAGGGAACCACTGACTACTAGTTCCGCAACGTATAGTCCGAGTTCGCATAAAACCGAGAGAGGAAGTTCAGGCTAAAACTACCATTACTGTAAAGCGTAGTCTTCCCAAACACTAATACATAGGCATGCCAATACTAGTTGGAGTATGTCTATGTATTTTTTATCACTTATTAAAGGAAATCCATCATGAATCATCAATTACAGAATGAGTTGGAATACTCAAAGAGAATGCGTAACAATCTAATACTAACAGATGTATTAGATGAAATACCAACAAAGATTACCCAAGCACTTAGTTTAGCAATAGATAATTATCGTAAAAATACTTATTATGCATCTAAACAAATAAGAATACAAAAACTACCTGAAACAATTGAGATAGTAAGTAGTATTATTGCTATTATATTATCTTCAAAGCGTAAAAGACCAATACAGGGAGTAGCAACAGAATTAGGTCTTGTATTAGGTTATCGAGGACAAATCAGTGCAGTTAAAACAGGTGCTGAAATACTCTCAATATGTCATGGTAAATTATATGATATTAAGTTATCAGACGACAGTACTGAAATAGTACCAAAATATAACTTAGCTAGGGATAGTATGAATAAACTAAATATACTTCAATATCTACCACCAATGCTACAAAAACCTAATGATTGGATATCCAATACAGACGGAGGTTGGCTATGGGAGCGTAAATCTATAATTCTAGGCAAAGGAACTCATCATTTCAAGCCACAAGCATATGATGTACTCAACTTATTACAATCAGTTGCTTGGACTATAGATATACCTACCTATATTAATGCTCAAAATACCAATAAAACTATGGACGAAGACCAGTTTGAACGAGTAGTTGAAACTTGTTTTGGTAAACCATTCTATTTCGTATGGCGTTATGACAAACGAGGTAGATCCTATTCATCAGGATATGATTTAAATATCCAATCCAATGAATATGGTAAAGCATTACTATCTCTATTCAATAAGAAAGTAGTAACGAACCTGGACAATCTTAAAATTGCTATTGCTAATCACGCAGGTCAAGATAAATTGACTTGGAGTGAACGAATCAATTGGTTTAATAAACAATTAAACTTTGATTTGGATACATTTGATGAACCGATACTAGGTTCTAAGGCAATACAAGCATATTTAGACAGTAAGAAAGGTATACCAACAGGTTATACAATGAGTATTGACGCAACTGCATCAGGTTTACAGATAATGTCAGCATTATCAGGTTGTAAAGTTACTGCTAAAGCATGTAATATGGTTAATACAGGTAAACGAGAAGACATCTATCAATTTGTAGCAGATAAGATGAATACCATCCTAAAAGCTATTAATAAAGTAACACGCAAAGATGTCAAGAAACCTGTTATGACTACTTTCTACAATTCAGAGGCTAATCCCAAAGAAACATTTAACAAACACCAATTAGCAGCATTCTACGAATCACTAGACGATACCTTACCAGGTGCACTAGATGTAATGGAGGCTGTTAATCAATATTGGGATTATGAATCTGATGTACATATGTGGACATTACCAGATGGTCACGTAGCAAGAGTACCAGTTACTGAAATAAATAATGTAAGAATAGAAGTAGATGAATTAAATCATCGAACCTTTACTTACAGATACAGTAAACAACAACCTTCAGAGAACTATAGAAGTTTAGTTGCAAATATAGTACATAGTGTTGATGGCTATGTTGCTAGAGAGATGGTTAGACGATGCCATTCCATGAAAATCGAATTAGTCCATATCCACGATTGTTTTGTATTCAGTCCAGATCATTTACAAACAGTATGTCAAACATACAGAGAAATATTAGCAGAAATTGCTAATAGTGATTTGTTATCAGACATTCTTAGTGAAATTAGTGGTAATTATGTACCAGTTACTAAACATTCTACTAATTTATCAAAAGATATCTTAAACAGCGAATATATGCTGTCATAATGAATCACACTTTATACTTTTAAGAATCTACCCTATTTATGGGGTAGGTTCTTATTTTTTTTATTTGATTTCTTACCCGTTCTCCGAACGGTTCTTTAAGTGTATTAAACTAAACACTGTACTATAGATTTAATACTCTTTTCACTAAACATAGCTTAAAGCTGGGAGGCTTATGAAAAATTTTCATGTTCCAGAGTGTAAACTCAGAGGTTGTTTAAACAATCACAAAGGAGTTTGTACACTGGATAAATTGCCTATACATACCTTTGCAGAGCCTCTAGCATTCTTTCAAGATGCCTCAATTTGCTTAGTAAGACAGCAAATTAATAAATATCGTACAGAAAATTTAATCGAGAACAAATCATGAAAAGATTCACTTTAGCAGGAAGTCAACAACATAATTTAACGACTCAACAACAGGCTGTTGTAGATAGTAACGAGCCTACTGTATTAGTCAATGCTGTAGCTGGTAGTGGTAAAACTGCTACGCTCATGCATTTAGCTACAAAATATAAGAAAGGTATTTACCTGGCTTTTAATAAAGCTATTGTAAAAGACGTAGTTCCGAAATTGCCTTTAGGGTGGACCTGTAAAACATTCAATGCCTTTGGATTAGGAATGATTAAAAAATATCATCCTTATGCTAGAGTAGATTTTACTAAATATACTAATAAAGGCTATATACACCCTAATTCTGCTTCATTAATAAGTAAACATATGGCTATGAATGGCAACATTTCAGATACATCTTGGAAAACTACTTGTGATAGATTTAAAATCAGTTATAGCTTTATTAAAGAAGCTAAAGAAGTATTAGCACGAGGTCAAGAAAACACTCAATTAATTAGTGGTGACGATATGCTTCAGTATCCTATCGATAACGGTTGGAAATCTGAAGAATATGAAATTGTCCTTATAGACGAGTGCCAGGATCTAAATCCTCAACAAATAGCATTTCTAACATGCATTCCTACAAAACGTATTGTATTTGTAGGTGACATGAATCAAGCCATTTATGGTTTTAGGGGTAGTGACCCATATGCTATTGAAAAAATTAAAGATCACTATAATCCTATAGAGTATCAATTAACAGAGAGTTTTAGATGTCCTCAAGAAATCATAACTACTGTTAAACATATTGTACCAAATATAACTAGTAAAAAAACAGGTGGTTCAATTGAAACAGCAGATGGAAATAGAGATATCGACTTTCCAGATGAATGTTTTATTATTAGTAGAACAAATAGTAACTTAGTTAAACTTGCTTACAAATTCATCCAAGAGAATAAACATTTTTCAATAGGGGGGACATTCATTACCCAACTGAAAAAAGACTTAAATAGAGTATTTAACGGCTGTGTATCACTAACAGGAATGCGAGAAAACGTAGTTGATCAATATGAAAAAGAACTTGATAGAGCTAAAGGCAATAAGTGGAATATTACTAGTATTGAAAATAAGTACGATAGTCTTCTAGCAATTATTAATGTAGCTACAAGTCCTGAAGATATTCATACATTTGTTAAAAACTTAGCAATGCATTCAGATAGTGCTAGCTGTAGAAGGCTAATGACTATTCATGCAGCTAAAGGATTAGAAACGCCCACAGTTTATTTTATTAAACCTGATACCTGTGCATATTTCAAAGAGAAATCTGAATCACAGTGGGAAAAACAACAAGAAGACAACTTGTATTATGTTGCATGTACTAGAGCACTAAATAAATTAGTGTTTACAAAATAATGGAAAATTTAGAATTTGAACAAATTAAAGGTGACATGCAAGTCCTTTATAAAAAGGGTAACGAGATATTTGCTACTAAAGTAATTTCAACTTCATTAGGACATCCTTCAACTCAGACAATTAGATTGCAAGGTGGATTCGTACTTTATTACGGAAAATCTTTAGCATTTGATACTGAAGATGAATTAAGAGTCGATGGTATGAATAGATCAGTTTTTGCTGACAATGCATTAAATCGTACTGAGTTACTACTTGAATCAGAAACGATTCTTACAGATTTAAATACGGAGTAATTATGGGTAGATATTATGATGGCGACATAAGTGGCAAATTCTGGTTTGCAGTTCAAGACTCTGGAGATGCTGAGCATTTTGGTGCTTATGAAATAGAGCGTGAAATAATAAACCCTACTCAAACAGAAGATGAACATGGAAATATTATTTATGATGGAGAAGAGGAGTATCACGATGGTTTTATTGATTATTGTATTGATTTTGATCATATTGATGACGTAAAAGAAGGTATAGAACTTTGTAAAAGACAAATGGCAGGTAACTATAAGACCATTTCTGACTTTTTTGAAAGTGGAGGTAATGGTGGTTACAACGATGAAATGATTATCAAGTATTACAAAGATACTCATGGCATTGTTATTAACGAAGCGTTCTTGCAAAGCAATATGGAAATATATGCAAGACTACAATTAGGAATACAAATCCTAATTTATTTTAACGAGAATCCTGGTGAGGATTGTCACTTTACAGCGGAGATGTAATGACTAAATTTATTTTTTTAAAAAGTAAAGGCGAATACATTGACTTTGATGGCAATTTATACGGAGTTACTAAAAATGGTAATGTTGATGACACTGACAGTAGAACATTACTACAAGTTAATGGCAATTGGTGGCAAGGACTCTCTTCCCCAGATTCTACAATTGTCAATGAAATCTGGCGAAAATTTTTAAAACTAGACAATTAGGAGATTATTGTGGGACAAGTAAAAGCTTATGCCGAATGGGCAAAAGAAGAAGGTTATCTAGATTCAAACTATATGCCTGTAGATCCAAAAGCAGGTAGTATGGATTATGTAGATAAATATGTAAAAGTACGCAATAAATTGCGTAGTTCAAATATGGCTTCCAGCCATTTCACTAACCTTATTAACAAACCAAAGGAGAAAAAATGAGAATAAGTTATGCAAAACAACATGATATAGAAAAAGCAATTCTTAATGATTTATATGCACCACCTAAACAAAAGATTGATGATAAGAAAGGTGGATTAGTTTTACGTAATCATGCAGAATGGATTAAACCTTTAATGCCACTTATTAATCAATTACCTGACAATATGCTTGTAATGTCTGAAAGTGTAGAACTGGAAGTACCTTTTATAGATACTAATGCAGAAGAATATGATAAATGTAATAAAACTACGTGGAGAGAATATGCAGGTAAACCAGTTCCTATTATGCAAAAAGGCACTAGTTATTATAATTCTTCAAATATACCTATTCCTTTACAGGATGATTTAAAAGAAGAAGTTCTTGCTTTACGTTTAGAAGAATATAATCTTAACCAAGAAAAATCAGCTATGAAAAAGTATTTACAAAAAACTATGGAGATCAATAATACAACGACTAAGTTGCGTAAAGTATTTCCAAGTACTTTACAGAAATATATTCCACCTGAACCACCAAGAGCACCAAGACAAGCTAAGTTACCATTGGTAGATACTGAACAACCAGATGTACCAACTAATCTTAAGCAACGTATGACTGAAAATTTACTAAGTAATTAAGGAGCAATAATGATTGAAATTTCGTCTAAAGCAATGGTAGAGGCACTTGATAGTGTACTACTCTCTAAATTAACCCCTATGTTAGTAGGCTCACCAGGTATTGGTAAGTCTGACATTGTTAGATTAGTTGCTAAAAAGCACAATCTTAAATTAATAGATGTAAGACTAGCACAGTCAGATCCTACTGATTTAAATGGTTTCCCTACACTGCAAAGTGATGGACAACGTATGGACTATGCACCACCAACTACATTTCCTCTAGAAAAATTAGACCAAATTCCAGAAGGACATGAAGGTTGGTTATTATTCTTAGATGAGATTAATGCTGCACCACCTGCTATTCAAGCAGCAGCTTATAAGCTAGTATTGGATAGACAAATAGGCGCCCACAATTTACATAAGCGTGTAGCTATTGTATGTGCAGGAAATAAAGCAACAGATAAAGCTATTGTAAATAGATTATCTACTGCTATGCAATCTAGAATGATTCACTTGAATCTTATGGTTGACCCTGATAGTTGGTTAGAATGGGCTAATACATCAGATATTGACCACAGAGTCATATCATTTATTAAGTTTAGACCTGAGCTTCTTCATAAATTTAATCCTAGTCATGCAGATGATACGTTTGCTTCACCACGTACATGGGAATTCTTATCTAAAATAATTAAAGATAAGCCAAAATTTACTAGAACTGACCATGCAGTCCTTACAGGTACTGTAGGGGAAGGTCCAGCTACTGAGTTCAGAGCTTTTTGTGATGTCTATAAAGACTTACCTACTATCGAAGATATGGTGGAAAATCCAACATTAGTGAATATTCCTACAGAACCAGGGCATCAATATGCAATGACTACTCTTATAAGTCATCATGCTAATGAAGATACAATTGAGCCTTTAATGATAGTTACTAAGAAACTACCAGTTGAATTTCAAGTTGTAGTATTAAAAGATATTTACTCTATAGCACCAGAATTAAAGAAACATCCAATTATTGAAGATTGGATAAGCACAAACGCAGACAAATTATTTGGATAAGCTGATGGATATTAATCAATCAGATACTCAACTTAGACATGCTAAGATTGATTTAATGACTAAGTCTGTCTTCTTATCTACTATTTGTTTAAGTCTTAAACATCAATTTACAGAAGATATATCAACAGCTGCTACTAATGGCTTATCTATTATTTATAATCCAAAATTTCTTGAAGGATTAACACCACAAGAACGAACTGGGCTACTGGCACACGAAGTGTGGCATGTAGCCTTTAATCATTTAACCCGAGTTGGTAGTAGAGATAAAGTAATTTGGAACAAAGCAGGTGACTATGTTATTAATTACATGTTAACTGAAGCAGGTTTTACAATTCCTAGGGGAGGATTATATGCCCCTAAATTTTCTAATATGTCTACTGAAGAAGTCTATGAAATTATTAAAGACGAATCTGAAGATGAACATGGAGGTTCTGATTTTGACATTGATTTATTAGATCCACCACCAGGGACTGATGCACAAGATGTAGCTGATAAAGTTACAGATATGATTATCAAGGCTCAACTGCAATCAAAAATAGCAGGAAAAGAAAAGGGTGAAATACCAAATGAAATAGCTAGAGCTATTGATGATTTAATTAACCCTAAATTACCTTGGTATGAAATCTTACAAAGGTTTATGTCAGATTTAGTTAAAGATGACTATTCATGGAGTAGACCTAATAAACGATTCTTTCCAAATTTTTATTTACCAAGTCAACATTCTTACACTATTGGAGAGATTGTAGTAGCAATTGATACAAGTGGCAGTGTTCAGCAAGATGAGTTAACTGAAATGTTAACTGAAATAGAAAGCATAAGGGACACGTTCAAACCTGCTAAACTAACAGTTATAGATTGTGATGCAGAAATACACAACATTTTTCATATAGAAAAATATGATAACATCACAGAACTAGAATTTCATGGAAACGGAGGAACAGATTTTCAACCAGTAATAGATCATTGTAACAGCTGTAATCCTGAAGTATTAATTTATTTCACTGATTTATACGCAGATGATGTTACTAATGTAGGGGGATACCCAATAATATGGATATCTACTTCAGATCATGAACCTGCATCTATTGGTGAGACAATCTATTTAAAACCAAATGGCACTAGATAAAATACCTTTAGAATATTTAATTGAAACAATTGCTAAAGCATTATGTTTTGAAAATTATGTAGCTGTTCATAATATAGACGATTTTGAAAGTGTTAATATGGCTAATGCTGTTAAATACTATGAAGAACGATCAGAAGTATATTTAGTTAAATCTTATGAATTACTAACTTTATTCCACGACTTCGATAGCGAAGAAATCTCTGATACCGTTCACTAATTAAGGGGCACTTATGAAGAATATCCATTTTGGTAATGGAGATATTACTACGCTCATCTTAATTAAAGAAGATGCAATAATAGAGAGTGATTTACTGAAATATTATATAAATCCTTTAGAAAACAAAGGGTTAGATAAAAATAATATTGCTGTTTATGGCTTACTTTACGAAGATAGCAAAGTAAAGGCAGAATTAGGTAAAGCCTATTTACGAATGCTATTATCTAAAATACTTAAATTAAAAACAGTAGAAAATATTATTGTAGCTGATACCAGCTACTTTAAATGGTTAACTAAAAAAACGAAAGTAACTGATTGCTATGGTGAGACCTTTACACCTAAATTCGATGGTTACGAAGAGTTTAAAGCTGTATTAGTCCCTAATTATAAAGCTTTATTTTATAACCCTAACAATGAAGAATTGATCACAGAAGGGTTAACTGCTATTACAGGATTTAAAAAACCAAACATTATTCACAGTGCACAATATGTAACTGATGAAAAAGAAGCTTGTAAATTATTGAATTATTTACTTGTTTCTACTAATGCACTAACAATAGATATTGAAACTACTGGATTACATTTAGGTAGTAAATTAATTAGCATTGCATTTGCTTGGGATAAGCATAATGGCGTTGCTATTCATTTTGATAGTATAAACCAAGACATATTAAAAAGATTTTTTATAGATTACGAAGGAATAATGATATTTCATAATGCATTATTTGATTGTAAACATCTAATACATAATTTATTTTCTTCAGTACAAGAAGGTTTAAATACATTTGAAAATGTTGAAGATAGTATGCTTTATACATACTTAGCTAAAAATAGTACAACAGAGGCTAAATTAGATTTAAAGTCCAATGCTTTAGAGTTTGCAGGTAACTATGGTGTTAATGTTAAAGATGCTAGTGCATTACCTGTAGATGTTCTACTAGAATACAATCTTAAAGATTGTTTAGCTACATGGTATGTTTATAACAAGTATAAAGCTATTGTTAAAAAACACAATCTATTAGAGCCTTATACAACTATCTTTCAACCTTCTATTAAAGTATTACTTAAGATGATGCTTACAGGATTACCGTTAGATAATACAAAAGTATTAGAAGTAGAAAAAGAGTTAACAGAAAAACATGATAATCATGTTGAAGAAATTTCTAAATATCCTGAAATCCTTAAGTTTAATTGGGCATTCAGACATAAAACTATGGTTGAAGTTAACAATCAACTTAAACGTAAATGTAGACCCTATAGTGATTTTATGGATTTAGAGTTTAATCCTAAGTCTAATAATAATATTAGAGAATTGTTTTATACACAATTAGGATATGAACCAATTGATTTTACAGAGACTAAACAAGCAGCAACAGGATCTAAAACTCTTAAAAAGTTGCTAAATGTAGCGAAAGAAGATTCTCATAAAGAAATCTTAGAGCATTTAATAGGTATTGGTCAAACTAGTAAGATACTAAGTACATTTATTAAAGCTTTTAAAAAATATACAATCAATGGTTCCTTACATGGTAGCCTTAAATTAGGAGGTACACAATCAGGACGGTTAAGTTCTAGTGACCCTAATCTACAAAATCTACCAAGTAATAGTATCTATGGTAAAGCTATTAAGTCTTGCTTTGTAGCACCAGAAGGTTACTTATGGGCTAGTGCAGACTTTAATAGTCTAGAGGATAGAGTAAACGCCCTCTTAACAAAAGATCCAAATAAAATCAAAGTCTATACTGATGGTTATGATGGTCATAGTTTAAGGGCTTATACATACTTTAAAGACCAAATGCCTGATATTGAGAATACTGTTGATAGTATTAATTCCATTGAAACTAAGTATCCAGAGCTTAGACAAAAGTCTAAAGGACCAACATTTGCATTAACCTATAGTGGTACCTGGCATACATTAGTATCTAATATTGGAATAGAAAAGAAAGAGGCACAATTAATAGAACGAAATTACCATCATCTTTATTCCATTTCTGACATATTTATTCAAAAAAATATTGATTTTGCAGAGAAATATGGATATATGAGATGTGCATTTGGGATGCAAATAAAGTGTCCATTATTAGCTATGACTGTGCACAACACATCATTAACCCCATATGCAGCTGTAGCAGAGGCTAGAAGTGCAAACAACGCTGTAACACAGTCCTGGGGCATGCTTATAAATAGGGCTCTTATTGCTACAAATAAGCTCATCGAAGAGGCTGGAATGGAGTATGATATATATCCAATCAACACAATTCATGATGCAGCCTATTTTCTAGTTAAGGATGATCCGATGTCTGTGAAATTTTTAAATGATACACTCATCAAAGAGATGCAATGGAATGCTCATCCGAGCATTGCTTCAAATGAAGTAACGATGGAGGCTAACTTAGAAATAGGTAAGTCTTGGGATAAACAGTTTACTTTACCCAATAACGCAAATATTGAAAAAATAAAGGAGATTATAAATGGCATTTAAATATACCAATAAGGACAACGTGTCTTTGCCGTTAGCTGTATGGCTAATGCATGACGATTATGATTATGATACTCGTGACAATGTTGTTAGTGCTACCGCTTTACTTAAACCTATAAGAGCTTTAGTTCTAATAGATCAACATAAAGGTTTAGATAAAACAGTTGATATCATGAGTCTAGTTAGTTCTAGAATGGGCTCAGCTATACATGCTATAGCAGAAAAGGCTTGGACTAATAGAAAAAATATTAGTAAAGCACTAGAGGCATTACAGGTCTCTAACTTAGATGATAAGCTTGTTATTAATCCTGATAAGGTTAAAGAGGGCGAAATACCTATTTATGTAGAACAGCGTCATGAAAAAGAGATTGATGATTACATTATCTCAGGCAAATATGACCTTATTGTAGATGGCACTGTATCAGATTACAAAAGTACATCTGTATGGTCCTATATTTTTGATTCTAACGCACTTAAGTACACACAGCAAGCTAGCATCTACAAATGGCTAGCACCTGACAGAATCACAGATAATAATGTACATATCCAATATATATTTACTGATTGGTCAGCAGCACAGGCTATGAGAGATTCAAGTTATCCTCAAACAAGAGTATTAACTAAAGAATATCCAATATGGTCCACAGAGCAAACTAAGTTCTTTATATCTGAAAAAATAAAATTATTAAAACAATATAAAGATAGTCCTCAAGAAGATTTACCAGAATGTAATAAAGAAGAATTATGGGAATCTGAGACTAAATATAAATATTATAAGAATCCTGCCAAAATGGCTAGAGCTACTAAAAACTTCGATACTTTAAATGAAGCGAATGTACGCCTAGCCAGTGATGGTGGAGTAGGGACAGTAGTAACTGTACCTGGTGAAGTAAAAGCTTGTAGATATTGTGAAGTATCTGATGTATGTAAACAAGCTCAAAATTTAATTCAGCAAGGGAGATTAGTACTATGAATACATGGTATCACATAAAAAGATGGTTTGAACGTAGTAAAAAAGAAATTATTGTTGTAAAGAAAACCAAAAATAATTCTCGTAAAAAACGAGATAATAATGCATTGACAGATTCAGAAGTTGCACTTATACGTAAGCTTTATGTGTCACGAAAAGAATACAGTGTTAAAACATATGACGAATTCACTAATTTTTGTAATAAAAAATTAGGTATTAATAAAAGTAGAAGCGTCTATCACCGTATTGTAAATAAAGAAGGTGGCTATTCTCTAAAGAAAGACGGAAAATAAAATGTCAAATCCTAAATACTTCAAATTCTCTGAAGAAATTGTTGATATTTTAGTTGCTAAAACGCAATCTCAAAATAGACATTTCTTTAGATTACTAGTAGCTTACTATCTATCTAAAGTAACTTCAATGATGCGATGTAACATTGAAACAAGAGATAGGGGAGTAATACCAGTTAACTCATATGTCCTTAACTTAATGCCTTCAGGTACAGGTAAAGGCTTTTCAACTAATATCATGGAAGAAGATATTATTGATGGCTTTAGATTAAAATTTCTACATCATGTCTTACCTGGCGAAAGCAATGCTGAATTATTACAAATTGCAGCAAGAAGACAAAGTATCAATCCTAATCTATCTTCAGATGAAGCTATGGCTGAAGTGCAAAAAGAATATGATGCTCTAGGCACTCTAGCATTTAGTTTCGACAGTGGTACAGCACCAGCAGTTAAACAGATGAGACTCAAATTGCTAATGTCTAACGCAGGTTCTATGAATCTAGAGTTAGATGAGGTAGGATCAAACCTAACTAGTAATGTAGAAATGCTTAATACTTTTTTAGAGTTATATGATGTAGGTAAAGTAAAACAAAAGCTTACAAAGAATACTTCAGATAACAAACGTGGTGAAGAGCTTATTGGTAAAACGCCCACTAATCTTATGTTATTTGGCACACCAACTAAATTATTAGATGGTAGTAAAACAGAAGAAGAATTCAAACAAATGCTTGAGACGGGCTATGCTCGTAGAATGCTATTTGGTTATACAAACACTCTAAATGATTTTAAGAAACAAACAGCAGAAGAGCTATATGATGCGTTAACTGCTACTAATATTGTTAAAGATACTTTGCGTATTAGCCAAGTTATTACTAATTTAGCAGATAGAAATAAATTTAATACAGTGCTAACACTAAGTAAAGAAGACACTATTCATCTACTTCAATACAAAATTAATTGTGAAGCTAGAGCTTCTAAGTTAAAACTGCACGAAGATATTAAAAAAGCTGAGCTATCACATCGCTATTACAAAGCGTTAAAGTTAGCAGGTGCTTATGCATTTGTAGAAGGTAGTAAAGATATTAATCAAGTTCACCTAGATGCTGCAATACAACTTGTAGAAGATTCAGGTAAACACTTTAATAGAATTATTAATAAAGAAGGCTCATATGCCCGTTTAGCAAGATATATTGCTGATGTAGGGAAAGAGCTTACTCAAGTAGACTTACTTGAAGAATTGCCATTTTATCGAGGACCAGAGGCACAAAAGAAAGATATGTTATCTTTAGCTGTTGCATGGGGCTATAAGAATAATATTATTATTCGTAAAAGCTATATTGATGAAATAGAATTTCTATCAGGTGAGGCTCTTAAAGAAACTAGTTTAGATAAGATACAAGTAGCTTATAGTACAGATATTACTAAAGACTTTGAAGGCGCTACAACTAAGTTTAGTCGACTTCATGAGTTAGTAAGTGTACCAGGGTACCATTACACTGCACACAACTTTATTGATAAGTATCGTACTAGTGAAAAAGCTATACCTGGTTTTAATTTATTAATACTAGATATAGATGGTGAATGTAGTCTAGCGTCTGCTAAAGAGCTTCTTAGTGAATACAAAGTTCTATTTGCAACTACTAAGCGTCATACTACCAAACAAAACAGATTTAGAATTATATTTCCAATGTCTCACTATTTAAAACTTAAAGCAAGAGACTATTCTAAATTTATGGAAAATGTCTTTAACTGGTTACCTTTCGAGTGTGACACAGCAACAAAAGATATTGCAAGAAAGTGGATGTCACATGAGGGAGCATATCATTACAACGATGGTGAACTCATAGACGCCACCCTATTTATTCCTCAAACTAAAAAAGCGATAGAACAAGAACAAAAAATTCTTGATGCTCAAGGTATGAGTAATATGGAAAGATGGTTCTCTGCCCGAATTGAAGTAGGGAATAGAGCAACTATGCTTATTAGATATGGCTTTATGCTAATGGATAATGGTTATCCAAGAGATGCTATTGCTAATAAGTTAATATCTTTTAATGATCAAATCACTGACCCTATAAGTCAAGAAGAAATTCATTCAAAGATTATGAGATCAATTGATAAAAAAATACTTCAAAAGGAGAATAAGTAATGAACAATAATTTAGTATTGTTATGTGGAAAATCCGCTACAGGTAAGTCTGCTAGTTTACAAATGCTAGACAATCCAGAAGGTGTAATGTATTTAAACTGTGAAAATAACAAAAAGTTACCTTTCAAATCTAAGTTTAAAGAATACACTATAACAGATCCTACCGATGTACCTGATGCAATAGAGTCTGTAGAAAAAGATAAAAAGATTCATACTATTGTAATTGATAGTCTAACTTATCTTATGGATATGTTTGAAAGTACTAAGGTACTTACATCTACTAATACAATGAAAGCCTGGGGGGAATATGCCCAATTTATGAAGAATATGATGGCTCAGAATGTAGGTAATTCAACTAAGAATATTATCTTTATCGCCCACACTTCAGACATATTTAATGAAAATGAAATGGTCAATGAAACTATGGTGAAAGTTAAAGGTTCTCTTATGAACACAGGCATAGAGAGTTACTTTAGTACTGTTATTGGCTGTAAAAAACTTTCTTTAAAAAGATTAGAAGGATATAAATCACCTTTGCTAACTTATAATGATGAAGAAGAATTATTAGAATATAAATATGTATATCAAACAAAATTAACAAAAGATACTGTTAATGAGCGTATTAGAAGTCCAATGCGTATGTGGGACATTCAAGAAACATATATTGATAATAACTTACAGCACATATTAGATAAATTACACGAGTATTACGATGACTAAAAAATTTTCAGATATCGATTTAATGAAATTCGTTGATGGCGAATTAGAAAATAAAGAGTTATCAATGGATATCATGGCAGATTTAATTGCAGGTGATGAAGATTTAAAAGCACGTTTACGTGTATATGCTGAAACACGAGAGGTATTGACTAAAAAAGGCAATACTATGTTATTAAATTTACTTAGTTAGGAGAAAACATGAAATTTTTAAAATTTATTTTTACTGCACTTGAGTATGTAATGCTTGGCATGATTACTGTTAGTGTTGTATATATAGCCCTTTGGTTTTTACATTATGAGAGGTATATAACATGATAAAAGTTATAAAAGTTAAAGATTTAGTAGAATTGCACAACTATGATTTAGAACAAATGCAAGATACTAAAAAAATCTATAAGTTAATTAGAATTATAGATGTTAATGGTAATACAGTCCCTTCTACGAATGAGTTAGAAGCTGTTATTGAATCTAGGGAGATAGAATCATGAGTGTATCTTACAATCTTAGAAAACAAACTTTCTATACTTGGTATTACCAAAATAGAACAAAAGAGCAAATAGCTACTTTTTTATCACCTTATTTAATGAATATAGTTAATAAAGATGTTGCTTTTAATTTACAAGATTTATTAGAAGACGTTGGAGCTGTTCCTTCTTATATACTTGAAAATTATCCAACAAGTACTAAAGCTAATATGGAAGTAGATGTTAAATTTATTAATTTAGTTTAGGAGAAACTACATGAAATCTATGAAAAGTTTTGAATCTTTATGGCGTAAAAAAGAATTAGCACAAAGAAAGATTAATGACGCTTTACAGGGTTATAATCTATCTAATACAGCTAAAGATATTTATGTTTTTACTGCTGCAGCACATAGTACTTGTATCACTAATATAGTGAATCATGGGCATTTTGCTGATAAGTCATTATCAACTATCAAACGAGCTGTACTTGAGTTAAAAGAAAAGAAATTACTTATTGAAAGTGATCTCACATATATTCAAGATGATAAAAGAGTTGTTTGGTTAACTATTAATGGACATAGCATTAATGCCTGATACAAGAAAAAAATCAAAGTTAAGTAAAAATTTTGAAGAGCAACGTAAAGAGCGACAGAATCGTATAACTCCACGTATTAAAAAAGCTATGGCAAATAACCAAAATTTTTGGAAACAATTTAATAAAGCTTTAAGAGGAAAATAATATGAGTAATGTAACCCCATTTGTATATAAAGCTATTTTAGAAAGAGTAATAGACGGTGATACTATTGATGTAACACTAGACCTAGGCTTTGATGTTAAGTTACATAAACAACGTTGTAGATTAGCAGGAATAGATACACCAGAATCACGTACTAGAAACTTAGCTGAAAAAGCTTTAGGTTTAAAAGCTAAAGAGCGTTTAATAGAACTTTGTGAAGGTCCTATAATGATTAAATCATTAGGTAAAGGTAAATATGGCAGAATTCTAGCTGTTCCCTATACAGAAGACGAACTCGATATGTGCAAAGCACTTGTCGATGAGGGTCATGCTGTAGAGTATTGGGGAGGTAAGAAAACAGCCAAAATTAGGGACGATGGAACTTGGGGAGAATAATATGGAATTATCTTTAACACTCGATTTAGATGTAGTTAGAGCTGAAATGAAACCAGTTTTTACAGATAAATATAAAACTGATTGGATAGATCAAGCTAATCCTACTGATGCAGAATTAAAAAAATCTATTAGAGACGAAGTTAACATAGGATTAGATTATTTAGCATTAACTTTTGAAATAAGAACAACTTAGCATGAAAGCACAATTTAACATAAGTCCGACACCTGCTAGTAGACCTAGAGTTACT
>ERZ1047821.1261-NODE-1261-length-16595-cov-7.743289_pt1 | contig 16595 bp, 17 predicted proteins | sample MGYA00383096_ERZ1047821 | MGnify/ENA primary metagenome ERZ1047821 (study PRJEB29581, sample SAMEA5548366) | metagenome | biome: marine; feature: coastal; material: water | depth 25 m | study: Short-term variability in the microbial, nano- and picoplankton... | reverse complement strand
ACATCCGACTGGAGTCTCCAAACCAACCATCAATAATCACCGTGACATCGATATTAATGATATCGCCGTCTTTCAGTTTTTTCTCACCCGGAATGCCGTGACACACCACGTGGTTCACACTGATACAACTGGCGTGCTTATAGCCGCGATAGCCAATGGTGGCGGAGGTCGCGCCCATCTCGGTGACACGGTCTTCGATATACTTATCAATCGCACCGGTGGTTTGGCCGGGAAACACAAGTTCTGCCACCTCGTCGAGGATTTGCGCGGTCGCCTTACCAGCAACATGCATCCCCGCGAAGTCCGCGTCTTCGTAAATCCTAATTCCGTCGCGCGTGATGCGGCCCTTGTGGTCGTTCAACAGATCTCTCCGTGTCTGATATGTTGGGGGATCACATAAACCTTTGTTGGGGAAAGGGCTAGAGGGGCGTGGGCGATGCCATGGTGGAGATTATCGATGTCTTGTGCGTTGTCTTGGATGCTGGCACCAAGCCCAAGGCGGTAATGGCCTCAGAGCAAAACGGATAATTCTCTCGTACGGAACGTGCTGTTGAGATTGGCAGGGATTGCTCAGCCGATTCTATTCTGTGTCATCAAGCGGGCAAAGGATGGATAGGGAGAGCATTTTTTGATCTTTGATTGCAGCGCAGCGATTTTACCATGCACCGGTTTTCATCGCAGGCCGATGTTTAGCGCCCCTCCTCGACTGAAACTTTTTGATTTCTGGACGGGGCAGGTTCAAGGTAACCGAAGGCGGCAGAAAGCCGTTCCCCGCATATCCACTATCCTTCGAAAGGGACCCATTTAATGTTTTCTTCCGGACAGACAGTCACTTCGAAACTTCGCACGCCAGATTTGGATGCAGGCCGCCATCACAGGGCCAAGCTGGGCTTTATTCTTATGTCTACCGATCTGGCCGCCGAGGCCGATTTTAACGATATGGCACCGGAGGGCGTGGGCGTACATGTCACTCGACTAAAGACCGACGACTATACTACCAACGAAACACTATCGCGCCATATAGAACACATGGCTGATGCAGCAAGCCGCATTCAGCCTGATACCAAACCAGATATCATCAGTTACAGTTGTACGTCTGGCTCGATCGTAATCGGAGAAGACCGCATCTTTGCCGAGATCAAAAAAGGCGCCCCTTGGGCCCAGCCGATGTGTCTGGTCACGGGGGTGGTTGATGCTTTGGGCGCCTTGAGTGCCAAAAAGCTCGTTGTTGGAACCCCGTATCTTGATGAAATAAATACAGCCGAAGCCGAGTTTCTTGTCGAAAAGGGCTTTGACGTGCTGGATATACAGGGTTTGAACTTGACGACAGGCATCGAGTTTGGCCGTGTCAGCCCCGCGTATTGGAAGAAATTTGCACAGGAAATCGACCAACCGGACGCAGATGCGATATTCTTGTCTTGCGGCGGTATTCGGGCGCTTGAGGTTGTTGAAGAAATTGAACAGGCCACTGGCAAGCCAGTGATTACCTCAAATCAGGCGCAGTTCTGGAGTTGTTTGCGCCGTGCAGGAATATCGGATGAACTAACCGGTTTTGGCAGGATATTTTCATACTGACGCGCAGCGGTTTCTACGATCCAAGGTCACGGTTTCGCCGGTTTTGCTTGAGCATGGACTATAACTCCCAATCAGCCCGTGAATGCGTAGCCGCGGGCATGCTGTGCTTAGAATCCATCAAGCATTGAAGTGATTTTTTGGCCCATGGCGGCCGTTGGTTGACGCTTCAACCGCATTTCATACACCGCCCCGCTGGCCAATAAACGGATTATCGTATCGCCATAACCCGCCCCAATTCAACGCCTTCAGGACTAATCCGCGTGTCGTAGCACATCACCTCAACACCAGCTTCGCGCGCCGCCTCAAATGCTGCCGCATAGGTCGGATCAATATCCGCCGCCAAAGTCATCTCGGAACAATCCATCCGCTGCACCAGATAGAACATCACAGCCCGATGCCCCTCTGCGACCATAGAGGCCAGCTCTCCTAAATGCTTCGTTCCACGCGCAGTCACCGAGTCAGGAAACTCAGCCAAACCAACCTGGCGGCTCAGCGTCACAGACTTGACCTCAACATAAGCGTCCGACAATCCTTCGCCACGGAGTAGGAAATCAATCCGGCTCTTCTCACCGTAGTTCTGCTCGGGCAAAACGGTCGAATAATCCGCCAACTCGGGCACCTTACAAGCCATCAAAGCCGCCTTCAGCGCACGGTTCGGCACCGCCGTATCGACCCCCGTGAAATTCCCGTTTTCGTGATCCACCAACCGCCAGCCGTATTTCAGTTTCTTTTTGGGGTCATCATTCGGTTCAACCCAAATCTTCATGCCTTCCTCGGCAAGACCCATCATTGACCCCGGATTGGCGCAATGGGCTGTTACTTCCCTGCCGTCTTCAAGCAGGATGTCAGCGAGGAACCGTTTGTAGCGACGTATCAGCCGCGCAGGGATAAGAGGGGTTTGAAACTGCATGGCTCGGGCCTATACCGAAGGGGACTTACGGACAAGGATGACCCGAATGCCAAACCCCACCGCTGCAATGTTGGTGATCGGAGATGAAATCCTCTCGGGTCGCACCCGTGACGCCAATATGCATTATCTGGCGGGCGAATTAACAAAGATGGGCATCGACCTGACCGAGGTCCGCGTTGTGTCGGACGACGCCCCAGCGATAATCGCGGCAACCAAAGCACTGTCCGAAGGATTCGATCACGTTTTCACCAGCGGAGGCATTGGTCCGACCCACGATGATATCACCGCCGATTGCATTGCTGCCGCCTTTGACCGCAACATCGACGTACGCGCCGATGCCCGTAAGCTGCTTGCCGATCTATACGCCGAAACAGGGCGTGAACTGAACGACGCCCGCCTGCGCATGGCGCGCATTCCTGACGGGGCCGCATTGATTGACAATCCTGTCAGCGTTGCACCCGGTTTTAGCATCGAAAACGTGCACGTTATGGCCGGTGTGCCTGCGGTTTTCCAAGCCATGGTCGCTACCGTTCTGCCGCAACTGACCGGTGGTCAACCTTTGCTTAGCCAGTCGATCCGCCTGATGCAGGGCGAAGGTGATATTGCCACCCCGCTCGCGAAACTGGCCGAGGATAATCCCGACCTTTCCATCGGCTCTTACCCGTTCCAACAGGACGGTGTTTTCGGGGCCAACATTGTCATCCGTGGCGTCGACGGCGCCCAAGTCAATGCCGCAATCCTCAAGCTAGGCGAGATGTTTCCGCAATGATGCCAGACGCAGAAACCCTTTATGATGTTGTCGAACACACGTGGCCCGCTGCGCGAGAAATCCCGTGTGGACCCTTGCTATTGCGAGAAGGTCAAGGTGGGGGTAAGCGCGTGTCTGCTGCTACAGCAGAGCACCCAAATTGGACGGCCAACGATATCGAAAAAGCCGAAAGCGGCATGGAAAAGCTCGGCCAATCAAGCCTGTTCATGCTGCGCGAGGGCGAGAGCCGTCTGGATGATGCCCTCGCCAACCAAGGTTACTCGATCATAGATCCCGTGAACATGTTCTGCATCCCCGTCGGAGATTTGGCCAAGAACGTGCCCCCTAGGGTTTCGACCTTTGCGGTCTGGTCGCCTCTGGCCATTGGATACGATATGTGGGCCCAGGGCGACATCGGACCCGGCCGATGGGCAGTCATGGATCGTGTGAAAGGTCCCAAAACCTCGATCCTTGGACGGTTGAACGACAAACCTGCCGGGATCGCATTCGCGGCCATTCACGACGGCATTGCAATGATCCACGCGTTAGAGGTAATGCCCCTCCACCGTCGCCAAGGAATGGCAGAAAAGATGATCGCAGCGGCCAGCATATGGGCCCAGAAGAACGGAGCGACCCACATGTCTGTCATCTGTACGGCCGCAAATGACGCTGCGAACAATCTCTATTTCAAACTGGGCATGAAGCATATCGGAGGCTATCACTATCGTCAGAAATGATGAGGACCATGTGATGACCGATAAAGTAACCGCTCTCGATCTGCCGATGGTCGATCCGCTGCCCGAAGCCACAAAGAAGTACTTTGACATCTGTCAGGAAAAACTGGGCATGATCCCGAACGTCCTGCAGGCCTATGCTTTCGACATCGACAAACTGAACGCGTTTACCGCGATGTATAACGACGTAATGCTGGCTGACAGTGGTCTGTCGAAATTAGAGCGCGAAATGATCGCCGTTGTCGTGTCGTCCATAAACAAGTGCTATTATTGCCTCACCGCCCATGGTGCCGCCGTGCGCCAGCTTTCGGGCGACCCACTGCTTGGTGAAATGCTGGTGATGAACTACCGCGCCGCCGATCTGGACCCCCGCCAGAAAGCCATGCTCGATTTCGCGGAAAAAATCACTGAGGCCAGCCACAAGATCGAAGAACCCGACCGCCAAGCGCTGCGCGATGTGGGTTTTTCAGACCGAGACATCTGGGATATCGCCAGCGTCGCTGGCTTTTACAACATGAGCAACCGCGTCGCGTCGGCAACGGATCAAAGACCAAACGATCAGTATCACGCATCGTTCAGGTAGCGCGCTAAACCCATAGAGTGGTTTTCAACCCGCAATCTTTCTGCACCGTTTCAATGTGAAAATGTCATCAAATTCAGACAACGCCGAGGATTGAAATACGGGTGTCGCCGTACTTACGTTGGTCAAAAAGCTCGAGGCTCTCTGGCACCTCAATGTCAGCACTTTCTTCCCAGACGATAAGTGCGTCATCAGCGACCCAACCGTGTTTGAAAGCCGCTGCTATAGCTTGTTCTCCGAGGCGCTTTCCGTAAGGCGGGTCAAGAAAAATCAGGTCATACGGCTCACCCTTGTTCGCACCTAAACGTCTGGCATCATTGCGGAAAATCGTGGTGCTGGCACTTGCTCGAAGAAGCTCAATGTTTTGGCGAAGTAGGTCTTGTGCCTTGCGTCCGTCATCAACAAAAGTTACGTGTGCAGCGCCCCGCGAGAGTGCCTCAAGCCCCAATGCGCCAGTACCCGCAAACAAGTCCAAAACCCGCGCGTCAGTGATCGGGTCGTCATAGGCACCACCCGCTAACACGTTGAAAAGGCTTTCTCTTACTCGATCTGTTGTCGGCCTGAGGTGCGCGCCCGCGTCCCCCTTGCCGACCGAGGCAAGTGCTCGTCCACGAAAATCTCCGGCAATTATCCTCACGCTTTCAACAGTGCTTTCAGATCGGTTTCTGGATCGGCTATCGCGTCTGGTGACGGCGATTTGCCAGCTTCGATCAAGCGCTTTCCGACCATGTATCCGCGTGGATCGTTCATTGCATCCAAGGCCAACAAATCATTCCCCTTGTAGTACCAATAGGAAACGCTCTTCTCGCCACGACGGGTCACGACCTTGTCGTATCCTGTGTTCAAACCCGCGATCTGCAGTTTGGTGTCATACTGGTCGGACCAGAACCACGGCTTAGCAACGTAGTCTAATCCCGCGCCCATGATGTTTTGCGCAATCAGTTCGGCCTGATCAATTGCGTTGCCCACGCTTTCAAGCCGGATACGATCGCCCTTATAGGGAAACGAGGCACAATCCCCCGCAGCCCAAATATTAGGGTCGGATGTCTGGCCCTTCGAGTTTGTCTTTATTCCGTTTTCAAGTTCAACTCCGGCAATCTCGGCCAAGTCGGTTGCAGGCGTGATACCTACGCCAACAATGACGAAATCGACAACAACCGTACTGCCGTCTGTCAATTTGGCGCCACTGACGCGCCCTTCACCGATTAGATGGTCCAGACCAACGCCTTCGCGTAGATCAACGCCGTGGGACTCATGTAGCTCTCTGAAATAATTTGATGTTTCGGGTGACGCCACTCGTTGTAAAATGCGATCTGCCATCTCAACCAAAGTGACATTCAAACCCTTCTTTGCAGCCACGGCCGCAGCCTCAAGACCAATGTATCCGCCGCCAATGATCAACACGCGCGCCCCTTCGCGGAACTCGGATTCCATGGCGTCAGCGTCCTGCAAGGTTCGGACGGTGTAGACGCCCTCAAGCTCTCCGCCAACAGCGGCAGGCAGACGGCGCGGCGTCGAGCCCGTGGCGAGCACCAACTCGTCATATGTGAGAGTGTCGTTCCCAACGCAAATTGTCTTGGCCGCGGGATCAACTGCACCAACGGGTTGGTTCAGGCGCAGGGTTATGTTGTTGTCAGAATAGAAGCTTTCGGGACGTAAAAACAGCCGCTCAAGATCCACATCCCCAAGAAGATAGGCCTTCGATAGCGGTGGACGTTGATAGGGAGGAACGGATTCATCAGCCACCAGTGTGATTTGGCCCTCAAAACCCGAGTTGCGAAGCTTGGCGACCAATGATGAGCCAGCCTGACCTCCGCCGATGACAACCACGTGAGTCATAAATGAAAATCCCCAATAATCATTGCCCGCAATTGTGCTGACACTATAACTCGGGTTTTAGAAGTCAATTCATCAAGAGGCGTACCGATGACACTTTCAGTAGGCGACAAGCTGCCAAGCACAAATTTCGCGAAACTCGTCGATGGAGTCGTCGTTCAAGTTCCGAGCATTGACCTGCTTTCAGCCCAAAAAGTTGTGATCTTCGGCCTTCCAGGGGCATACACTGGCACGTGTTCATCCGCGCATGTGCCAAGTTTCATGCGTGTTGCTGACGAGCTAAAAGCTATCGGTGTCGATGAAGTCATCTGCCTAGCTACCAACGACCCTTGGGTGATGGATGCGTGGGGCAAGGCGACGGGCGGCGAAGCTGCTGGGATAAGTTTTCTCTCGGACCCTGAGAGCAAGTTCACAGCCGGAATTGGTATGACCATGGACGCACCAGCAGTTGGTTTCCACGCGAGATCTAAGCGGTATGCGTTATATGCAGAAAACGGGATTGTAAAAATCTACAATCCCGAAATTGAGCGCGGCGTTTGCGATATCTCTGGTGGCGAGGCACTGCTGGCGCAGATCACAGCTTAAGAGGCAGCGACTAGCAGACCGTCTTCTTTGATTTTCGCATAGCATTGATCAAGTGATTTGCGAGCGCGTTCAATAAGAGTGTCGATTTCATCCGTGGTCAAAACCAATGGCGGTGAGATGACCATACGGTCCCCAACGTGACGCATGATCAAGTTGTTGCCAAAACAGAATTCGCGGCAAATATAACCGATCGTCCCTGCGTCAGACGCAAACTTGGCGCGCGTCTTTTTATCCGGCGTCAGTGCAATTGAGGCCATCATGCCGCTGATCTTGGCTTCGCCAACCAGTGGATGATCGGTCAGTGCCTCCCATTTTTCTTTCAGGTAAGGCGCGGCGACATCGCGGACATGTCCAATGACATCCTCTTCTTCCATGATCCGAAGATTTTCGAGAGCAACGGCGCAGGCGACCGGATGTCCAGAATAGGTGTAGCCATGATTGAATTCATCGCTGCCGATAACCGAAGCCACCTCATCACTGACCATTGACCCACCAATCGGCGCGTAACCAGAGCTGAGACCCTTGGCGATCGTCATGATGTCAGGCCGGATGTTCAGGGTTTGAGAACCAAACCAGTTTCCAGTGCGACCAAACCCACAAATAACTTCATCGGCGATCAGAAGAATTTCGTATTTGTCACAGATTCGCTGAATTTCTGGCCAGTAGGTATCGGGCGCGATGATTACGCCTCCGGCACCTTGGATCGGTTCGGCGATGAAGGCTGCGACGCGATCTTCACCGAGCTCTAGAATGGCTTTTTCAAGCTGCTGCGCGCGCTCCAATCCGAACTCTTCGGGGGACATGTCCCCACCTTCAGACCACCAATCTGGTTGATCGATGTGGTGAATATCGGGGATCGGCATTCCACCTTGGGCATGCATGCCCTTCATCCCCCCTAGGCTTCCAGACCCGACCGACGACCCGTGATAGGCATTCCATCGGCTGATGATCACGCTTTTCTCGGGCTTGCCCTTCAGGTTCCAGTACTGGCGTGCCATTCGGAGATTGGTGTCGTTTGCCTCAGACCCTGAGCCAGCAAAAAATACGTGGTTCAAATCGCCCGGTGCAAGTTCGGCAAGCTTATTTGCAAGCGCGATGGCAGGCACGTGGGTCGTCTGGAAAAAAGTGTTGTAATACGGCAGTTCGCGCATCTGTCGCGCGGCGGCATCTGCCAGCTCATCGCGGCCGTACCCTATATTTACGCACCAAAGCCCAGCCATTGCATCGAGTATCTGATTGCCTTCGCTATCTGTCAGCGTCACGCCATCAGCACGAGTGATGATACGCGCCCCTTTTTCAGAGAGTTCACCGTTGCTGGTGAAAGGATGCATGTGATGCGCAGCGTCCAGTGCCTGGAGTTCCGCGGTCGGAAGGTGGTTTGTGATCTGGTTCATGACACTGTCCTTGATACTCGGAGGGTTGGTATTCTCAGAATATGATCAAATTATTTGGTGTCAATCGAATCCCTCTACAGCTGTTACTCTGTAAGGTTGCGTTTCATCAATTCCATGCCTGAAACCACGTCTTGTTTTATTGCGTTTGCCGCCGCGTGGGCGTCTCCTGCGCGCATCGCAGATAGGCAAGCTTTGTGAAGATCGGGAAGGCTTTGTGTGCCCAATCTGCCCGAAATTACCCGCAGTGACGGGCCAAATCGCAAGTACATTGTATCGGCTAAGGATGCCAAAATCGGAGCATTTGCTAGATCGTATAGCGCTCGGTGGAACTCGTAATTCTTGCGCAGATAGCTTTTTACGTCCCCGATTTCGATCGCTTCATCTAGGGCGGTGTCAATCGCTTCGATTGTGTCCAAGTCCGCAGGCGTTGCATTTTGTGTTGCCATAATAACAAGTTGCGGTTCGATCGCTTGGCGCCCAAACAGAAGCTCGTTCACGTTTTCGGTGGTAAGTATAGGCACCGACACCCGACGGTTTCCCTGAAAAACCAACGCACCTTCCGAGATTAAGCGCCGCAAAGCTTCGCGGACGGGCGTCATTCCAGCGTCCAACATAGTCGTTAGGCCTTGGATTGTGATTGCCTGACCGGGGATCAGGTCGCCAAAAAGGATGTGCTCTCGCAGTTTGCCGTACACAACTTCATGTGCAGGAGGCGAGGTTTTGGGCTGAGTGTCCAAGTTGTCGGGTCCTTGAATTTGGTCCAATTGGCGAAATCCAATGCAGTTTGCATTCGATCCCCCGCGAGATCAACATAGGTTGACGAAGTAAGTGTCTTTTCGTTTCGCGTGAACTTTGATCAAATAACTGGAAACCGACGCATCATTGGCCTTAGCGTGCCGTTGAGAATTTTACCTTTGCCTGAAAGGTCTAGGACATGAGTCTGGTATTTGAAGATCGCGCTTATGAAGCAGCCAACCTTCGTGGGTGTTTCTGGGCTGAAGATTACCCCCGAAGTGATCTTGTTTGGCCGCAGACACATGGAAACATCTCGGTCGAGGTTGCGATTATTGGGGCTGGATACACTGGTCTATCGGCTGCTTTACATCTTGCTGAACAAGGAATCGACGTGGCCGTGTTTGATATGCATGCCCCAGGCTGGGGTGCTTCCGGACGCAGTGGCGGATTCTGCTGCCTTGGAGGGGCGATGGCAAGTGACGATGCCATCCGTTCACGTTTCGGGCAGGACGGATTAGACGGGTGGGACAAAGCGCAGGAAGACGCTGTTGATCTGGTTGCAGGCCTAATCAAACAGCACGAAATCTCAGCGGATACCCATTCCGACGGAGAAACTCAGCTTGCCCACTCACCCCGCGCTTATCGACGGATGATGAAAAAGGCCGCAGAGGATCGAGCAAAAGGGCGAACTGTTGAGTTTATTGAGTCCAAGGAGCTCGCATCGCACGGTATGAGCAACGCTTCGCTTTTGGGTGGGCGCTCAGAGAACGTCGGCTTCGCGCTTCACCCACGCAAATACGTCATAAGACTTGCCGAGGCGGCCAAAAAGGCGGGAGCCAAAATCTACAGCAACTCTCTGGTTCAGAGCATTTCGCAATCGTCCAAAGGATACGAACTGACACTGCCAAATGCAAAAGTGAGTGCGCAAAAACTTATTCTAGCAACGAATGGGTATAGTCGTGACGATGTCCCTAAATGGCTTAGTGGACGCTTCATGCCGGTCCAATCCAATATTCTAGTGACGCGGGAGCTTACCGATTCAGAGTTGAAGTCGCAGGGATGGACTTCGTCTCAGATGGTTTATGACACACGAGAATTATTACACTATTTCAGGTTGTTACCAGACAATCGCATGATGTTTGGAATGCGAGGAGGCATCACGGCCACCCCAAAAATGGATCGCAAAATGCATCAGATGATCCGACACGATTTCGAGCATATGTTTCCCGCATGGAGCCACGTAGAAACACCGTGGTTCTGGACAGGGTTGGTTTGTCTAACGCGCAAACGGGTGCCTTTTGTTGGGCCCGTTCCCGACATGCCGAACGCATTCACTGGATTTGGCTGGCATGGAAGCGGTATTGCGATTGGTACTTACGCAGGCAAGCAGTTGGCGGCTTTAGCCTTGGGACAGGAATCCGCCATCCCAACGGTGATGCAGGGACAGCCTTCGCGCCTGCCGTTTGGCAGACGACGCCGAATGATCCTGCCACCGATATACGGTGCTTTGGCTGTACAGGATGCGTTACGTTAACCGCTGAATTGATCGGCCAATTTGTCCATCCGCTTGGCCAACCGCACGTCCAGATCCGTCAAACCACCCTTGTTAAAGGTCGTTAGCTTGACGTTCACCCTATTCCAAACGTTGGTCCAATCGGGGTGGTGGTTCATCTTTTCGGCTTCCATCCCTGCGACTGTCATCCAGCCAAAAGCGATACGAAAATTTGAGAATGTGAACTTCTTTTCAATCTGATCACGCCCGTCAGTCATTTCCCAGCCATTGTCCAAAAGCGGTTGAAGCCTTTCAGCCCGGTCTTCTTCTGTAAGAATATCACTGCGCATTGGTCACTCCTGTTCTTCGATATGATCTTTGCGGAAGGGGCCATAGCTGGTCAACACCTCGATTTCTTCGTCGACGGCCTCGGCCTCTTCGGTCAGGTAGTGCGCGACGGCTTTGGCAAAACCTTGGTCGCGGAACCAATGGAGGGAATGGGTCTCAACCGGCATGTATCCGCGAGCCAGCTTATGAGTGCCTTGCGCCCCGGCTTCGACCAAACGCATGCCATTTTTGATCGCGAAGTCGATGGCTTGGTAATAGCAAAGCTCAAAATGCAGACAAGGAACATGTATCGTACAACCCCAATACCGGCCGTATACCGTGTCAGCCCCGATGAAATTCAAAGCCCCTGCAACGATTTCTCCGTCAAGCTCAGCGAGGACCAGCAGAACGTCATCGCGCATAGAGTTCTGAACAATATCAAAGAACTCGCGCGTTAGATAAGGCGAGCCCCATTTGCGCATGCCGGTGTCTTGATAGAACACCCAAAATGCATCCCAATGTTCGGGCAGAATGTCGTCGCCTGTGAGTGTCTGGATTTGCCCACCGAAACCTTGCGCCTGTGCGCGTTCTTTGCGGATATTTTTGCGCTTGCGAGACGACAGGGTGGACAGGAACGCGTCAAAGTCCTGGTGGTTGTTATTTACCCAGTGAAACTGCTGACTTTTGCGGGCCATCAATCCCATTTGGGTGCCCGCCTCGCTTTCTTCCTTAGTGCAGAAAGTTATGTGCAGCGAAGATAGATTGTTGCTGTCAGTGAACTGCACCGCCCCTTGCACCAATGCCGCTTGGGCGAGTTCGGCTTGGTCGGACTTGACCAAAAATCGACGCCCTGATGCAGGAGTGAACGGCACGGCCATTTGCATTTTCGGGTAATAGCTCCCACCGGCACGCTCATACGCATGGGCCCAGCTGTGATCAAATATGTACTCGCCCTGACTGTTACTTTTGGCATACAGCGGTGCAGCGCCGATCATCTGGTCGCCAAGGTGTGCCGTTAGATATTTCGGCTGCCATCCGGTCTGAGGGCCAACCGAACCGCTATTCTCAAGCGCTTTTAGGAAGCGATAGGTGGTAAATGGATCGTTGGGTCTGCCTGAAGACGCCTCTGGGCACGCGCACGCGTCCCACTCGTGTTGATCGACGGTGGCCAAGCTATCGTGGATTTGAATTTCTACGCTACCGGCCAAAACACACCTTTCTGTTGGATCAACAATTCAGAAGCGGCAATGAATGGTCAAGCCGATAGGTAGGTTTCAAAGGTCACGTTATCGGCAATCTCACGGGCTTTGCGTTCTTGTTCAGCGCTGCGAACAGTCCAACAGAAAACAGGGACGCTTCTTTCCTTTAGGTCTAGCACGTGCGGGTTATCTAGCTGGTCCTGTTGGTGACTGATGAAGCAAGCGCCAGTTGCGTCAAAATCCGGAATAGTCGCCAGTTCATTCCGCCGCCCATCAGGAACAAGAAGCCAGTCGTCCTTGTCAAAGTTACAGGTGATTAAACCACGGGGAATAGCTGGACACAGCTTAGCCATCCACGTCACTGAGTGGGGATTGAAAGACATCAATGCGGCGGGGCCACTATAGAATTCCAAAGCCGCTGCGGTTGCCTCTTCTAGGCGCCCTACTTCGTTGCCCAGCCTTAGGTTTTGGTTTTTAACTTCCACTAGCAAAGGCACTTGCCCGTCCACCAACTTAAGGACTTCGGCCAAGGTCGGTATCCCCTCATTTCCGCCGATAAGGGGCAGGGCAATCAGTTCATCGGCAGACCGTTGGCAAACCGCGCCTCCTACGCCGGCCAAACGCTGCAGGTCGTAGTCATGGAATACCACGGCCTGTCCGTCTTTGGATATCTGCAGATCCAACTCAATCCCGTACCCCAAGGCAATCGCAGCGCGAAACGACGCGAGCGAGTTTTCGGGGCGCCCATCGGTGACATCGTGCAATCCACGATGGGCGAATGGTTGATCGAAAAAGACCTTGGGCAGCATTATTTAATCTCGAACATGCCCTCGATTTCAACTGCAACACCAAGTGGTAGCGCAGCAGCAGATACGGCCGAGCGGGCGTGCCGTCCGGCATCGCCCAAGGCTTCAACCAGAAAATCGGACGCACCGTTCACGACCTGCGGTTGCTCGGTAAAGTCAGCGGTCGAATTCACAAAGGCGGTCAGTTTTAGGACTCGCACCAGACGATCCAAGTCGCCACCACAAGCCGCTTTGACCTGTGCCAATAGGCTGATTGCGCAGCTTTTTGCTGCGGCAGCACCTTCGGCGGTGGTCATGTCTTGGCCAAGTTTACCGGTGATAAATCCGTCCGGTCCGTTCGATATCTGACCTGACACGATAACGGTATTTCCTTGAATAACAAAAGGAACATAGTTTGCGGCTGGTGCAGGTGCATTCGGCAATGTCACTCCAAGTTCGGCAAGGCGATTTTCAAACGTGCTCATGTTGGTCTCCCTATTTCGTGGCGACGCTACTCAAACGCGCCGCCACGGAAAAGGAAAATCAGCTTTCGCGCAAAGCTTTTGCGAAATAGTCGGCCAAGGGCTTGATAAGATACTCAAGCGGCGAGCGATCGTTGGTCCGCATATAAGCCTCAACTGGCATGCCCGGGATCAGGATCGTACCCTCAGGTAGGCGATCAGTTTCGCCTTCGTTTAGCTCAATTTCAGCGCGGTAATAGCTGAATGCTGTGTTCTCATCCTCAAACGCATCGGCTGAAACCTGAGTGACTTTGCCGAACAGTTCCGGCGTCGTACGAGAGTCCAAAGCCGAGAAACGCACTGAGACCTCTTGATTGATATAAAGCTCGTCAATGTGGATGGGTTCAACCTGCGCCATGATGACCAGCGGTTTGTCCTGCGGAACCAAGTACAGAACCGGATCAGCTGGTCGAATGACCGAACGTTTGGCGAAGACTTGCATGCCGTAGACGATACCGGAAACGGGCGCGCGTACATCCAACCTAGAAAGGCGTTCTTGAAGACTGCGGCGCTGCTCGGCCAACTCAAGCTCTTGGAATTGAAGGTCCCTTAGGCGTGTGATTGCTTCTTCTCGACGTTGAGATTCGATCTTGAGTACTTCGATCTCAAGCTCTGTGATCCGGCCCTCAGCCTGTGCACGCTGTGCAGTCAATTCGCCAACCGTTCCGCTTAGCTTTGCCTCTTCACGCTGCAAATTCAAAACCCGCGCGATTTGTGCAAGGCCTTTATCCAAAAGGGTTTGTTGGTTCTCTAGCTCTTGGTGGATCAAATCTAACTGGATCGACATTGCGTCCATCTGCGCATCAATCCCGATAATTTGATCGGTGATCTGGTTGCGCCGTTTACCGAGTTGCTCAATTTCTTTTTGAACACTGTCAGCACGCGCGAGGAACAGGCGGACCTGACCGGCCATCTGATCGCGAACGTCGAGATTGTCCTTGGCGAGCGCCATAAGCTCGTCATCGAAATCAACGCCAAGCTCGTTGTCGCGCTCAGCCTCGAGCCGACCGCGACGCGCCATCATTTCAAACAATTGGCCTTCGATGATCGTCAATTCAGACGCAAGCAAGGTGTCGTCTAGCTTGATGAGAATTGCGCCCTCGGCAACAGTGTCGCCCTCTTCCACCAGGATGTCCTGAACAACACCGCCGTCAGGATGTTGAACGATCTTACGGTTCTGATCGACCTCGATTTTGCCAGTTGATACAATCGCGCCGGTGATCTGTGCTTTTACCGCCCATGCGCCAAAGCCACCCACAAGGATGAATAGGGTAGTTATCCCGATGGTTAAGGCCCATCCGGCGGACCATTTTGCCTCGCTCATGATACGCCTCCCATTGAAGATTTCTGGATGGCTTCGTGGTTCTTAACCATGCCGCGCAGGACTTCATCCTTCGGGCCGAACGCCATTGCCATGCCGTTTTCTAGCATCAACAGGGTGTCGCATTCTTTTATGGCTGAAGGACGGTGCGCCATGATGATAACGGATTTTCCTTCGGATTTCATTGAGCGGATCGCTTGGTTCAGCGCCTCACCACCCTCGTTGTCGAGGTTTGAGTTCGGCTCGTCTAGCACCAGCAATACAGGCTCGCCATAAAGCGCGCGGGCAAGGCCGATGCGCTGAAGTTGGCCGCCGGACAGTAACCCTCCGGTGGAACTAACGCGTGTGTCATACCCATCAGGGAACTTAAGGATCATATCATGAGCCGCAGCTTTTTGGGCCGCAGCAACGATCTTTTCAGAATCAGGATTGGGATTAAGACGCGCAATATTCTCGGCGATCGTTCCGTCGAACAACTGAACGCGCTGAGGCAAATAACCAACATGCGTTCCCAAAGTATCGGGTTCATACTGATCCAGTGCCGCGCCATCCAAACGAATTTTCCCGCCTGCAGGTCGCCAAACTCCGGTGATCGCGCGCGCCAAGGTCGTTTTGCCTGACCCCGAAGGGCCAATAACGCCAACCGCTTGTCCGGGTTGTACGTTGAATACCACGTTCTTTAGCGTCGCTTGTTGCTGGCCCGGCGGTATGACCGTTAGTGCTTGCACGTCTAGCTTTGCTTTAGGGGCTGGAAGTTGCGTGCGGGGGGCCCCCTCAGGAACAGTTGAAAGCAGCTCAACCAGATTTGACCATCCCTTTGTGCCGCGCTGAACGACAGCCCATTGGCCAATGGCTTGCTCGATCGGGCTAAGGGCGCGACCCATCAGGATAGAACCAGCGATCATCGCGCCAGGTGTTAGCTCGTTTTGCAAAACAAGATACGCGCCAAGACCAAGCATCGCCGACTGCAAGAACATACGGAGCGTTTTTGTTGTGGTCGAAAAGGTGCCGGCCAAATCGCTGGAATTAATGGTTTCCTGCAGCGCCTCGGCCCGCGCTTTCTGCCAACGCTCAAATGCTGCGCCACGCATCCCAAGGCTTTGAACCATCTCGGATTCAGACCGCAACTGGTCCGAGATTGAATCCGAACGGAAGCTTGCAATGCTAGACCGCATTATCGGGCGTTTGGTTAGAAGTTGGTTCAACACGGTAATTAATATCAAAACCGTACCACCCGAAAGCGCGAGAATGCCTAACCATGGGTGGAAAATCGCGATACCGGCCAAAAAGACTGGCGTCCAAGGGATATCAAATACGGACATTAAAGCAGGTGAAATCATAAGGCGTTGAACGCCTTCAAGGTCACGCTGTGCAGTTGCCGCTACGTTTTGAGGAGATTGAGGTGAAGACATCTTGAGCGCTGCTTCAAAAACGCGACGGTCCAACCGATCCTGAAAACGTGCGCCAACACGCGCCATAACCCGACCGCGCGTGTAGTCCAGAATACCCATCGTTCCATAGAGAAACGCCACCAGAATGGTTAAAGCCAAAAGCGTGGCCTCAGAACGGCTGCCTAAAACGCGATCATATACCTGCAGCATATAGATCGGACCCGTTAGCATCAGCAGGTTCGTGAAAAAGCTGAACACTCCGACAAACCAGTAGAGAGGGCGGCTTTCCTTGCGGGCTGCAATCAGCTCTTCGCGGCCGCGTTCAAGTTCGCTTGGTCTCATGTAAGGCTTTCTTCATTTTGGGTTGCCACCAGCCACCTATGTGACATGCTTCGCAAGAATACGGCGCAATCCTACAAAATGCGCTGATGAGTGGTTAATTATGTACTTTCGATACAGCGG
>ERZ1047821.1260-NODE-1260-length-16604-cov-15.847846_pt1 | contig 16604 bp, 19 predicted proteins | sample MGYA00383096_ERZ1047821 | MGnify/ENA primary metagenome ERZ1047821 (study PRJEB29581, sample SAMEA5548366) | metagenome | biome: marine; feature: coastal; material: water | depth 25 m | study: Short-term variability in the microbial, nano- and picoplankton... | reverse complement strand
AATTTTCATTTTCTTCAATTATTTGTATTCCTTTAATTTCAATTTTTAAAATAGGCCTATTGATATTGTTCTTGAAAAGTATATTAGATCCCCCACCAAGGATAAGCGGATTACTTTTATTTTTTGTTAAAAAATGTAAAATTTCATCTTCGTTTTCAGCTTTATTAAAATTATTAGCTAATACTTCTATTCCAAAAGTGTTGTAATCTTTAAGCGAAGAGATATGAGTTTTCAATTTTAATATATTAACTGATAGTGAATGCTTTATTTGACTTCTGCCTTTTCACCTTTTTTATCTTCATCAGGTTCTGGTAAAACTTCTCCTTTTATTCTGAGTATAACATTTGCTGTTTTAGCATTGGATCTTACTGTAATCGCTTTTTGAAAAATTCCAGTTCTTTTAGTATCGTAACTAACTTCGATTTCTCCAGATTCACCAGGTAATACAGGTTTTTCTGGTTTTTTTGGAATGGTACAACCGCAGGATGAAAAAATTCTTGTAAATATAAGTGGGCTATTTCCTATATTTTTAAATTTAAATATTCTGTTTCCATCTTCTCCGTTTTCGATTATACCGTAATCAATTACTGTTTCAGTAAATTTTATTTCAGCTAAATTTTCTTGACTAAAAAGATTTGTTACAAAAAGTAACAAAGCTGTAAATAATAATATTTTCTTCATATTAATTAAAATTAAAATTTCTTTTTTTAAATATATTACAAAAATACAACTTACCTTTTAAATTACTTTTTAGTTAACTACTTTTGTTTCCAATTATGAAAAATATATATGGATATTTCTAAAAATTTTGATTCAAAAACTTTAGAGTCTAAGTGGTATGCATTTTGGATGGAAAACAATTATTTCAATTCCGTTCCAAACAATAAACCCCCATATACTATCGTAATTCCCCCACCCAATGTTACAGGTATTTTGCATATGGGTCATATGTTAAATAATACAATTCAAGATATTTTAATTAGAAAAGCTAGATTACAAGGATTTAATGCTTGTTGGATTCCTGGAACTGATCATGCTTCAATTGCCACAGAGGCAAAGGTTGTAAATAAACTAAAATCAGAAGGAATTAATAAATCTGATTTGTCTAGAAAAGAATTTTTGGAACATGCTTGGAGCTGGACTGATGAGCACGGTGGTTTAATTTTAGAACAATTAAAAATATTAGGATGTTCTTGCGATTGGGATAGAACTAAATTTACTTTAGATGACGATATGTCTGAGTCTGTTATTAAAGTTTTTGTTGATTTATACAATAAAGATTTAATATATAAAGGTTACAGGATGGTTAACTGGGATCCTGAAGCTTTGACAACTCTATCTAACGAAGAGGTTATTCATGAGGAAGTAAATAGTAAATTATTTTATATAAACTATAAAATAGTAGATTCTGATGATTCAATAAGTGTTGCAACTACTAGACCAGAAACTATTTTTGGTGATACTGCTATTGCTATAAATCCCAATGACGAAAGATATGCTCATTTGAAAGGTAATAAAGCCATAATTCCAATTGTTAATAAGGAAATTCCAATCATTTTTGATGATTATGTAGAAATGGATTTTGGAACTGGGTGCTTGAAGGTTACGCCAGCTCACAGTGAAAATGATAAAATCATTGGAGATAAACATAATTTAGAAATAATAGATGTATTTAATGATGATGCAACACTAAACAATTATGGATTACACTACAAAGGGCTAGATAGATTTGTTGTTAGATCAAAAATTTCAAAAGAATTAGATGAAATTGGGGCTTTAATTAAAACAAAAAAGCATCTTAACAAAGTGGGTAAATCTGAAAGAACAAAATGCATAATAGAACCAAAAATTTCTGAACAATGGTTTTTAAAAATGGAAAAAATTTCAAAACCAGCCTTGAACGCGGTAATGAAAGACGATGTAAAACTCTTTCCAAAAAAATTCAAAAACACATATAAGAATTGGATGGAAAATGTTAGAGATTGGAATATTTCAAGACAGCTTTGGTGGGGACATCAAATTCCTGTTTACTACTATGGAGATAATAAATCAGATTTTGTAGTAGCTGAAAGTAAAGATCTCGCTTTAATTGAAGTAATCAAAAGAACCAAAAACTCTAATTTTAACTTGGATGATTTAGTTCAAGAAGAAGATGTTCTTGACACATGGTTTTCATCATGGATTTGGCCAATTTCTGTTTTAGATGGAATTAGAAACCCTGAAAATCCTGATTTTAAATATTATTATCCTACTAATGATTTAGTTACTGGACCAGATATCTTATTTTTTTGGGTTGCACGTATGATAGTTTCTGGGTTGGAATTTAAAGACACAAACCCTTTTAGTTCTGTTTATTTCACAGGTTTAGTAAGAGACAAACAAGGAAGAAAAATGTCTAAGCAATTAGGAAATTCACCAGATGCAGTTAAATTAATTAAAGATTTTGGTGCCGATAGCGTAAGAGTTGGATTATTATTAAGTGCCCCTGCTGGAAATGATTTATTATTTGATGAATCTTTATGTCAACAAGGAAAGAATTTTTCTAATAAAGTATGGAATTCTTTTAGATTAATAAGTTCTTGGACTGTTTCAAATGAAATTGACCAAAGTGAATATTCTAAAGCAGGTGTTGAATGGTTTGAACAAAAATTTAATTTAAAATTAATTGAATTAGAAGACCATTTTGATAAGTACAGAATATCAGATGCTTTAATGACAATATATAAATTAGTTTGGGATGACTTATGTTCATGGTATTTGGAAATAGTAAAACCAGGTTTTGAAAAACCAATTGATAGAACTACTTATAATCAAACAATTAGTTTTTTCAAAAAATGTATGACTGTAATGCACCCTTTTATGCCTTTTATAACCGAAGAAATTTGGTCTAAAATAAAATCTGATGAAGATTCACCGTTAATAATTTCAGATTGGCCAAAATCTAAAAAAGTTAATAAATCAATAATTAATGAATTCGAAAGTTTAAAAGGCTTAATCAGCAGCATAAGAAAATATAGAAAAGAAAAAAGTATATCTTTCAAAGAAAATTTAACCCTATTTTCTAAAGTGTCTTTAGACAAAAAATCAGATGCAGTATTATTAAAACTAGCAAATACTGAAATAACAAACGATTTTTCTAAAAAGCTAGAAAACTCAAGTTCTTTTATCGTTGGAAGTAATGAATTTCATTTCAATAATAAAACAAACGTAAAAGAGGATTTTTCAAAAATTCAACAAGATTTAGATTACAACTTAGGTTTTTTAAAGTCAATTCAAGCTAAACTTAGTAATAAAAGATTTGTTGACAATGCTCCTGAAAATGTGTTAAACAACGAACTTAAGAAAGAAAAAGATACGCTAAGTAAAATAGAGATTTTAAAAAATAAATTAAATAAATAAATTACTTTTCTGCAATATTATCTTCTCCTCCCTTAACTATTTGGTTTAACTCAACCTTTATTTTAGAATCTAATGGTAGGAATAGGTCTACTCTGGATCCAAATTTAATAAATCCAGCATCTTCACCTTGTACAACTTCATCACCAACTTTTGCATAATTGACTATTCTTCTTGCAACCGCTCCAGCAATTTGTCTGTACAGAACTTCACCAAAATTTATGTTGTCAATAACTACAGTTGTACGTTCGTTTTTTTCTGATGATTTTGGGTGCCATGCAACTAAATATTTTCCAGGATGATATTTACTAAATTTAATTGATCCACTTGCCGCATATCTTGTTACATGAACATTTAAAGGAGACATAAAAATAGAAATCTGTATTCTTTCATCTTTAAAATATTCTTTTTCATAAACTTTTTCAATTGCGACAACTTTTCCGTCTACAGGTGAAATAATTAGTTCATCATTAAGTTTGGTATTTCTTTTAGGATTTCTAAAAAATTGAAGAATTAATATTAATATAATAATTGTAATAATACCTATTGACTTTGTAATTATTTCATTATCAATAAAATTAGCAGATAACAGATTTATTATTGCAATAATAATAAATGAAATTGTAATGATTGTATAACCTTCTTTATGAAACATTTTTAAATATAATTAGTGATAAATAAATGAACGGTGCAGCAAATATAATACTATCCATTCTATCGTAAAGACCTCCGTGTCCAGGCAACCATTTTCCGCTATCTTTTACGCCTGCCTCTCTTTTGAATTGTGATTGCACAAGATCTCCAAGAGTTCCAAGACAACTGGTTAATATGCCTAAAGTTATCCATGCTGATAGACTGAGATCGAGATTTATAAATTTAAAAAATATTAATGAAAGTATAATGGAAAATATCAACCCACCCAAAAATCCTTCAATACTTTTTTTTGGCGAAACTGATTTGAAAAGCGGTCTTTTTCCAAAGGTAACTCCAAAGACATACGCCGCTGAATCTGAAACCCAAATCAATGCTAAGAAAATAAACACTAGATAGGGATTGTAAAAATTATCAATATTTGGAATAGAACAAAAGAGAACTAGTGAACCAACTAAATAAACATGCCCAATAAATCTATTTTTTAAAATTGAAAATGAAAAAAATTTATTTTTTAAAAGAGAAAATCCTAAAATAATATTAGTTAATACAATTGTAATTAAAAATATCATCTCAAATATTTGATTTTTTGACAGAATAAATAATGAAATATACAATGGAAATGTCATGTATAATATGAAATTTGATTTTCCTGAATCTCTGGATAAAAATTTATGATTATAATTTGAAATTAATTTAATAAACTCGAAGACCAGAATTAAACTACAAATAAACCCAACTAAGTAAAACATGTATTCATTATAAAATAATGGGAGTAACATGACAATTGCATAAGCAATGGCTGTAATCGATCTAGTATAAAATTCTTTCATTCTATAAATCTTCTAAAAGAAGCAAATACAAGTTTTTTGCTGAACTTCCATATGTCAGAAAATTAGTATTTTCTTTTTCTTCACTATTAAAGTTTTTTATGGTGGTTATATTGGTAGGCAGGTTTTTTGGATATTTACTTTTAATACCATTTAGTCCCAAGCTTAATGTTTCAGTAAATTGACTAATTTTTGCAAATACAATAAAATTTTTCGGTAAATCATTAACTTTATGAGACTTGATTTGTTCGGCACAAATAAGTAAGCTTCCATCTTTAGCAACTAAAAATTCACAAGTAGTTAAAAAAAACTTTGAATTTAAATTAGTCTTGGATATTATTAACTCGGATTTGTTTGAAAATAAATTTTGAAGAGAATCATCATAACATAATATCTCTACATCTTTCCAATTATTTTCTTCTAAAATTTTATCAAAAAAATCATCACATTCGTTTTTATCTTCGCAGTATAAAAATTTTCCGCCATTTTTTGTGAACTTATAAGTAAAACGCTCTTCAATCGGATCTTGTATTTTTGGCATATATTTGCCACTTTCAGACTCTGTTGGGTTAGACTCAGATGGTTTATTGAAAAATGATTTAATAAATTTTTTCAAAAAGTTTTTTTAAGCAACTGTAAAGATAAAAAAACTTGTTACTACTACACTAAATGTTAATAATTATAAATAATTATTTTTTTGGAAATTTCTTTAAATCAAATGGTCTTTCACCATAAATTCTTACTAAATCTTCTTTAAAAATCACTTCTTTATCTAATAAAAAATCTGCTAGTTCAATTAATTTTTTCTTGTGTTTTTTAAGTAATTTAATAGCTCTTTCATATTGAGTTTCAATAATATTAGAAATTTCTTTATCAATAATTTGAGCAGTTACATCGCTGTATGGTTTTGTAAAACCATAATCGTTTTGACCGCTTGAATCATAATATGTTAAATTACCAATTTTATCATTTAATCCATATACCGTAACCATTGATCTAGCTTGTTTAGTCACTTTTTCTAAGTCACTTAATGCTCCAGTAGATATATTGTTAAACATTACCTTTTCAGCAGCTCTACCACCAAGTGCAGCACACATTTCGTCTAAAATCTGTTCAGGTTTAACAATTTGCCTTTCTTCAGGTAAATACCAAGCGGCTCCAAGTGATTGACCTCTGGGAACAATTGTTACTTTAACTAAAGGGGCAGCGTGTTCTAAAAACCAACTAACAGTGGCATGACCTGCTTCGTGAAAGGCTATAGTTTTCTTTTCAGCTTCTGTGATTATTTTATTTTTCTTTTCAAGTCCTCCAACAATTCTATCTACCGCATCCAAAAAATCTTGTTTGTTAACTGATTTTTTAGATTTTCTTGCTGCAATTAATGCAGCTTCATTACAAACGTTAGCTATATCAGCTCCTGAAAATCCAGGTGTCTGTTTAGCTAAGAAATCAGTGTCTAATGATTTAATAGTTTTAATTGGTTTAAGATGAACAGCAAAAATTTCCTTTCTTTCTCTAACATCAGGAAGGTCTACATAAATTTGTCTGTCAAATCTACCAGCTCTCATCAATGCTTTGTCCAACACATCAGCTCGATTTGTAGCAGCAATCACTATTACATTAGTATTAGTTCCAAAACCATCCATTTCAGTTAACAGCTGATTTAATGTATTCTCTCTCTCATCATTACCACCATTCATATTACTTTTTCCTCTTGCTCTTCCAATAGCATCAATTTCATCAATAAAAATAATCGCAGGTGACTTTTCTTTAGCTTGTTTAAATAAGTCTCTTACTCTTGAAGCTCCAACACCAACAAACATTTCAACAAAATCTGAACCTGATAGTGAGAAAAATGGAACTTTTGCTTCTCCCGCTACAGCTTTTGCAAGGAGAGTTTTTCCAGTTCCAGGAAGCCCTACTAGTAAAGCTCCTTTGGGGATTTTACCACCAAGCTTTGTATATTTAGTTGGATTCTTTAAAAAATCAACAATTTCTTGAACTTCTTCTTTGGCACCCTCTAAACCTGCTACATCTTTAAAAGTAATTTTTATATCACTTTTTTGATCAAATAATTTGGCTTTTGATTTACCAATGCTAAAGATTTGTGATCCCGCTCCGCCACCGCCTCCAGACATTCTTTTCATAAAAAATATCCAAAGCCCAATTAAAATTATTAATGGCAAAAATCCAATGAGAACATCAAACCATCTATTTTCTATGGTTTTAAAATTATAACTAAACTGAATGCCTTTTTGTTCGGCTAGTTCAAGTTTATTTTGAAAAAGCTCTAAATTTCCGATTTCAAAAATGTAGTGAGGACCATTAATATTTTTTTGTCCTAAAAAATTTACTGAGTTAGCATTTTTATGATCTGGACTATTTAATGCATCTCTTTGTAAAGTAACTTGCGCTAAATTTTTATTAACTACAGTAACTTCTTTAATTTCCCCTTTATTTAAATATCTTTCAAAACTTGAAATATTAATATTTTTCGAAGCAGTTGTTGTACTATCTCCACCAACAAAATAGGTGCTTGCAAAAAATAAAATTATTAAGCCATAAATCCAGTATGAACTTAATTTAGGTTTTTTATTGGGTTGTTTTGTGTTTTTCATTTTAATAATTAGTTTCAACTAAGGTTGACTTTGCATCTTCCCATAATTCTTCAATATTGTAATATTCTCTAGTTTCTTTGTTAAATACATGAACAACAACATCAACGTAATCAATCAATACCCATTTACAATTTTCTAAACCCTCAATGTGCCATGGTTTTTCAGAAAGTTCTTTACTGACACATTTTTTTATAGCGCTCGTAATTGCATTAACTTGAGTTGACGAATTTCCAGTGCAAATAATAAAATATTTGCAAGCAACATTTTCAATTGATCTTAAATCAAGTATGTTAATTTCTTCACCTTTAACATTTTCAATTCCTTCAATTACATTTGATATTAAATTATCTGTATTCAAATTTGTATTTATTAGATATAAATTTAGGATATTTAGTTCTACTAATTTAGTTTTATTAAATATATTAACTTATAAATGAATATAATCAAACTTAGTGCCATTGACTCTACAAATGATTATTTAAAATTAAATTTTTCTGAGTTACTCAAAAAGGATATTCATATTGCATATACTTTTAATCAAACTAATGGTAGAGGGCAAAGAGGAAATTCATGGGCTAGTGAACCAGAAAAGAATTTAGCCTTTTCTGTAACATTTTCTCCAAATAATTTTATTATTAGAAATCAATTTATAGTCAATGTTATTTTTTCACTGTTCATTTTTAATACACTAAAATCGTTACAAATCCCTGACATAAAAATTAAATGGCCAAACGACATTATGTCAGGAAATAAAAAAATATGTGGAATTTTAAATGAATTAAAAATTAAAGGTAAAAACGTAAAGATGATAATAATAGGTTTTGGATTAAACATTAATCAGGAAGATTTTAAAAATTTACCTAATGCAACTTCACTAAAAATATTAAAAGGAATAAATTATGATTTAAATAGTTTAACGATGTTATTTATTGAAAATTTAAAAAAATATAATTATCTAGATGTACTAATCAATCCAAATTCTCACAATATTGAAACTTTTTTTTTAATGTATCAAAAAAATCTTTTTGGTGTTGATAAATTATATAAATTTAATACAAAACAAAACACTCATTTTTATGGAAAAATAGTGTCTGTTGATAAAAGGGGTCTTGTTAAAATTAAAAAAGATGATGATAGTTTTGGGCACTATGATTTTGATGAAATTAAAATGATTTATTAATTAATGGAGTCATTTGTAGAGTGGGGTTTCTTGGGATTATTTTTATCTAGTTTTTTAGGAGCTACCATTATTCCATTAAGTTCTGAAATAGTTTTGAGTCTATTATTGGCTCAAGGTTTTGACATAAAATTAAGTATAATTATTGCAACTATTGGAAATTGGCTTGGTGGCTTAAGTAGTTATTACTTAGGAAGTTTAGGAAAGTGGGGTTTTGTTGAAAAATATTTTCGAATTAAAAAAGATAAAATTACTGGCTTTAAATTAAAGATTGATAAATGGGGGAGTACCTATGCATTTTTATGTTGCTTACCTTTTATTGGCGATCCAATAGCAGTTAGTTTAGGTTTTTTTAAAATAAATTTTTTGAAAGTTTCTTTTTGGATGTTTATTGGCAAACTTTTAAAGTATATTCTTTGGACTATAATTACAGTGCTGGGAATTTCAATTTTTTAGCTCTTCATACCTTCCAGGAGCCAAAATATTTGATAATAAATCAAAAATAAACTGTGGAACAACCTTAATTAAAAATACTATTACTTTCCAAGTTTTTGTAGGTACAACAATTTTTTTTCCTTTCAACATACCAATTACACCTTCCTCTGCAATTCTAGATGCAGATTTTTTTAAAAATTTCGGAACACTGTCCATCTCATTTTGAACACCACTTGCAGTATGAAAGTTAGTAACTGTATATCCTGGACACAGTGCTGTGGATGTTATTCCTTTTGAGTTGTAATTTATATTCAAGGCCTCACTAAATCGATTCATAAAAGTTTTAAGTGGACCATACATAACTTGAATTGCTGCTGGGGGAGCAAATGCAGCAACTGATGAAACAATCATTATTTTTCCATGATTATTTTTGATCATATTACGAACAAAAAGTTTTGTCAAAGAAATAACAGAAGTGCCTAAAACTCTTATACAATTTTCTTCGTCTTCAACGGAATTTTTTTCAAAAGCGTCTGGAAGTGCGTATCCAGCATTGTTAACTAAAACATCAATTTTAAGATTTTTAGATTCACAAAAATTATAAATATTTTGTGGACCTTCTTTTTTAGCTAAATCACAAGAAAAATAAGTAGTTTCAACTCCGTGTTTAGAATTAATTTCTTCAGAAATCGTTTTTAATTTATTTTCAGATCTAGAGGTTAAAATTATGTTATAACCTCTTCTGGCTAAAGAGTGACATATTTGCAAACCAATTCCTGAACTAGCTCCTGTAACTAATGCAAATTTTTTCATCAAATTAACTTAGAAGTATTGTTAGATAAATCATCTATAAAGGATTGTAGAGGATTTTTAACCATCATCTGAATCATTGGATTTAAATCTCCATTGAACTCAAGCTCAAAACTACAATTGTTATCATCTATTTTTTTTATGTAAGCAGTTAATGAAAAACTTATTTTAGATTCGATTGAATTTAAAACAATTGAAGTTGGAGTTGTTTTTTCACCAATTACTAATTTAATTACAGGCATTCCTTTCAAAGAAAAAATAAAAGTTTCAGCATCAATAATCTCAAATTTTGAAATATTTTCTGGCATAATTTTTTTAAAATTTTCAATTACAGTTAATATTTCAAATAATTTATTATTTGAAATATTAATGTCATTTACTTTACTATTTAGTTTCATAGTTGATTATTATTTGGATTCCAATCACTTGGATTTTTTTTCCATTCTTTTAAGGTTTTAAATTCATTTTCAGTAATGTATTTAATCTCTAGAGCTTGCTCCAAAAGAAAATCATATGAACTTAAAGTATGGAGTTCAACATTTTTATTTTTAAAATTCTCATATGAAACATTAAATCCATAAGTAAAAATACTAATCATTCCCTTAACAATTAGCTCCTCATTTCTTAATGCGTCGACAGCAATCAAGCTACTGTTGCCAGTACTTATCAAATCTTCAATCACAACAACTTTTTGAGATTTTGAGTATTGTCCTTCAATTTGATTTTTTCTTCCGTGTTTTTTTGAATTTGGCCTCACATAAATAAATGGAAGATTCATCACATCAGCAACTAACATTCCAATTCCTATAGCACCAGTTGCTACCCCAGCTATTATATCAGGTTTGCCATAAAGTTCTTCAATTTGTTTCACTATTTGTTCTCTAACGAAAATTCTTATTTGTGGATGTGATAGAATTATTCTGTTGTCACAATATATGGGTGATTTCCATCCACTTGCCCATGTAAACGGATTTTTTGAATTTAATTTTATTGCGTTAATTTGTAGAAGTAATTCAGCTGTTTTTTTTGCTGTATATTTATTTAAAACCATAAAACAAATGTATAAAGTTTTTGTTAATGAAAATGTAATATTGTTGACTAGTCAAATCCCTTTTGGTTCTAAAATTAATTTATATGATTTGAAAAAAACTTCTTTAGCTGATATTATTTCTAATGTAAAAAAACATAAAAAAATATTTTTATTTCATAAAAATTCTGAAAAATTAATCTCAAGTTTTAAAAAAAAAATAAAAGTAATTCCCGCAGGTGGAGGTATAGTTAAAAATAGTTTTGATGAAACTCTTTTTATTTTTAGAAGAAATAAATGGGATTTACCCAAAGGTAAAAAAGACAAGGGTGAAACTATTGATGAAACAGCGTTAAGAGAAGTTAAAGAAGAAACTGGCATTGTTGATCTAAAAATCATTGATTTTAGAACAATAACATATCACGTTTTCAAAAAAAATAGTGAATATTGTTTAAAAGAAACTACTTGGTATAATATGACTTCAAATTTTGATGGAATATTTATTCCTCAAATTAAAGAAGATATAACTAAGGTAGTTTGGAAAAATGAAAATAAAATAAGAAAAATTAAAAATACTTTTCCAAATATTAAGTTGCTTTTAAATATTTAATCAATTTTAACTGACTTTGGAACTAGGAGTTTATAATCTCCGTTATTAATAATCAATTCTCTTACAATACCACTGCTTATAAAGGATGTTTTAGCAGATGTTAACAAAAAAACTGTTTCAATTTTAGACAATTTTCTGTTAGTCCTAGCTATAGCCTTTTCAAATTCAAAATCACCATTGTTTCTTATTCCTCTTACAATAAAATTAGCATCATTTTTTTTACAAAAATCTATTGTTAAACCATCGTAGCTTTCAACTTTAATTTTAGGTTCATTTTTAAAACAATCTTTGATAAATGAAACTCTTTGTTTTTCGGAAAACATTGTTTTTTTGTCAATATTTTTTCCTACACCAACTATAACTTCGTCAAAAAGCAATAAACTTCTTTTTAAAATATCTAAATGCCCCAGGGTGAAAGGGTCAAAAGATCCAGGAAATATAGCTTTTTTCATATAAGTAAATATATAAATTTATATAATTGCTTGATGTATTATCTCATCACATATCTGAGTAATAGAAACTCCACTAATTTGTGCTTGTTTTGGGAATATACTTTCGTTGGTCATACCTGGAACTGAATTAATTTCTAAAAAATATGCCATATCATTAATAATAATAAACTCACTTCTAGTAAATCCTTTCATTCCGAGTTTTTTATAAATTTTGATGGAAAGGTTAGTAACTATTTGTTTTTGTTTTTCTGAAATATTTGCAGGTGTAATCTCTTTTGAATTTCCATTATATTTTGCGTCATAGTCAAAAAAATCATTTTCTGTAATAAGTTCAGTTATTCCAAAAACTTTAATGTTCTTTTGATAGTTCATAACACCAACTGAAACTTCAATGCCATCTAGAAAAGATTCAATTAAAATTTCATCATCAAATTCAAAGGCTTTATTAATAGCATCTGTTAATTCATTTTCCTCATATATTTTATAAACCCCAAAACTACTTCCTGATCTGTTAGCTTTAACAAAACAAGGTAACCCCACTTTTTTAATAATATCCTCAACTTCAAACTTTTCGTTTTTATTTATATGAAAAGAATTTGCAGTTGGAATATTGTGTTTTTCAAGAACAGACAAACAGTCTCTTTTGTTAAAAGTTAATGCAGATGTGTAAGGATCACAGCCAGTATAAGGAATGTTTTTAAGTTCAAAAAAGGATTGAATCAACCCATTTTCACCAGGGGATCCATGGATAATTATAAATGCTATTTCTAATTTGATTTTGGTATTATTTGAAATTATTGAAAAATCTTCAAGATTAACATTAGATTCTTCATTTTCACTGTTTAAATAAACCCAGTTCTCCTTATTTACTATAATTTTGAATGGAGTATATTTTAATCTATTAATATTTTGGTAAATAACTTCACCGCTTTTTAATGATATTTCTTTTTCGGATGAAAAACCGCCCATTAAAACAGCAACATTTTTTTTCATATTAGCAAAAATATCATTTATTTTTTTTCAAATCGTATTAGTAAGCTTATTTTATATATTTGTCTCATTGTTTTTTTCATGAATCTTATTAAATATATAATCTCTAAATATTTTTTCAAACAATTGTTTAAGGCTTTTGTTTTATCTCTTTTTTTTGTTCTAATTCTTTATTTCTATTTAAATATTACAACAAACCATAATAAATATATTAATGTTCCTGAACTAAAAGGCGTTAATTTTAATAAGGCAAAAGTTATTTTAGAAGAAAATGACCTTTCATATGTAATTCTTGATTCAGCTTTGTATAATCCAGATTATCCAAAATTTTCTGTTTTAGAACAATTGCCAAAATCAAATTCTCAAGTCAAAAAAAACAGAAAGATTTACCTTACTTTAAACCCAAGTAATTATGGAAAGGTTTCCATCCCTAATATTATACAAATTACACAAAGAAGTGCAAATTCTTCTCTCTTGGCCTCAGGCTTAGAAATTGGAGATGTTTCTTACGAAAATAATATTGGAAAAGATATGGTATTAGAAATTTTATTTAATGGTAATAAATTAAATGTCGGAGACATGGTTCCTAAAAAATCAAAAATTAATCTAGTTCTTGGAAATGGTATTTCTGAAGAAAAATAAGTATGGAAGGAAGTGATAATTTAGATAGTGAGTTATTTGAGCATTTTCAATTTAAAGCAGATAAAGGTCAAGAGCCTTTAAGGGTTGATAAGTATTTAATGAATAGAATTGAGAACTCATCAAGAAATAAAATTCAGATTGCTGCTAAAAATGGATCTATATTTATTAATGAGCAAATTGTAAAATCTAACCACAAAGTGAAACCTGGAGATCTTGTTAAGGTAATGTTTACCCATCCACCTTATGAAAATCTTTTAGTTGCTGAAAAAATGTCACTTGACATTGTCCATGAGGACAAAAATCTATTAGTTGTTAATAAACCAGCAGGTCTTGTAGTTCACCCTGGGCATGGAAATTACAGTGGAACATTACTCAATGGATTAATTCATCATTTTAATAATCTGCCTCAAAATAAAGATGGTAGGCCGGGCCTTGTACATAGGATTGACAAAGATACTAGTGGGCTTTTAGTAATAGCTAAGGATGAAATATCTATGACTAATTTGGCTAAACAGTTTTTTTTAAAAACCTCCAAAAGAAAATATTATGCACTTGTTTGGGGAATTTTAGAAGATGATAAAGGAACAATTAATGAGAGATTAGCTAGAGACCCTAAAAATCGTTTAATAATGAGTGTTCCTGAAGATAACGAATCTGGTAAGAGCGCAATTACTCATTATAAAGTCATCGAAAGATTTAACTACGTTACTCTAATAGAGTGTCAATTAGAAACTGGAAGAACACATCAAATTAGAGCACACATGAAACACATTGGTCATCCGATTTTTAATGATAGTAGGTACGGAGGAGACAAAATATTAAAGGGAACTATTTTTAATAAATACAAGCAGTTTGTTTTAAATTGTTTTAAATTAATTCCAAGACAAGCTTTACATGCTAAGTCATTAGGTTTTGTTCATCCAGTTTCTAAAAAAGAATTAAATTTTGAATGTAACCTTCCTGGCGATTTTGAACAGTGTTTAGAAAAATGGAGGAATTATTCAAGTTTGTGATAAATTTTATTATTTTACATTTAAGTTTTTATCTATGAAAATTATTATTTCACCTGCAAAGTCACTAAATTTTGATAAAGTTTTACCGACTTTCGATTTTTCAATTCCTGAGTTTTTGAAAGAATCAAAAACAATAAATAATGTTTTGAAAACAAAAAATCCAAAACATTTAAAAGAGTTAATGAAAATTTCAGATAAAATAGCAGAACTAAATTGGAATCGTAATATGAATTTTGTGACTCCATTCAATTCTAATAATGCTAGACCTGCGTTATTTACTTTTGACGGAGATGTATACTCTGGAATCGATTCATTTACATTAAATGAAAATAAAATCAAAAAAGCTCAATCATCTTTAAGAATATTATCTGGATTATACGGTATACTGAAGCCTCTTGATCTAATACAAGCCTATAGGTTAGAAATGGGTACTAAATTAGTTGTGGGTAGCTCTAAAAATCTCTACGACTTTTGGAATGATAAAATAACTAAGAGTTTAAATAATGAATTAGATGTAAAAGAACTTTTTATAAATTTAGCAAGTAACGAATATTCAGCAGTTATTAATAAAAATTTATTGAAGGTGGACATGATTTCTCCAATTTTTAAAGATTTTAAAAATGGAAAACTTAAAATAATTTCATTTTACGCAAAAAAAGCTAGAGGAATGATGACAAGATTTCTTTTAGAAAACGATATCCAATCAGCTGATGATTTAAAGCAATTTGACTATGGTGGTTATTCATTCAGCTCTGAGGAAAGTGAAATTTCTAATGAACTAGTGTTCACCAGATGATTTATTTCTAATTGAATTTATAAACTTATCTATATTTTGTTTGTCATTTCTTTTTAAAAATTTTATAAATGCTGAGCCTATTATAGCTCCTTTACTATTTTCTGTTGCATCGATAAAAGTTTTATTATTGCTAATTCCAAATCCAATTAATAATTTAGATTTTAATTTCATTGAATTGATTCTTTTAAAATATTTTTTTTGGTTTTCATTAAAAGAATTTACGGCTCCGGTTATACTAAAGCTACTTACCATGTAAATGAATCCTTTTGAAACCTTATCTATGAAACGTATTCTTTCATTACTGGTTTGAGGAGTTATTAAAAACATATTTAATAAACCATGTTTATCAAATATAGATTTATATTCTTTTTCATAAACCTCAACAGGTAAATCAGGGATTATTAATCCGTCTATTCCAACAGATTGACAATTTTTACAAAAATCTTTAACTCCAAATTGTAATATCGGATTGAAATAGCCCATAATTATAAGAGGAATATTTGTCTTTTTTCTAATATCCTTTAATTGGTGAAAAAGTTTAACTGAATTCATTCCATTATTTAACGCTACAGTGGAACTTTCTTGAATAGTTGGCCCATCAGCCAGTGGATCACTAAAAGGAAGACCAATTTCAATCATGTCAACATCACATCTACTTAGCTGAGTTATTATTTCTTCTGTGTCACTGATGTTTGGGTACCCAGCAGTAAAATATATTGATAAAATATTTTTTTCCCCATCTAAAACTTTATTTATTCTGTTCATTATTATAATTTAAAATAATCAATATAAGTGTCTAAATCTTTGTCTCCCCTTCCAGAGCAATTGAAAACTAAAACATCATTTTCTTTAAATTCTTTTTTGTCTAGAATAGCAAATGCGTGTGATGTTTCTATTGCTGGAATAATACCCTCAAGTCTTGATAAATTTAGCCCCCAGTTCATAGCTTCAGTATCATCTATTGAATAAAATTCGCCTCTTTTGGATTTATATAAATTTGCATGCATTGGACCAATTCCAGGATAATCTAGCCCTGCAGAAATTGAATAAGGTTCAGTGATCTGTCCATCTTTAGATTGCATAAGTAATGTTTTCGATCCATGTATTATTCCTTGTTTTCCTAAGATTGAAGTTGCTGCACTTTTTCCAGATTTTAT